>Ga0208980_10002296_pt1 | contig 11598 bp, 6 predicted proteins | sample WetSurMetagenome_3_FD_187993 | JGI IMG/M metagenome (GOLD analysis project Ga0208980, IMG submission 187993) | Wetland microbial communities from Twitchell Island in the Sacramento Delta, sample from surface sediment Aug2011 Site A1 Bulk (version 2) | ecosystem: Environmental > Aquatic > Marine...
TATACACTCTCGAGTAAGAATTAATAAAACCCTCACCCACGAATGCGGTTGTGGCACTAATTGCGCTTATACATCTGAGTTGGTTTACAGTGCCTTGTGTTGAAACCGGCTGCCAGGTCAGTCCCCCATCCAATGTCCTGAAAATAAGCGGATGACTCGTTGTACCACCCGCAATCCACGCTACGTTAGAATTAACAACTGATACACTCGGTTCAGGTCCGGGATTCGGAACAGATGAAACTTGTACCCAGGTCTGTGCTATCCCTGAATTACTTTGCTGAACGAGAAAGAAAGCTAAAACGAAAAACCAAATTTGCAGAATTCTTCTCATAATTTTACCCCCAAATTTTAAATTTTGAAACCAGATTTATTAAAGTGTGCGAATAATAGTATTTGCACTATATATTTGATTTTTTATTCTTTTTTAAGCCTAATCAAACAAAGCATTTAAACTACTTTTCATTATATCATCATCATTTTAATTGCAATAATTCTACCTTAGATCTATTTATCAATTTATGTGCCATGTTTAAGAAATAAAAATTCAGAAATTTGCTTAATTTTGAGTTATAAATTGCAGTAATAGTTATTTGAAATCTCATTTTGAGATTTTAATATACTGATTCTCAGTTTTACTAAAATTCATTGGGATTGTTTTAAAACAGGCAAAGACTCAGTATGTAATTCTTTAAGGAGGGAATTTTCTCATTAATAGGGTAAAATTATAAATAACGAATTAGGTACTAAAAAAAACCCCGGCGCATCTACCGGGGTTATTGATCTTTAGAAAAAAGAAGTAAGTAATGAGTAAAATTGTTTACTTTAGTAAAGTCATTTTTGTTACAAATGATTTTTCAAACGCTTTTGATATTACATTCAATTTGCAGAAATATATTCCGCTTGTTAAATTAACTGCATTAAATGTAACAGAATACTTTCCGCTATTTTTTGTTTCGTTAACGAGTACTGCAACTTCCTTCCCAAGTATATCAAATACTTTCAAATTAACTTTACTTTGAAAAGGTATTTCATAATCAATGCTGGTAACCGGGTTAAAAGGATTAGGATAATTCTGGTGTAATTTAAAATCAACTGGAAGATTACTATTACCGGAATTAGTATTCGTTAAATGGACGAGGATGCTGTCAACAAGTTTAATTACAGAACCATCACTTGATACAGCATAACCGCAAATAATATTGTTAACTTTATTGAAATCGAAATGATTAAGTTCTGTTACATTGGCGGTTTCCATAGTTGACCAGGTCAAACCATCATCCAGACTACGCTTTACCGCCCCATTTGAACCCAAAATGTAAACTACTATAGTTCCGGGAATCCACTTAATAAAAACATTTCCGGTCAAACCTGTGCCAATGTCCACAGGGTTCCAGGTTTCACCTCCGTCTGATGTCCTCGACAAATAAGGCATCGAAGATGATGTAGCCGCAAGTCCAATTAATTTATTACTTTTAAATGTAAAACCACTAGTATAGTGACCGGAAATATTCAGTGCATGTGTCACAAAATTATTACCACCGTTTGCAGTCATTCTTACTCTTGCACTTCCGTTTTTAAGACCAAATCCGAAAAACGTATCATCAATTAGCATTAGTGAATTTTGAGATGAAGAAACCCCTACAACGCCGGTTGATCTCAATACCCAGTTTGTACCCCCATTTGTTGTTATATATATCTCATCTGCGAGTACCCCGCCGATATTAGGATTTTCCCTGGAAAAAACCAAGTTGTTAAATGAACCGTCATTTTGTCCGGTTTGCAAAACAAGATTCCATCCGGACAAATCCGATGAAAGTTTATACATTCTGGCATATGAATTAATGAATCCTTCACCAATGTATGCCATAGATGAACTAATCGCCCAAATACAATCAAACTTATTTAGTGTACCCACGGTTGTCATTGTCTGCCATGACTGGCCTCCGTCTGTAGTGCGATAAACGACAGGATAACCTGCTGTTCCTCCTGCTATCCATGCAGTATTGGAATTAACAACAGATATGCTCGGTGTTAATCCTGCATTATTCACTGAGGACACTTTTACCCAACTTTGTGCAATGACTACATTGTTTTGATTGAAGATTAGAACCAAAAATAGAACTAAGAGAATTTGAATAATTTTACTCATAATGAGACTCCAGAATAATGATTTTAAACTAATTTCATTACTTTTTCTTTTAAAATTTTTCATTACATTTTTACTAATCTTTTGAATTTTATGACAATAATGTATAAACAAACTTCAATAAATATAACTCATCTGTAACATAATTTATAACAATTATTATACCAAAGAATCAAAGATAATTCTTGATTTTTAAGCACTTAAATATTGATAAATTTGATAATAAATGTTGAATTCTCAATTTGAAATTTTAATATACTGACCTATATCTGAGTAAAAGTACATTAAAAGTAGTATGTGAACTATTAAATTTTGCCTTAAAGATATTCAGTGAGTGCGAAGAAAAAAAGTTGGTTTAAAAGAATGAATTGAGATTAATTGGGAAAAGTGTTTAATATTTAATTAATAATTAAAATATTTTGAGCTAGCGACGAGACTTGAACTCGTGACCTGCTGATTACGAATCAGCTGCTCTACCAACTGAGCTACGCTAGCTTATACTTATAAAATGCAAATTTTAAATATTAAATCAAATAACAATTTAAATTAATAACGTCTTATGTCCCTTCGGAAAAATCATTTATATATTTAATCTGATCTTTCGTCAGCTTATCAATCCTGATATTCATTGTTGATAATTTGACGCCTGCAATCTCCTGATCCATTGATTCCGGCAGAACATGTACTCCAACATTAAGTTTTCTGCCTGTTTTGTATGAATTAACAAGAGCCAATTGAGCATTAAACTGATTTGCAAAACTCATATCCATTACTTCTGAAGGATGTCCTTCAGCAGCAGATAAATTAACCAGACGCCCTTTTGCAAGAACGAATAATTTTTTCCCGTTCTTCAATGTATATTCTTCACAGTTCGGTCTGATAGTTTTTACAGATTTAGTTATTTTCTTAAGATCATCAAGATTTATTTCACAGTCATAATGTCCAGTATTACAAATTATTGCCCCTTCTTTCATAACTTCGAAATGTCTTTTAACAAGAACATCTTTAACGCCTGTTGCAGTTACAAAGATGTCCCCGGTTTTTGCTGCTTCGTCCATTTTCATAACCCTGTGGCCTTCAAGTGTCGCTTTAAGCGCTGAGGTCGGTTTGACTTCGGTTGCAATCGTATTAGCACCAAGACCTTTTGCCCTGTTTGCAACACCGCTTCCACAGTGACCGTATCCTGCGACGACAAAATTCTTACCGGCAATCAGTACTGAGGTAGCCCGTAATATTCCGTCAAGGGTTGATTGCCCTGTTCCGTAAACATTGTCGAAATCCCATTTTGTGATTGAATCATTTACTGCAAAAACAGGATATTTGAGAGCACCCTGTTCAGCCATTTTTCTGAGACGGTGAACACCGGTTGTTGTTTCTTCTGTACCCCCTATAATATTTTTAAATAGTTCCCTGTGTTTATTATGAACCGTAAATATCAAATCTGCGCCATCATCAAGAGTAAGATGCGGTTTAAAATCCAGTGTTCTTTCTATACACCAGTAAAACTCTTTTGTATTCATTCCATGCCATGCATAAATAGATATTCCTTCTGCGGCGAGTGCTGCAGCAACGTCATCCTGAGTCGACAAAGGATTACATCCGCTCCAGGATACATCAGCACCGGCATCTTTGAAAGTTCTTATGAGTACGGCAGTTTCTTTTGTCACATGAAGACAACCAGCTATTTTAAATCCTTTGAAAGGCTTTGTCTTTTTATATTTTTCCCTGAGCGCAGCAAGTACAGGCATTCTTGATTCAGCCCATTCGATTTTTAACTTTCCCTGTGAAGCAAGTTTTAAATCTTTAACTTTAAATTTTTTGGACAAAATTTCTCCTTCTATTGATTATTTTTTTAAAATATTATTTTGATATAAACAACTTAATCTGATTTGTTTATTTTTTATCTTCGATTATCTTAATTCCGAGTTCATTGAGCTGTGCATTGCTGACATTGTTCGGGCAATCATCCATAAGAGATGCGGCACTTACAGTTTTTGGAAATGCAATTACATCTCTTATAGATTTTGTTCCGCACAAAACTGCTATGATTCTGTCATAACCGAAAGCGACTCCTCCATGCGGAGGTGCACCGTATCTAAATGCTTCCAACAAATAACCAAACTTTTGAGCAGCCTCTTCATCATTTAGACCAATTATATTAAATACTTTTTTCTGTATTTCACTATTATGGATTCTAATACTTCCGCTTCCGATTTCATTACCATTGTAAACAAGGTCATAACAATTTGCCCTGATTGATTCAATATCAACTTTCTTCCTGCTGTCAAGCAAATGTAAGAATTCCTCTTTTGGAGATGTAAATAAATGGTGTTCACCTACGAAACAGTTTTCCTCTTCTTCGTAATGAAACAAAGGAAAATCTGTGACCCAGATAAATTCATGTTTACCATCATCCAGCAATTTATAATCTCCGGCAATTTTTAGTCTCAATTGTCCGAGACCTGAAAGTACTTTATTCGCAGATCCAGACAAAATAAATACATAATCTCCTATTTTTAGCTTAAACTTTTCTTTTAATGCATTAATTTCAATTTCTGATAAGTATTTGAGTATTGATGAACTTAAATCATTATTATCCTGAACTTTCAGAAATGCCAGTCCTGAAAATCCCTGTTTCTTTAAAAAATCTGTGTAAACATCGACTGCTTTCCTTGTAATTTCAATTTTACCGGCAGCTTCATTCATATTTATCTTAATTCCTGCGATAATACCATTTTCTTTCACTACATCAGAAAAAACCTTGAAACCGGAATTTTTAAAAATATCAGACAGGTTATTTATAACCATAATATCCCGGATTCGCATGTCAGGTTTATCTATACCATATAAATTCAAAGCATCATCGTATGTTATCTGTGCAAATTTTTCAGGTAAATCAATATTAATAGCCGATTTCCAAATTGTTCTGAACAGTCCTTCAGAAATACTGAAGATATCTTCCTGGTCAACATAACTCATTTCAACATCAATTTGAGTAAATTCAGGCTGTCTGTCAGCTCTCAAATCTTCATCACGAAAACACTTACATATCTGAAAATATTTATCAATACCGGCTACCATGAGTATCTGCTTATAAGTCTGAGGAGATTGCGGGAGGGCATAAAATTTACCTTTGTGAACCCGCGAAGGAACAAGATAATCGCGTGCACCTTCCGGAGTAGATTTCATCAATACCGGTGTTTCTACTTCAACAAACCCTTTTTCAGTGTAGTATTTATGGACAATCTGATAAACATTATTCCTTACTATCAGGTTATCCATCATTTTCTTCCTGCGTAAATCGAGGTACCTGTACTGGAGGCGCAGGTCCTCATTTGCTTTTATATCCTCTTCTACAACGAATGGCGGAACTGAGGATTCATTCAGAATCTGCAATTCATCTACATCAATCTCTATTTCACCTGTAGGTATATTTAAATTCACACTTTCTCTTCTGATTACTTTTCCTTTTACAGAAACAACGAATTCATTACCAATTTTTAAGGATAATTCATAAATTTCTTTTTTGTCAGGTGATATTTTTATCTGTATTAATCCGTATCTATCTCGTAAATCAATAAAAACAATACCTCCAAGATCTCTTTTTTTCGCAACCCATCCGTTCAGAACGGCAATTTTGCCTATATCAGATAAACTCAGTTCACTGCAATTATGTGTTCTTTTATTAAATTTCATTTATTAAGCACTAAAAACATAAATTTAATTATTTTTTACTTCAAAAGTTAGGATAATATGACATTTAATAACAATTTAAAAGTGTATTGTGAAGTGATGAGTCAAGAGATATAACGTAAGGAAATGATAGCCCTAATAGATGTATATAAATAACTAATTAATAATAAAACTTAACAAAATCGTGAAACACCTTCGTTTGTCAAGAATTAAATCCGGTTTAATTTAAAAATATAATTGCATTCAACAAAAGTTATCAGAATAATGGGAATACTTACTTACCATTAAATTTTCTTGAGTTCTTCTAATGTTAGTTTATAAATATTTTCCAGTCTTTCTATCAGATTCTGCAAATCATCCTTTGATGTTTTACCATTAAGACTTTCAACTTTCAGACATATTTCTGCCATCCTGTTGGCTCCAAGGTTTAAGCTTATTTTCTTAAGATTAGATGCAGCTGTTTTCAGAGAATTATAATCCTTGTTTTTTAGAGACCTCTTAATTTCTACTATTAATTCGGGTGTAAGTTCATTATAAAGCTTAATTATCTGCATCAGACTATTATTTTCATCGACATTTTTCAAGCGGTAAATAATATCGGAATCAAGCATCAGACTGGATTTGATATTCCTGGAAGTGCTTTTCTTCGTTCTAATATTACCTTCCCATTTTTTAATTATATTTTGCACTTCATCAATTACAATTGGTTTACTTAAATAATCATCCATACCTGCATTAAGGCAGCGTTCTTTATCTCCCTGCATTACATTCGCAGTCATTGCAATAATGACAGGTCGTTCTTCATTTTTCCAATTCTTAACAATATATTTTGCGGATTCGATGCCGTCCATTTCGGGCATTTGAACATCCATGAGTATTATATCATAGTGCTGTCGTTTCAAACTATCTATTACTTCCAGACCGTTTGAAACAACTTCAGACTGATAACCAAGCTGTGATAATATTTTAACGGTAAGTTTCTGATTTATTATATTATCTTCAGCAATCAACAACTTTAGGGGGATTTGGTCTTTTAATGTTTCCTTTTTCTTCGACAGATCCACAATATCAATTTTTGGAAGATTATCGATAACTGATACTGATCCAGGAGATATTGTCTGAACCAATATTTTATGAAGCTGCGATTGTTTAATCGGTTTTGTGATAATTGCATTAAGTAGACTGACAACTTCTTTATCAAAATTATGGGAACCTGATGAACTCAAAATAATAATAGGAAGATTTTCCTTACTTCGATATTTACGTATTTCCTTAGCGAGTGAAATTCCGTCTATTTCAGGCATTAACATATCCAGGACGGCTATATCAAACGGGTCATCTCTTGTAATCCAGTTAATTGCTTCAGATGGATTTTTTGTAGAACGCGGAATCATACCCCAGTTCTTGCTTTGAATTGAAAGTATGTGCAGATTCGTATCGTTATCATCAACAATTAATATCCTTTTATTTGTAAGAGCAGGTGTAGATGATTTCAAAAATACCTTGGGCGGAATTATCCTTGAAATTGCAGCTTTAATAGTAAAATGAAATATGGAACCATTGTTTTCTATACTCTCAACCCAGATTTTACCCCCCATTAATTCGACAAGCCTCTTGCAAATAGCGAGACCTAAGCCTGTCCCTCCATATTTACGAGTAGTCGAAGAATCAACCTGCGTAAAACTTTCAAAAATAAAATCGATTTTTTCTTTAGGTATTCCGATTCCTGTGTCTTTAACGCTGAATTGTATTTCTGCTGAATCATCGAAAGTATTAATTCTCTTAACAGAAACAAGAATCTCGCCCTGTTCCGTAAATTTAATGGCATTATTAATCAAATTTACCAGTATCTGTCTAAGTCTAGTGACATCACTAACAATGAAATCAGGAACATCCGGGTCTATTAAATGCAGAAGGTCAAGGCGTTTTTTAACGGCCTCCGCAGCTAGTAATTCGAATGATTCTTCTATACACTCCTTCACTTCGAAAGGAGCTTCTTCGAGATCCATCTTTCCTGATTCAATCTTCGAGAAATCCAGAATATCGTTGATTATCGTCAGTAGTGTTTCCCCGCTCACTCTTATAGTTTCAACATATTCTCTTTGTTCCGGAGTAAGATTTGCCTCGAGTAAAAGTCCTGTCATTCCGAGAACTCCGTTCATCGGCGTTCTTATTTCGTGGCTCATTACTGCCAGAAATTCGGATTTAACTCTAGCTGCTTCTTCGGCAGCTTCTTTAAGCTTTATAAGTTCGTCTTCGGCTCTTTTTCTTTCCGTTATATCTGAAATAATTCCATACAATCCTATAATTTTTCCTTTTTCGTCAAAAAGAAGACGCGAGAAAATATCAGTCCATAGTAACGAATTATCTTTAGCTTTTATTCGAATCTGGAACCTGCAATAATCTTTTTCACGCGAAGACAGTTTATTATAGCATTCTTCGTACATATAGAAATCTGCCGGAGAAATAAAACTGCTAAACTGTTGTTTCATTGTATCATCCAATGTATATCCTGTAATATCAGTCCATGCTTTGTTAATATATATTATCCTGCCTTTTCCATCGGTCTGAAAGATTATATCCTTTATGTTATTTGTGAAGGTATCAAAATTTCCACGACTTATAAGATAATTATCATCCGGACTCTGCATTTCTTTGACCATTGACGAGATAGAATCGAGCATTTGCTCCATGCTTAATCCGTTTATATTATCAACTTTCTTACCCGTATATTGGAGCAAAATTATAAGAATTTCTTTCAATGCCAGGTAAATGTATTTCTGTCTTTTAGATTCTGCAATCAGTAATTCGTTCGATTTTTTTAAATCATCTGCTATAATCCTTAAACTTTCAACTTTATGTTTGTTTTCCTTTTCGAGATACTCATAATGTTTATCGATAATATCAAAAAGATTCAGAAAATTTTGCGGAATATTCTGAGCATATAAAGGTATCTTAATAAAATTACTTATCTCTGATAACCATGTCAGAAATCCTTCGAACTCTGCTTCAGATTTTAGATTGAAAACACTTTTGATTTGTTCTTTAAGTAAGATATTATCCATAAGTATAGTTTGACAACTTTCTATTTTCGGGGAACACTATATCCACAAAATAAATTAGAATATAAGTTATTAATTTACAAATGTTTAGTTAGATACAATATTGAAATTTAGCTAATAACAACTCTTAAGTATACAAGTTACGTGCCAAATTACTGCAGTGATTGCATTTTTTCGATTGTGATATTTTTAATAAAATCAATTTTCTGGATTAGAGAATCTAATCCATCATAATATCCGTTTTTAGAATTGATTTCGACGCTTTTACATATTTCCGCAAGTTCTTTAGCGCCGATATTCAGACTGGCCCCTTTCAAGGCATGGGCATATTTAGATAAGGAGTCGTAATTTTTTATTGCATATGAATCCTGAATATTTGTATATAATTCGGGATATTGATCACAATATAAATCTAAAATTTCTTTGAAGAAATCATCTTCACCGCCTAATTCCTTCAGATTCTGGATAATGTTCATATCCAAAAGTACTTCTTTTGAATATTCCATATTTAATAATTTAAAGTGTTCCTCTTAACGCCTGTTCACGTTCTATCGATTCAAATAGTGCTTTAAAATTACCTTTTCCGAAACTTCTTGCACCTTTTCGCTGTATTATTTCATAAAATAAAGTAGGCCTGTCCTCTACCGGCTTCGTAAATATTTGTAGTAAATAACCATCATCATCTCTATCGACCAATATACCATTTTCCTCAAGTGATTTAACATCTTCATCAATTTTCCCTACCCTTTTTTCCAGTTCAGAATAATAGGATGTAGGGACATGTAAAAACTCAACTCCTCTGTTTTTCAATTCAGTAACAGTATTTAAAATATCAGGGGTTGTCAATGCAATATGCTGTATCCCGGGTGATTTATAAAAGTCGAGATATTCCTCAATTTGCGATTTTTTCTTGCCTTTAGCCGGTTCATTAATTGGAAATTTTATTTTACCGGTAGAATTTTGCATAACCTTGCTCATTAATGCAGTATACTCGGTCGAGATATCTTTATCATCGAATGACAGCAACTGATTAAATCCCAATGTATGAGCATAAAAATTAACCCATGTAATCATTTCACCAAGTTCGACATTACCTACCATATGGTCGACTGACCTGAGTCCTGTATCTTTGATATTTTTAACAGTTCTATTTCCTGAATCAGAAAATCCGGGTAAAAACAGTCCTTTGTAATTTTTTCTTTCTATAAATGTGTGTATAGTATCTCCGAACGTTTTTATTGATGATTTTATAATATAACCTTTTTCATCTGATATTTTCCTGGGTTCGTACACGGAAACCGCTCCTCTCCTTACGGTTTCTTCGAAAGATTTCGATGCATCCTCTACTTCAAATGCTATATCTCTAACCCCGTCACCATGTTTTTTGATATGATCAGCGATGTAAGAATCATCTGAATAGGGAGTTGTCAAAACCAATCTGATTTTACCCTGTTCAAGCAAATAGGAAGCAAAATCCCGGTTGCCAGTTTCCAATCCGGAATAACCGGTTAATTTAAATCCAAAAACATACTGGTAATACAGAGATGATTGTTTAGCATTACCACAAAAGAATTCGATATAATCAATCCGTTTTAAGGGTAAAAAATCTTCTATTATTATTTTATCCATTTTTGTATTTATAACATACTAAATAACCGAATTAATTCCCGTTAATATTTATATTCTCTCGGATCAATTCCCAGTTTTGCGATTTTCTGCCTGAGACTTACAGGATGAAAGTTAATTGCTTTCGCTGTAGCTGCAACATTACCTTTATACAGTTTCAGGTATTTACGTATGAAATCAATCTCAAATTCTTTAATAATACACTCTTTATTTTCGTTATAATCCGCACTTAATTTTTTATCGCTCACACCGCCGATTATATTGTTAGGAAGTAAATCAACCGTGATTTTACTTTTTTCACTCAGCAATGATACGCGTTCAGCTACATTTTTCAGTTCCCTGATATTACCCGGCCATGTGTAATTTATCAAAACATCTTTAACAGATTTATCAACTTCAGGAATCGGTTTTTTGTTAATAACACTAAACTCAGCTATAAATTTCTGGAAATAAAATTCAATATCTTCTTTTCGATCTTTCAAACTCGGAAGGTAAAACTCAAAGACGTTTAATCGGTAGAAGAGATCTTCTCTGAATTTTCCTTCTGATATTAATTTTTTTAAATCCTGGTTTGTGGCAGCAATAATTCTGACATTTGTCGATTGAATTCTTGTATCACCGACTTTCGAGAATTCTTTTTCCTGAAGAACTCTTAACAGTTTAACCTGAATCAAAGTGTCTATTTCCCCTATTTCATCAAGAAATATAGTTCCGTTATCTGCGATTTCAAAATATCCTTTATGGTCTTTTATAGCACCAGTGAATGAACCTTTGACATGACCAAATAACTCAGATTCAAGCAATTGAGGCGGTATTGCAGCACAATTGAGAACAACAAACTGCTGATCTTTACGATTACTATTTTTGTGTATAAATTTAGACAGCACTTCCTTGCCTGTTCCATTTGCTCCTGTAATCAGCACAGATGAGTCTGTTTTCGCAACTTTACGCGCTTCATTAAGCATTTCAACTATTTCCTGGCTGGATGTTTCATATTTAAATTCAGTTTCACCTTCAAATTCTACTTTTTCAAGACGCTGTTTCAGCAAGATATTTTCATGAAGTAACTGA
>Ga0208980_10002297_pt1 | contig 11598 bp, 11 predicted proteins | sample WetSurMetagenome_3_FD_187993 | JGI IMG/M metagenome (GOLD analysis project Ga0208980, IMG submission 187993) | Wetland microbial communities from Twitchell Island in the Sacramento Delta, sample from surface sediment Aug2011 Site A1 Bulk (version 2) | ecosystem: Environmental > Aquatic > Marine...
ATCATCGGTTCTATCGCATTGCAAAGGGGCGTGATCTTTTGGACGTTATAGTGATGGAAGCATTGGGGTACGAGTACGAGGACGGCCACGCCGCCCTGAGGGACGTGAACCTCAGGGTCAAGGAGGGGGAGAGGGTGGCCCTGGTCGGGCCGAACGGGGCCGGGAAGAGCACGTTGATGCATATCCTGGCTGGCATCTTCCTTCCCGGCCAGGGAAAGGCCTCGGTCATGGGCGTGCCCTTGACCAAGAAGGACGCGGCCACGGCTCGAAGGAACGTCGGGCTGCTCTTCCAAGACCCTGACGACCAGATCTTCATGCCCACGGTCCGCGAGGATGTCGCCTTCGGGCCTATCAACCTTGCCCTCCCCAAACAGGAGGTGGAGAGGAGGGTGGAGGAGGCGATGAGGCTGACCGCTATCGAAAGCTATCGGGACAGAGCGCCGCACCACCTTAGCCTGGGAGAGAAGAAGAGAGTGGCCATGGCCGGTCTGTTGGCCATGTCTCCGGGCATTCTGTTGCTGGACGAGCCCACGGCCAACCTGGACCCACAGAGCCGCCGGGAGCTGGTGAACATACTGGAAAGCAGGAAGGAGACGACGATCATCGCCACCCACGACATGTCCGCGGCCTTCCACTTGGCGCACCGTATAGTTGTGCTGAAGAACACCGTGCTCTACGACGGAGATATCCCCGGCCTACTGCGAAATCCGCGCATCCTTCAGGAGGCGAGGCTCGAGCTGCCTTCGTTCTCCAGGCTGATGCAGTCGTGGGCCTCGGAGACGGGCAAGACCTTCGAACCCCCTATTACCGTGAAAGAGGCCTTGGAAGTGCTCAGGAACAACTATTGCTGCCGCGGTACCGATCGAAAGCACGAGCACTGAGCTCGATCATAGCCTCGGCCCTAGAGCTTCCTCAGCATGACCTCATAGAGCTTTTTGACGAAGGGGGGAGAGGTGTCATCGAACTCCCGGATCCATTCAACCTCGTAACCTTTGCTGAGCCTTCTGATCTTGGCCTCGTCGAAGAAATGAACCACGAAACCCATGGGGTTCTCGTACATGTCCTCCCCCTTGGGAGCGAATTTTCCATAGTGAGGGTCGTGGAAGTTCCTTACTGAGTACATGTTCAATCCATTGGGCCGCAGCACTCTCAGGCACTCCTTCATTATCGCCGCTATCTCGGCCTCGGTCATCTCCATGGTGAAGAACATGTGGGAGTAGATGGCGTCGAAGGAGGCGTCCGGCAAAGGTATCCCATTGCGCACGTCCTGCACCCGAATCACGAATCTCTTGTCCAACCTCAGCTCCTTGGACTTGTCCTGCATATAGCAGACACCAGTCTCAGAATAGTCCAAAGCCGTTACCTCGAAACCGCTGCGCAGGAAGGGCCAGGTGTCCCTCCCCTGTCCGCAGCCCAGCTCCAATATCTTCTTGACGCCCCTTTCCTTGAAGACCTGCAAAGCTCTAAGCCCCAGCTCGCTGGGCTCGGACCCGAAGAACTCCTTCTGCTTATACGTCTCGTCCCAAACCTGCTTTTGCGCTTTACCTGGTCCTTGCATGAGCGAACAAAGGGCGCAACCCTAGGATATGCTTTTTCCTTGCTTCGAGGCGATGAACCTCGAGGCGGCGAGAGCCGCGGCCTCTCCCTGGGCGATGGAATCGCGGACGTCCTTGGGCGCCTCGGCGCAGCCAGCCACGAAAACCCCTTGCGCGGAGGTACTAGTGCTCTCGAACCTGCTGTCCTCCCCGATCAGGCCGTCCTTGTCCACGTTGATTTCGAGCATGCCCAGCAGCTCGGCCGTCCCTTTGGACTGGCGCAGGCCCACGCTCAACACCGCCAGGTCGACCGGGATCTCGTAGAGTTCCTTGATCAGGGTGTTCTCGCCTACCACCAATAATCTCTCCGAACCAGGCTTCTTGACCACCATCGAGGGCTGCCCGCGGATGAAGCGCACCCCCTTCTCCCTTGCCCTCTTGTAAAGCGCCTCGTACCCTTTGCCATGGGTACGGATGTCGATGTAGAGTACGTAGGCCTCGACCGAGTTGTCGAGCTCCTTGACGGCGATGGAGTTCTTAATGGCGTTCATGCAGCAGATGGCGCTGCAGTAGGGCACGCCCCTGGTTTCCACCCTTGAACCAACGCACTGGACGAAAGCGACCGACTTGACCTTCTCCCCGTCGCTTGGCCGCTTCAGCCCCGCCTCCATCACCTCGTCGAAGGAGGTGGAGAGCACCACGTTGGCGAGCTTGGGATATCCCAGTTCCGGAATGGCGCTGGCATCGATCGGCTCCAGTCCGGTGGCCAGGATGAGGGCGTCGACGTTGGCGGACCTCCTCTGCACGCAACCCTTCTCTCCGCTCATGGGCTTTAGGTCCATCTCCACCTCGAACCCTCGGCCATGCTTCCTGATGAAGGAGATCTCCGCACCTAGGGTAGCTTCGAAATCATCTGTGTTGCCCAGTTCCCCGAGGAACACGTCGACGATGTCCTGCCCCTTGTCCATGGAGGGGAAGACCGCTAAGGACCCGGCCACCCTTCCTCCCAGTCTCAGCTCCCTCTCCACCAGCATCACTTGGACGCCTTGGTCCACCAAGGACAGCGCCGCCGCCAGGCCCGCTATCCCACCTCCCACCACCAGGACGGTGCCCTTGGCCTTTCTCTCGCTCATGTTTCGCCCCCGGAGCCACTAGGCGCTCCTCCGTAGAAAATGATTGCCTCGCTGGAGGTGAGAGGCTTCGAGCATAGGGTTAAAATCATCGGGCGCTCATCAACTCCGCCGAAGTGGGCGAACATGCTGGAGATCGAGAACCTACATGTCGAGGTGGGAGGACGCAAGATCCTCAAAGGGGTGGACCTTAGCGTTATGTCGGGCTACACCGACGTGCTCTTCGGCCCCAATGGATCGGGCAAGTCCACGCTGCTCATGAGCATCATGGGCTTCAGCGGATACAAGGTGACCCAGGGCCGGATACTATTGAACGGCGAGGACATAACCAAGCTCTCCGTGACCGAGAGGGCCAATCGGGGAATAGGCATCATGATGCAGCGGCCCCCTAACCTAGTCGGTGTCAACCTGCGCAACATGCTGCAGGTCACCTCCAAGGCAAAGGAAATGCCGATGGTGGGCGCGAAGGAGCTGGACCTGGAGCGCCTCTTGGACCGCGATGTGAACGTGGGCTTCTCCGGAGGGGAGATCAAGCGCTCCGAACTGCTGCAGCTGGAGGCCCAGAACCCATGCTTGTATTTGCTGGACGAGCCGGAGAGCGGCGTCGACCTGGTGAGCATCGAGAAGGTGGGCAACAAGGTGAGGGAGCTACTGCACGGCACCAGCTGCGCGGGCAAGAAGGGCAAGGCGGGCAAAGCCGCATTGGTCATCACCCACACCGGTCAGATCCTGGACTACATCGAGGCGGACCGCGGCTACGTGATGTGCAACGGCACGGTGATGTGCTCGGGCAACCCGCGAGAGCTTCTACAAGAGATCAGCAAGATGGGCTACGAGGAGTGCGTAAAATGCAAGCTGAGACTGACCACCGTGAACTGAAGAAGAAGGCGGAGGCGGCCAAGGAGAAGAGGGCGGCCTTCGGCGAGGATATCGACCTCGAGAAGTTCAAGGAGGGGTCGAAGGACCTGGAGAAGGTCAAGTCCCTCACCGAGCTGGACGAAGAGGAGAAGCGGACCCTCCTCAATGCAGGGGTCGTGCCCAGCGAGGAAGGTCGCTCCGGCTCCTTCGTGCTCATGGACGAGAGCGTCGTGCACTCCTCTTCCAAGGTTCAGGGCGTGGAGGTCATGCCCGTCTCCGAGGCCTTGAAGAAATATGATTGGATGAACGATTACTACTGGAAGGCTGTGTCGCCGGAGGCGGACAAGTACACCTCGCGCACCTACCTCGAGGAGGCGGACGGCTACTTCATCCGCGCGCTCCCTGGGGCGAAGGTCAAGGCCCCGGTGCAGACCTGCCTGATGCTCAAGGGCAAGGGGGTGGCGCAGACGGTGCACAACATCGTCATCGTGGAGGAGGGCGCGGAATTGGACGTGGTCACGGGTTGCTCCACCTCGAAGGGAGTGGAGAGGGCGCTGCACCTCGGGATCTCCGAGTTCTACATCAAGCGCAACGCCTCGCTCACCTTCACCATGGTGCACAACTGGTCGGAGCAGATCGGGGTCAGGCCGAGGACGGTCATCGTCCAAGAGGAGGGCTCGACCTTCCTCAACAACTACGTGGCCTTGAGGCCGGTGAAGACCATCCAGACCTATCCCACGGCGCGCATGGAAGGGCGCAACTGCTTCTCCCGCTTCAATACCGTGGCCATCGCCCACAAGGGCAGCGAGCTCGACCTGGGGTCGAGGGCCATACTCGCCGGCGAAGGGTCGAGGTGCGAGATGATCTCGCGCACCATCGCCAGCGGAGGCAAGGTCATCGCCCGCGGTCAGATGATCGGCAAGGCCAAGAACGTGAGAGGCCACCTCGAGTGCCGCGGCCTGATATTCGGCGAGGGTGGCGTGCAGATCGCCATTCCCGAGCTGGAGGCGTACGTCCCCGACCTGGAGATGACGCACGAGGCGGCGGTGGGCAAGATCGCGCAGGACCAGGTGGAGTACCTCATGGCCCGCGGGCTGTCCGAGGACGAGGCGGTGGGGATCATCGTCCGAGGCTTCCTCGAAGTGGGCATCCGAGGCCTGCCAGAGAACCTGAAGCAGGAGATAGACAAGGCCATCCAACAGACGGACATGCGAAGTATGTGAAGGCGCCTGAAGCCGCCTTCTGTCGCCGAAAACGATGAACGAGAGGACCCAACCTTGGTGCACCTTTCGCTTCGTCCTGCGATGAAAAGGAGAGCCTCCCGGGAACGTCGGCGCAGCCTTGCTCGACCCCTTTGCCGATTTCACCTGAAGAAGGTTGAACCCAGCAAGGTTTTATCTATCATAAATCGTATCCAGGTGTAAGGGATTGGGGATGTTCAGAGCAGACTCTTATGAAGAGGACCACGAGATATCGATATTTAATGCCATCCAACTGGCCAATGCCAGCAAGGATCGGGAACTTATCCATTTTCTCGTGAATCCGCAGGTTTTGGGAATACTGTCGGTGACCGGTCGACGCAGCATGACCGTCAACGACATCTCGCACCATCTGAACTTGCCGTTAGCGACCTGCTACAAACTGGTAGAGCAGATGGTGGAGCTTGGCCTCATGGCCAGGGTGGGAACGACACGCACCTCGTCTCGGGGACGGGCGGCCAATTACACGTCTAGCTTGAAGAGCGTCTCGCTCCGCATGGCGGACATGAACATCGAGGCCGTGGTCACCTGGAAGAATGGACAGATGGAATCCTTCAGGCGAGAGTTCCGCTTGAGCGCGGCCGATAACGAATCGCTCATCATCGAGCACCGGGGCGCGTTCAACCAGGTCGGCCAGCTCTGAGAGCGCAACTGTATAATAACCTTGATTCGTTTTTCTCCTTCGTCCAGGTTGCCCTATGAAAGTCGTCAAGAGGTCGGGCGAGCACGAGGAGTTCGACCGCAGGAAGACCATCGCTGCGGTGACACGTGCCGGCGTCTCGCAGGAGGAGGCGGAGGGCATAGTGCAAAGGCTTGAGTCGCAGCTGTACGAGGGCATCACCACCGAGGAGATCTATCGCAGGGTGCACGACATGCTCCAAGGGCGCAAGGCCGCCCGCTATAGCCTGAAGAAGGCGCTGCTGAAGCTCGGGCCAGAGGGCGAGAACTTCGAGCGCTACGTCTCCCGTCTATTCCAGATGGAGGGGTTCGAGACCGAGACCCGGTTGACCCTCGACGGGAAGTGCACCAGCCACGAGGTGGACGTGCTCATGAGGAAGGAGGGGGAGAGGATAATGGTGGAGTGCAAGTTCCATAACTCCTTGGGAGTGAGGAGCAACATCCAATGCGCCCTCTACGTTTACGCTCGCTATCTCGACCTCAAGGACAATCATAAGCTCGACCGTCCTATGCTGGTGACCAACACCCGCTTCTCAGCGGACGCTGAGCGCTATGCGAGCTGCATGGGCATGGACCTTCTCGGTTGGAGGACGCCGGATGAGGGGGGCTTGGAAATCCTGGCAACGAAGCACAGGTTGTTCCCCATCACGACACTTGATATGCGGCGGAACGACCAGAGCGTGCTGCTGGCGCATCGCTTCGTGGTGGTGGACGACGTCCTGGACCGCCTTGCGGACCTCAGGACCTTGCTCTCCAAGGAGTCGGCCAGGGACATCGAGGCGCAGGCTCGGGAGCTACTTCTGGGCTGACCTACGGCAGGAATGGTCGCTCTCCGAGCACCTCTCCTTCTTCTTTCGCTCTGGTCTGGGAAGGCGCCGATAGTGGTCGGGGTCCTCCACGGCCGTAAGCTCGTTCCCATCCGGATCGAGGAATGTGGCCATCACACCACCCCACGAACGCCTCTCCGGCTTGAGCAGGAAGGGCACCTCCTCGTCGACCAAGCGGCGATGGAACTCGAAGATGCTGTCCACCTCCAGGACGATTCCTGTGTCCCCTCCCGGCTGCCTCCTGTCACTCTTCTTCGGAACGTAAAGGCCGATCTTGGCCGTGGGCTCGGGACCTCCGACCTCAGCCCATTTGCTCTGCTTCGATTCCGCCACCAGGTCCAAGCCCAGCACGTCCACGTAGAAATCGATGGCCTTGTCCAGGTCAAGGACCGGCACCGAGGAGATCCACACCCTTTTAACATTCCCCTTCTCGATGTAGGACGTCTCCCCGCCCATAGGGTCCCCCAGCGGCATGATCGGTTAAATCCACGCCCTCCTAGATTTAGGTTGGTACTCGTTCCTCCGACTCATCGGACAGTGAGATCAGGCCGGTATAGCCGTCCACCACCACCTCGGCGTCATCGGGGATGAGCATCGCGCCCTCCACCGACACCACCGCGGGTATGCCATACTCTCTGGCGACGATGGAAGTGTGCGAAAGCATGCCCCCTGACTCGGCCACCACCGCCCCCGCCTTGGCGAAGAGAGGTGTCCAGGCCACGTCCGAGTAGGGTATGACGATCACATCGCCGCTCTGCACCCTGGAGAACTCGGAGGGGCTGCGCACCACCCTTGCTCTTCCTTTGTAATACCCGCCAGAGGTGGGTGTTCCCTTGAGCTCGGTCAGTTTCCTTAGAACCAGGGGCGGCGCCATCTCGCCGTAGATCAGTGTGGGAGGATCGATGTCCCTCAGCTCCAGCATCTCGCGCTTGCGCAGCGCGACCCTCAAGCGATAATTGTTGCAGGTGTTCCCGGCACAACCCCCGGCGATCACTTGGCGCACCTCGTCAAGCTTCAGGTAGAAAATGTCCTCTGGATCGGAGGCCAGCAGCTCTTTTTTCACGAACCTTCTTCCCAGTTCCATGAAATAGTTACGATAGAGCCCATAGCCGAAGGTGTAGACCATGCTGGTCCTCTCTTTAAGCAAGGCCATCCTCCTCGCTCTGCGATAGGCGGCCATGACAGACCTCCTCTTGCGGCCCAGCTCGAGCTCCTCGATACCCTTCCTAATGTTTCTAGAGTCCACCTCGGGATAATCGATGACCAGGGCGAGGACGAAGCCAGGGTCCTCGCGCCAGGGCTTGGAAGAGAAGTCGTTCCCGCTCTCGCTCACGTGCCCGAAATCGTGTATGAAGGCAGCGAACGCCTTCCGGAAGGCATCGTCTTGAGGCATGGCCATCAGGGCGGAATAGCCCTCATTTCGCAACTTCACCTGGGTCGAGGAATCCAAGGAGGCGAATTCCCGATGCAGGGACTGAAGCCCTCGAGCGGGGTAATACCTTCGAACGCCTTCGACGCCCTTCAGCACATCGGTCGAGGCCGGGTCGATGCCCGCCTTGCGCAGCCTGGATTCGAGCATGCGGCCGAAGAGGTTCGAGGCCAGGGGCGTGACCACGTTGTAATAGATCAAGTCCTCCAGGCTCTCACTCAAGGCGTCCACCTTCTGCAGCAGCACCTCCTCGGGAAGGTTGCCAATATCCTCCGCGGCCAAGCGCCTCAGCTCCTCCTCCTTCTTGGGCAAGAACTCCCCCAGCTGGTCGGAGAGGGCGAAGTGGTGCAGAAGGAAGTTGACCAGATTCGGAGTAATGGCGAGCATTTTGGGCGTGGGCGAGAGCCTGAAGCCTTCCTTGGGAGCTCCGCCCATGCCCGTAAGGCGTTCCAGGGAGTCCTTGGGAAGGCCGATGCGCTCGAACACCAGTCCGAAGGCGCTCATGTTGAAGTACGCACGATAGTAGAACTGCTTGGCCAGCTCCGAGGCCTTCAGCCCCTTGACCCCGGTCATGTTGGAAAGGAAACGGATCCAGGCGCCATTCACCAAAGGGATGTTGATCGACCATACCAGGGGCTTGATCATCCCAGGAAGCACCTCCTTGGAGAAGGTGTTGCTGTAGACGTCGACATGGCCCAATGCGGTGATGTCGCGGAGCTGGACCCAATTCACCTCGCGGCCGTCGAAGACCCATTCCAGGTCCACCGGTCGGCCGAACTCCGAATCGATTAGGCGCACGCTGCGGGCGATGGAGCTTATCAGATCCTCCTGCAAAGAAGGATTCTGAGGTCGGGCGACTATCTCACCTTCGCGGACGACCCAGCGCATTGGCGTCGCCCCGTTCTGAACCAAAGCCTCGCCACTGCCGGACACCGCCTCGATGATCTCCTCATCCTCCCCGGTCAAGGGATTGCGGCTAAAAGCGACACCGGAGAATACCTGGGGCACCATCTCCTGCACGATTACAGCCATGCGAACGCGTCTGTCACCCTTCCCCATCCTCCGCGCGTAATCGCTCTCCTCCTCCAGGTCCGAGGACTGCCAGACCTGCTTGATGGCCTCAAGAACCCGGTCGGCTCCTTCCTGGTTCAACAACGTCCTAAACTGACCGGCATAGGAGTGCTCAGAGGCGTCCTCTTGGTTGGAGGAGGAACGGACCGCATAGCTTGTCTGGTCCTTGATCTTCTTGATAAGCTCTTCGCGCAATTTCTGCGAGGTTCCGGAAGCATCCTTATCGAAGTCCTCTTTGGCGCGGAAGGGAACGATAAAACCTGATGGCACCTTGTGCCCCCGCTCCATGAGGAATCTAAGACTCTCGGCTTTAATGCCTACCTCTTTCCCCTTGGCTTCTCTTATCGGGATGATATAGGACTCCGCCAAACTATTACGCTCCGGTTCAGCTGGAGATGCCCCCGGCGTCCCCTAATACCAATGGCGTTTTCACGTTCATTAATCTGTTCGAAACCAAGTTCGCAATGCTCCAATCCTTCGCCCGTAAAATCGCACGATAGCAAACACTAATAGACCGGATTTCGCATTCCGCTTATCTGGCCCGAGGGATTGGCTTGGAAGAGAAAGATAAGATCGAGATCAAGACCGTCCAGGAGAAGGACATGAATCTCATCAAGAACCTCATGCGCATCAAGCACAAGATCATCATCACCAGCGGAAAGGGCGGCGTGGGGAAGAGCACAGTCGCCGCCAACATCGCCATGGCGCTGGCCATGCGGGGGTATGATGTCGGCCTCTTGGATGCGGACATCCACGGGCCGAACATACCCAAGATGTTCCATATCGAGGACGAGATGCTGCATGCGGACGAGGGGGGGATAATGCCCATCATCGTCCCTCCTTCGCTCAAGATAATGAGCATGGCCTTCCTGGTGCGAGACTCAGATAATCCAGTTATATGGCGCGGACCTATGAAGATCAGCGCCCTCAGGCAGTTCATCGCGGATGTCCGTTGGGGCAACCTGGACTACCTGATCGTCGACCTTCCACCAGGCACGGGGGACGAGCCTTTGACTGTAGCTCAGCTTATGCCCGATGCCGATGGCATGGTGGTGGTCACCACCCCTCAGGAGGTCGCCCTGCTCAACTCGCGCAAGTCCGTTGGCTTCGCCCGCCAACTCAAGATGCCCGTGCTGGGGATAATCGAGAACATGAGCGGATTCGTCTGCCCCAACTGCCGAAAGGAGGTGGACCTTTTCAAGAAGGGAGGAGGCGAGCTGGCCGCCAAGGAGCTTGACGTCCCATTCCTTGGTTCCATCCCCATTGACCCGAAGGTCGTGATCTCTGGTGACGAGGGCATGCCCGTGGTCCTGATGGACTCCGATTCCCCTGCCGCGAAGGCCTTCAACGATGTCGTGGACCGATTGGTGGAGAAGGCGCGGTCTCGAGGCGGCAAACCATGAAGATATTGGTGACGTCCACTGGCCCAGGCCTGGACTTCCTTATCGACGAGGAGTTCGGACATGCCGAGTTCTTCATTGTAATAGACCCGGAGACCATGAAGTTCGAGGCTATCAAGAACGAAGGCCACGCCGCAGAGATGGGCGCAGGCATATACGCTGCGGAGCAAGCGGCCAAACTAGGCGTGTCTGCAGTGCTCACCGGCTGGATAGGCCCGCACGGGCAGCAGACGTTGGCCAAGCACAACATCCGTATCATCATGGACGAGGAAGGGCTGGTAAAGGACGCGGTGGAGAGGTTCAAGCGGAAGAACCTTAAAAAATGAACATGCAAACCTTCCACTATCTAGTCTGAGGAGGAAAAGCCGATGGAGAGACGCGCTCGAATTCATATTCTGCTACTCCTCATCGTTGTCATGTGCATCATCGATCTATTCATCCTGCTCCCGGCAACGTCACCCCTAGCATCAATCCGGGATACGGATGGCGATGGCCATGCAGACGCGACCGATTCCTTTCCCAATGATAATACCGAGTGGAGGGACACTGACGGGGATGGCTACGGGGACCGGATCGACAAATATCCTACGAACCCAGCAGAGTGGGCGGATACGGACAACGACACCTGGGCGGACAACATCGATGCCTTCCCCAACGACCCCAACGAGCACTCAGATCTAGATGGAGATGGCATCGGCGACAACTCAGATGCCTTCCCTCGCCAACCGTCCCAATGGCGGGACACCGACGGTGATGGTTATGGGGACAACTCGAGCGGTTGGCAAGGGGACGCGTTTCCATACGACCCTGATATTTGGGCCAATGGGACAGCCAAGATCATCGTGACATTGGCAAATCTGTCATCGGAGGGATACTTGCTCCTATTGGATGATCACATTTACGAAAACAACAGCTATGCGAATATCAGCAATTATGTGGTGATCGAGGTTGATATCCTCTGGCAATTTGGCATAATTAATTCCACGCAGGTCCAGCTTACGGCAATTTCGTACTACTGGTCGGAGATCAACCTCTCGTGGTCTGTCAGTTCACAAGCCAAGGAAATCATTAAGCTATATGATGAAGGCCAATATTTCGTAACGCTCAACATCTGAGTGTGGCTTCTGGTATGTCTGCCGTCTACCGCGGATAATTTTGACGTTTTTCGATGACTATCTATCATATAATCGTGATAAATCGTCATTTGACGTTAGATAGAGTCGTTCCTTGTTTGATTTTTAAGATATATTCCAATTAGAATTCGATATTCGTAAAAGAATCTTCCTACTACGACAATTATCGTATTAAAACCCACAAATCCTTATAAACTAATGTAAAATTACCGTCGCTTATGCGGAGGGACACCGAAATTATGCCCTCGAACGGAGGGCGAACCCTGTGGGCAAGCACT
>Ga0208980_10002298_pt1 | contig 11596 bp, 5 predicted proteins | sample WetSurMetagenome_3_FD_187993 | JGI IMG/M metagenome (GOLD analysis project Ga0208980, IMG submission 187993) | Wetland microbial communities from Twitchell Island in the Sacramento Delta, sample from surface sediment Aug2011 Site A1 Bulk (version 2) | ecosystem: Environmental > Aquatic > Marine...
GCGAAGGCTGTTCTGCAGGGTTTTGTCGGAGCCAATGCAATCATAGACCACGTCGAAGCCGCCCAGGATCATGCGATTCCTGAACTTGCCCGTGTAAAGCTTTCCACCCGTGATGCGGGCGGTTGCAGCGTAGGGGTCCTCGTGGGTGATGACTTCATCGGTTCCCATTTTTCGAGCCATCTCGGCTTGATGGGGATAGCGGGCCAGGACTGTGATGTGACAGGCAGGCGAAAGCGCGCGAAGAGCACCGATCACCGCCAGGCCGATGATCCCGCAGCCGACGACCAGCACTCGTTGATCCGGTTGGGGTAAGCAGCGCAGAGCCGTGCGCACACCCACGGAGAGAGGTTCGATCATGAGGGCTGTCTCATCATCCAGCTCGTCCGGCACGCGATAGACCCCTGTCTCGTGAACGGTGAAGCTGTCACCCCAGCCACCGCCCATGCCTCTGGGGCCTCGACCCAGTGAGGAATTCTCACAAAGGGAGTAATTGCCCTCGCGGCAGTGGCGACAGGGCGGCTTGATCTCCTGCTCGAGGCAATTTGTTTCCGGGGATTCGAGAATCACTCGGTCTCCCACTTTCAACGTCGTGACACCCGAACCGGCCTCCGTCACCTCGCCTATCAATTCGTGACCCAGATAGATGGTCTTGGTGCCCGGCAGGGCAGCAGGACTTACCCTGGGATCCACCTCGAGAAAGAGCAGGTGCAAGTCGCTGGCACAGATGCCGCACAACCGATTGCGCACTCTGACCCAGTCGGAAGCGGGTAACGGTTGCTCGGGTTGATCGGCAAAACGGGTGGGAGATAAACGCGTATAGATGACATTCGGCCAGAGGGTTTTCAGCGCTTTGGACAACAAGATTTTGGGGATACTTTTTTCAAAATAGATCGTGCGCATCGCCTATCCTCTGGCCGCTCAAAAGAGGGACCCATTGTACACGAAATCGTCAACCATTAGGAGCGAGAAAATACGCTTCGCCGGTTGAGAGAAGAGAGCGAGTGGAGAGACCGGACCACGCCACCTGAGCATCGATCATTCATCGATTTCTCACGGCGTAGCCGGCATAGCTCAGCCAAAGCTTTCTTGTCTTCTTCAGACGCAACCGTCGTCCCAATTCAGCGGCCGTAATCTCACCTTTCTTGAAGCGTCGCACATTGCGAAGAGCCTCAATTGGATTTCCATGAAGTCTGCCGCCCACCAAATCCTTGTTGTCGAAACCCTGTTTCTCCAACGATTGAAGAAGCTCGCGGGGCTTGATAAACATCTCCCAGGCATGCAAATCCCTGGGGGCGATGCGCGTGAGTCTCCATTCCTGGGTGATCTTGATGAAGATCAGTTTGCTCATTGCTGTTCTGTTGATGGTATCATAGAAGACAATACCGCCAGGCTGAAGGACTCTCGCGCTCTCCCGTAAAACTAATTCCCAGCGTCGTATATGTTCCAACACATCGCAGCAGGTGACCACACTGAAACTTCCATTTTCGAAGGGCAGTCTTTCCGCAGACCCGCTGAGGTAATCAATGGCCAGGCCGGTGTGTCGAGAGTGAGCTTGCGCCACCTCGATGGATTTCTCTGATTGATCGATCCCCGTAACGCTAAAGCCCATAGAGGCAATCTCTTCTGCAAGCAACCCGCCTCCACAGCCGACATCCAACACTCTCTCATTGCGAGGATCTATTCCATTCTCTGCGATTACAGCCTTGAAGTAGGGCAGGCGCCAGGGGTTAATAAACCACTTCAGCAGGTTAACGTAGCCATTCTCGCTCCACCAGGAGTTGGAAAGATGATCAAACAATGCGTTATCGGCGAGATGGCTATTCATTGGATGAGGTGACAAGGTGAGATTGTAAGAAGGTGATAAGAACTCGCTTCCAGATGGGAGGAGCATAGGGCAATCTGGCCTTGTGTGTCAAGACCGAATTGGACTGGTTTTGCCTTGATACATAACGCTGAACCTCATATACTCCAAGGTCTAAACAGGAAGTTCCATCACTGAAACCCCTAAAATCTGTGTCCGTCTTCCTTCCGTGCGGGAGTCCGGAGTAGATTTCACTATCGTGAGGCTTGATGCGCGTCCTTCTCGTCAATACCAATCGCAAGGCGGATCTCATGACGGCGCCGCCCATCGGTCTGTGCTACGTTGCTACGGCAACGCAGAGCGCCGGGCATGAGGTACGCGTCCTGGACCTCTGCTTCGCAGGGCGTCATGCCGCCAAGAACCTGCGCGCGTCTATCTCGTCCTTCGCGCCCGACGTCGTGGGCCTCTCCGTGCGAAACGTCGACAACGCAAACATGCTTCGCCCGGTATCCTACCTGCCCGGCGTTCGCGAGTTGGTTGCAGAGGTACGGCGGCTCTCCGCTGCGCCGGTCGTCCTCGGAGGATCTGGCGCGAGTCTGATGCCGGAAGCTGTGCTGCGCCACGTCGGCGCCGATGCGGTCGTCGTGTCGGACGGGGAAGTCAGCTTTCTGCGCCTGCTCGATGCCTTGGCCTCGGGCAAGTCCTGGGCCGGGATTCCTGGCGTTGGGCTCATACAAAAAGCGCGTTTTCACCTGACCCCGCCGGACTTCCCCCCGTTTCGTTTCGAGGCGCCGGACGTCGGCCACTGGGTGGACATGGAACCTTATGAGCGCCTGGGTGGGAGCTACAACGTCCAGAGCAAGCGCGGATGTCCCTACCGCTGCATCTACTGCACTTACAACAGTAGCCTCGAAGGGCATCGACTCCGCAGGCGAGACCCGCGGGAGGTGGTGGACGAGATCGAAGAGGCGGTCCTGAAGCACAGGCCACGCACCGTGGAGTTCGTTGACTCGGTCTTCAACGATCCCCCCGACCATATGCGCGCAATTCTGGAGGAGATTGTACGCCGACCCTGGAAAGCCGACTTCACAGCCATGGGCGTCCAGCCGCTGCACCTCGACCGCGAGATGCTCGACCTCATGTGGCAGGCCGGTTTCCGCTCGTTTATGATCACACCTGAGTCCGCTTCGGACACAATGCTCAGCAGCTACCGCAAGGGCTTCTGTCGCGACCAGGTGATTCAGGCGGCCGAAGCACTGGCTCACACCCGCTTCTCAGTCTGGTGGTGTTTCCTGCTGGGCGGGCCGGGAGAAACCCATACCACGCTTCAGGAGACGCTCGACTTTTGCCGTCAATACCTGCGGCTGAAGCGCGGCAGCGCAAGGCACGTGGCTCAGCTGTTCTTCGGCGTGCGGCTCTATCCGAGCACCGACCTGTGGCGGTCAGCGCTGCGCGAGGGCATCATCGCACCCGAAGCAGATCCGATCCAATCCCTGTGGTACGTGTCGCCTGAGCTGAACGTGCGGCACGCCTTGGACCAGATGGAGGCGGCTGCGGCTGTGTGCCCGGAGATCATGCTCGGCTACGATGAGGGCTATCTATTGTTCTCGAACCTGGCGGCAGGATTGTGCAGGCTCCTTCGCGAGCCGCCACCTTACTGGCGCCTTGTGCGATACCTGAATGCCTATGCGCTCAAGCTGGGGTTGCGGTTCACCGTAAGGCCGAAGGACCTCGCCCAACGTATCGAAAATATCCTGAGAAGGCAGACTCAGACATCCCGGAGATCGGTGCAGCCCGGTCGGGCGCCCGGCTCATGGGTGCCGAGGAACCAGGAAGCCACCCGCGGCACATAGGGGCTCGCTGCAAAGGCGCCAGTGGCTCCGCCTCCGGTTGAAATCCATTACTTTCCGGATGAATCCAAGGGGGCACACAGGTCCAAGGACGCGCAGAACTGAAAGCCCGTTCATAGACTGGTATGGCTCACCGCCAGAAGTTCCCGATTTTCGAGCCAGGAAAAACGAATGGCGAGTTGGAAATTCACAAGATGAGTCGCAGAGACGTGATGAAAAAAGAAATGGGATGAAGGGATTCGAATATATAAGCAATCTGTTTGTGATGATTACAGATTTTTGAATTTAGCTTTTGGAGTTACCCCCATAAATACCCTTATTTTCAGTCTTGTAACGCCCTCGGTTTTAGGGTTAGATAGGTTAACGGTCGCGGAAGTACCATAAATCAGGTCAACCTAGTGCAACTTTGTTCTAAGTTACCTCGCGTCAGAGACTTTCTGAAGAATGTAAATCAGGTCCTCTACTCCTGCCTTCCCGTCGCCGTCCACATCACCCGTCGTGTGAACGATTTCCCCTTGCCCCGTCTGCGCAATAATCTTCAGCACGACAATCGCATCAGCAAGATTCACTAGGCCGTCCCCATTCACATCTCCTAGCATCGGAGGCTGGACCGTCGCCAGAAGAACCCCTGTGCCGATGTCCCCATCAAGAACGGTCTGTTCCTCACTGTCTAGAACGAACCAATCTCCTTCTCTGTCCAGCAGCATGATTTCACTGATTCCTTCGCTCTTGCACCGGAAAGCCACGGTCCCAAGCCGGATATTGTTCCCTGCGAGCCCCTCAAGGCGGAACCCGGCCATCTCTATATCGCCCGGCGTATCCGTCGTCAGGTAGGAGGTAGGCCAGCTGACCGCGTCCACGCCAGTATCTGCTGTCACCACTTCCAGCTTGGCAGAGTCATAGGTCAGCTTAATAGGAAACGCAGGCGATTTTTGATGCTCGTGAAATAGTGATCAAACGCGGCCTCGAGTTCTTTATCGCGTGGCACTAATATCCCTTGTGTAGCTGCACGTTTCCCCATAAGTATCGTGGCCTGAATTTGTGATCGTGAGAGTATTTCCTGTTAGCTGCCCGGTGAAAGTCCCTGCGCCTCCCGTGCCGAGAAACGTATGGAAAGAATTTCCACTGATAGCCCCAGTGAGTGTTATCGTGCCGGAATAGGTGATGTTTTCATCAGCTGAAAAGTCTCCAAGATGAAAAGTTCCAACCGCGGTGCCATCGAATGCATTCTCGTTTTGGTTCGGTATGTTAATGACTACAGAGGGCACATAAGTCCCGTTACTTGAGGGATCCGTGCAGCCCCACACTTGGATCGTATAAGAACCATTGTAAATTCCACGAATATCCGGGAATGCCCCTGGACAAGGCAAATCGCTTCCGTTGCAGTCTTGATCTATCCCGTCCCCACAAATTTCCACTGCGCCTGGGTTTCTGTTTGGGTCGTTATCGTCACAGTCTCCCTGCATACCCGTGTAACCGTCACCATCATTATCCGTATAAGGGCTGTTTCTAATGCCTGCAACATACTGAAGCACGCAGGCGGCGTCTTCCAGACCGATCCGGCCATCACCGTTAATATCGTTTTTCCCAAGTGCTTTCTCAACGGTGACGCCAGAGATAACCTTAAGCGCGGTGATCGCATCAGTAATGCTCACCAGGTGATCGCCGTTGAAGTCCCCTTCCTCTGCGATCCAATAGTCCCGAACTACTGTTGAGCGGTTCAGCAACTGAAGGCGAGTGGTAGGGGTCGGGATATCGCTGCCGACCGCAAAGGGGAAATCAAGCCAGTCACGAGCTTCAATTCTGATCCAATAGTTTATTCCAGGCTCAAATGTGAAATCATTGATCGTGTAACTTGGATTTGCCCCGTATGACGAGTACGGAAGGCTTGTTTGCCATACCCAACCCTGGCTAAGGTCCCCAACAATGACCCTGACCACGTATTGATCTAGATTCGGATCAGGATTGTACCATGCGACAGTCGGATGAGTCGGATCGCCTGATATGGTGAGATTGGTTGACAGAGGCACCTGTCTTATTCCTGAACTGACGGTCGCTGTCGCCGTCAAGTCAGTTATGTCATCAACAGTCCATGTGAATGTCTTCCCGTTATAATCATTTGGATATCCTCCGAGTTGCCCTGTTACACTGGCATCGTAGAGATAGGTGTTCTGATAAAAGGGAACAGTTACACGGCTCAGTTGATTGGAAACGCTCCCATCGACAGAGTAAGTGAGCGTCGGTGAAATACCATCGTTGAGAATGATGGCGGTATTCAGCTGCCAGCCGAAGGGTTGTTGATTATTAGATCTCACCTCGATGTAGTTGAATGACGGCCAAGTGTCCAACTCTATGACCCTGGGGCCGTCGACGTTCGGGTCATCACCTCCTCTGACAAATTCCGCCCTAAAATACTGTTTGCCTTGGACGGGGAGTATAAAGCTCGAACTTGGCACACTCAAGTCGAGCCCCGCCGTGCCGGAGTAGTCATTAACTACGTTCTTTTCATAAAATTTGGTCCATGTTGTTCCGGAGGTATCGCTGTAATAGAGAGCAAAACTCATAAACATCCGGTTAGTTGTAGTACCATCCTTGTTCGCATAAAGATGAAAACCTGGCAAATCAATCGCGCTGCTCGTCCGCCATTCGACATAGTCGACATAGCCCGCATTTCCGGAATTGTCGGCGAAAATCGCGTGATTAATGGTCCCCCACGTAGGATTGTATGTGGTAGAGCCAAACATATTCTCGATATCGAAACCTGTTATCGTCGGGCTATGGTTTATGATGGTAATTGGAGTAGATCCAGTAACATCCCAGCCCCCGGCAAGCCCGGTCCCTGGCGCGCACAAAAAAGCAACTGTGATCACGGCCAGAGCCACGGCAATTCGCCTCTTGATCAGATCGGTCTTCATACCACCCTCCCTCAGTGTTCAATTCAAACACCAAATAGACAATTAGATCGGGAACGAGCCTCTTTTACTAGTCAATAGACACTTGCCGCTTTATATGCTTACAGAGTTTTAGCTTTTTTCTCGCACAGAGCACTTAGAGCTACTTATCTTCTTAGTTTAACGAAAGAATCTCTGATCTCTCCGAGACATTTTCTTCGCGTAGTCCTGCTGCCTTTTGAAGGAGGACTCGCATGCTGCCACACTGGCGATGCTCATACGGTGCGATTCCGAGAGGGTATCTGTGAAGGTTCCTGATCTGCATAATCCAAGGATTACGATGACCTCCGGCGATGACGGCCACACCAATACAATATATCATCAAAACGGCCAAGCTATAGGATGAGAAGCAGGCCGCTGGTCCCGGGACGAACTATTTCCCTTCCAAGGGCTTAGAAAAACCAATTCCCGGGTGCACACTATCTACTAAGTCCCGAAAGCTTCTGAAGGATATAGATCACCTCTTCCAGTCCCACTTTGGAGTCTCCGTTAACATCTGCTCCTGATGTCGCATAGTCTGCGCGGACTCCCGCTGAACCACCGGCTCCTGAAATCACTTGTAGGGCGGTAATGGCATCATCGAGGCCTACTCCCCCACCGTTGATATCACCGATGATTCCAAGGGGATTGAGCCTGATATTCCTTATGACGCTGTCCCCTACGGAAACCTTTACATTGGGGAGATTAGAAGGAAAATAACCCACAGCGGACACGGTGATGTCGTACGTGCCCACCGGCATCTGCCCCAGATAGCAACCATTTTCCAAGGTTTTCAGAGTTATCATCCCACCGATATCTAAGCTCGCGTTTTGAATCGAAAACCCGGTCGAGGCATCCACCACCTGACCGATCAGCCATCCGGGCAATAGGTTGGCGATAACAAAATTGCCGCCAAGCCAGGTTTGGTTTGAAGCCATGGCTATGCCTTCAACCAGCTGCGGATTCATTAAGCGAAACGGCAGTTCCAACTCTTTCAGCTTTTCCTTGGCTGTCTGCCAGCCCTCATAAAGGGAACCGCCCCCAAGCAGTTTGTTCGTGAAAAACTGAGTGAAAGAGATCTTTCCGTCAAATTGCATGTAGCTGTCCAGATCATCCGAACTGGTCACCACGATCCGGTTCTGCCCAGCGGAGACCAGATCGCCCGTGAAACTCCCGGATTTGCACGCCTCGATTATCACGACTACTCTCCGACCGGTAGCATTCTGGAACGCGTCGATGAACCCTCTCAATTGGAGGGCGCTCATCGTTTCATTGGGAAAGCTGAACGTGTCGATCACCCCGTGCCCTACCAAATAAATGTACAACGGACCGTCTGTGCTCTGCAGGGCTGCCCAACCGGTTATGGCCTGGCCGAATTCAGCGACGGTCGGAGTGCTGTCATCGACCACGTTGTTGTCGTAGCCATCTCCATCTAGATCATGCCAGGACACGGGGTTGAAGTAGTAGATGTCTGAATTTTGGAACAAGCGGGTTTGAAAACGGCTGTAGACAAGGTCGGCCAAATACTGTGCCGATTGTGTAAGCGGATCAGATTCGCTGGCCCCGCTGCCTGCGACAATAATCAAGCTGCCATAGTGCTGCGAAACAGTCTCGCCTGTCCCAACGGTTAAGCTCAATTGGGCCACGAATCCCTCGTAAGTTGCAACGATGATGGCTTTGCCGTTAGCGAGCCCTTTGACTATGGCGTTAGGGAGAACCGTGGCGATCTGGGGTTGGAGAGAAACGAGTTCGACTCCCTCAAGCAACTCGGAACTTGCATCAGAGAAGTGTTTTTTGATCACCAATTGCATCTCTTCGCTAATGGCGATATGCGTAGCCGGCGCATCGATGGATATGCTCACCAGGCCGATGATTGGCTGAAGGTTTACATCAGAAGTCAGGACGAGTTCGTAGGGATGGGCCGCGTCGATGTCGCCGCTCTCCAGTGCTTCGACCTTGATGTAGTAATGCCCCGGGGATTCAATTCCGTAGTTCAGGGTTCTTGGATCCCCGTCCAGGGATGTTTTGGCATATTTCTCAACACCGTTTTTATCAACCACGGAAAGTTTATAGTCTCCGGTGGTAGTCGACGGCGTGAAGTTCACATGAATAGCCCCGACTTCGATGGCATCAAATCCATAGAAATCGATATCACTGGCGGAATAGATCGTCCCTGTCTTGGCCTGCCCCTTGGCTATGGCGTTGGCAAAAAGGATCGTGTTGTTGGACTCGATTTCAATGTCCGGATAGCTCGAAGGCCGCAAGGTCAGAATGTAGGAGCGGTTCGTTTCAATCTCTTCGCCTATGCCTGACACCTTGATGAAATATTCCGCGATGTTCAGACCCATAGGAAAGGCTGCGACCTGGCCTTCGGCAACGGTAAAATTGCTGATGAGGTTTGCTTCTGAGCTGTTGTAAACGGAAACAGCAAACTGCTTTTCGGTATCGGTGCCTTGGCATTCAAAGACCAAATCCACATAGACCGGAGCCAGCATCTGGACTCTGTAGAAGTCATTGTCCGTTGAGGAGGCCAAGCGACCTTCAATCGATTGGTCAATAAGCAGGTTATTGGCATCAGCGAGAATGTCATTCGGCTCGGCTTCGAAGACGAGCCCTAGAGCCGGATCAACAGCGCCGTAGACAATGTCATAGGTTTGATCGTCATCTATATCGCCAGCGGTGGACAAACGGACATAATAGGTCCCTGGCCGGATTCCGAGATGGATCCGAACGCTTTGCCCGTTTGTGGAGGTCTCCGAAACCAGCGGGTTTCCGGATTCATCGAGCACCTCCACAAGGGTGTCGGCTGTGAGGCTGTGGGAGAAATAGGCCAATTCGATGGACTTGAATTCATTGGTCACGATTTTGAAGTAATCAACGTCACCCCCCAGCAGCTCGCCTTCCATGAAGCCGTATTCGGTCAGCGCATCTGCTGTCCCTAAATTCTCATTGGGCGTGGACTCGAATTGTCCGCTTGCTTTGAAATAGACCGTGCGGGTGTAAGTCTTTCCAGCGTAGGAGGTAGAAACCAGGACCCTCCCGTTTCGAAGGCCGGTCAAAGTATTGCCGACGAGTGTAGCCGCAGTGGGATCGGAAATGCTCCAGGAAGATCCCACGATCCAATCCTCTCCTCCCCAGGTCATAGCATGCAGCTCAAGGGCATACTGCCATAAATACGAAATCGGCTTGGCTACAATGAAGTAATAGGCCACGTCCTGAGGCCCCGGCCAGTTGCAGGCGCCAGGCCCGCCATGGGCGCCCATATCGTTTCTGGCTGAACCCAGAGATGGCGGGAAGCACTGATCATTGTATTGGGGATCGGGATTGCCAGCGTCGATGCAGGGTGATCCGGCTACTATCGTCAAATCTTGATCACTTTTGAAGGCAGGATTACCGTTTATATTGCCCTCACCCGTGTAACCATTTTGCACATCACTGTAAGTCACGTTCACCGGGCCTGATAGTTGTGACACCGTGTTGAAATAGAGGATCGAGTTGACTACATTAACCGTGCCGCTAAATCTATAAATTCCGTCTGGTTCGTTGTAGGCCACAGTGCAGTTGTGAAAGCTTGCTATGCCTACCTGATCGCCAGAAACATAACCGCCACCATAAGAATAAGGCTTGTCGCCCGTTGCTTTGCTGTGGTTGTGTGACACTATGCTGTTTGTGGCTGTCAGAGTGCCAGTGTATTGGAAGATTCCACCTCCATAGCTATAGCTGGTAGCGGTATGCCAACCACCCACATCATAGCCATAGGCCTTTGACCAATTGCCCCGTATAATGGTGTTGGCCAACTCCAGATTTCCGTTGGCGTATATTCCGCCACCGTAATTGCCTGCGTGGCAATAGGCGCCTGTGCAATTTGAATGGCTTGCGTTATCGAGCACCCTACAGTTATTAAGCACCATTTTCCCCGTGGTTCCAAAATATTGGATACCCCCACCGGTGTAATCGCCATTGTTTAAATAGTCAGGGTTGGAAACATTGTTGCTTATCAAGCAGCCATCGAAACGCAGGGTTGCACTACCCACAACGGCTACTACTCCACCACCACTATAATTAACTGAGTTCCCTGTGATTATGCAGTCAGTAATGACAAGTTCGTCGGAAGCAGAAAGAGTATCCAGGCTGATGAATAGCCCTCCACCGCAGCCGTTGCCAATGATATTCTTGCACCCTGATATAGTGCAATTTGTCAGGGATGGCAGACATTGATCCACAAAGATGCCGGTATTGATGGCACCATCGATCATGCAGTGCTCCATGCGGCTATCATTGTTGCTATGGTTGAAATGGATGAGTCTCCACCCCGCCGGGTTATCAGCAGCAGATGTGAAAACAATCGGTTGCTCCTTATTGCCGATCGCGATGAGAGTGCCAACTACCTCAAATTTGTAGTAGCCCGCGAACTCAACCCGCACACCAGGTTCGATGGTCAGCCCTGCCACATGAACATCGCCTTCAATTCGATAGGGAGAACCAGACAGAGTCCAGGTTGTATTTACGAGAGTACCGGCTGGAACCGATGTGGCGCCCAGGGCAGATACGGCCCAGCAGACGATGACGATGCAAACCAGATGAGCACCTAAGAGTTGCCTCGTGGTTCTCATTGCAAACTCCCTTCTTCAAATGCAAAGTAAAATGTCAGAACAAAGAGCATTATCGAAAACCTTCAAGCAAAAGAGGCTGAGGCTCCAGTGGCAAAAAAATCACTTTACCATAACTGGGTTCCTGCATCAGAGGCGTCCGCTAGAGGGACCCACTTCACTCAGAAAGAGGTCTGTCACAATGCCCTTGGTTTCCCTCGCACACCTGGCGCCGCGTGAACAAAGACCTAATCTCGGGATCTCAAGATCCCTTACAAAGGATCCCGACTCAGAGTCTCGGCTAGCAACGTGTTTTGGCCGGACACGACACGCGCACTTTCTTTGAAAAAAATGTCTCGCTCCTTCACCCTGATAGTGGCATAGGCGGCGGCTATCCCCCTCACCTTTCTTGGTGGAGCCCATTCA
>Ga0208980_10002299_pt1 | contig 11595 bp, 8 predicted proteins | sample WetSurMetagenome_3_FD_187993 | JGI IMG/M metagenome (GOLD analysis project Ga0208980, IMG submission 187993) | Wetland microbial communities from Twitchell Island in the Sacramento Delta, sample from surface sediment Aug2011 Site A1 Bulk (version 2) | ecosystem: Environmental > Aquatic > Marine...
ACCGGTGAAGAATTGCCTCAGTGGCGAATTGAAGATTTTAACGGGAGTTCTGCCGGCAAATACAAGGCCGAATTAATTGTAGATAATAATGTGAGCAGTGATCTGGTATTTGAAATTTCTCCTGGCAGGGTTACTCCTGAAAATGGTTTGATATGGAAGACCCTTCGCGGATGGGACAGTGGTACTGAGACAATTTATTCGGCATGGATAAACTCATTGTTTCAAGGCTGCGATGAACGCTCTTCCTGGCCTTCACTCCATGAAGTTACCCGGAACAGAAATCAGAATTTCCTTTACAACTATCTGTCGCTCGGAGAAGATGACCCGGATGGAAAAAACAGCGTGACAATGCAGCCTGATTGTGCCGATAATCCATTTTTTCTCAGGGCATATTTTGCCTGGAAGCTGGGGCTTCCCTTTGGTTATCATGTGTGCGACAGGGGCTACCTTGGTCATAATCCTAAGACAGGTAAATGGATCACTAATGAAACTTACAGTTCAAAAATCGATCCCGTATCTTCATTTAATTCCTTTCTGAGAATGATGAAGGATGGTATCCATTCCGGTACAGCACGGACTGCCCTCGATGATGAGAGTTCTGACTACTATCCCGTGCCTCTTGAGCGTGGAGCATTGCGTCCCGGAACTGTTTTTGCTGACCCATACGGTCATACTCTTATTCTTGTGGGACAGGTACCACAATCCGGAAACAATCCCGGATTGCTGCTTGCAGTTGACGCCCAGCCCGACGGGACAATAGGAATCAAACGGTTTTGGAAGGGAAATTTCCTTTTTAACACCACAGGTGTGATAGGGGAACCAGGATTTAAGGCTTTTCGCCCAATTTCGGTAAAAAATGGTAAGCCATACCCAATGCAGAATAAAGACCTGATATTAAAAGACGGATTCGTCCCATTTTCACTTCAGCAGAGAAAAATGAATACTGATGTTTTCTATCACACTATGGAGAGATTGATCAATCCCAGTCCGCTTGATCCCGAATCTGAATTACTCAGTCTGATTCACGCTCTGCATGAACAGCTCCTGGTACGTGTCACTTCAGTAGCTAATGGCGAAGCTTATTTCAAATTACATCCTGCAGTAGTGATTCCAATGCCTTCAAGCGCTGCCGGAATCTTTCAGACTGGTGGCCAATGGGAAGACTTTTCAACTCCAAACCGTGATCTGAGGCTTCTGATAGCGATGGATGCTGTGCTCGGTTTCCCCGACCTTGTCGCCGGTTCACCTGGGGATTTTAAAATTTCAGGATCCCTGACTCCGGATCAGATAAAGAAAAAGCTTCAGTCGATCCTCGATAAAGAGATTTCTGAACTTACGATCAGTTATACCCGTACTGATGGATCTTTAAGAACCCTGACCATCGGTGAAATACTTAAAAGAAGGGATTCCTTTGAGATGGCCTATAATCCTAATGATGGAATTGAAATCCGCTGGGGGGCACCCGAAAACAGCGACGAAAGATCCACATGCCATCGTCGTGCCCCGTCGAATCAGCTTGAAAAGATGCGCTCGGTACGGACATGGTTCAGTAAACGACTGCATCCACCGACTTAACCACACAACCCCCAATTGGGGAATTCAGGGGGTTGAACCTAATTTTCTTTTCAGAAAAAAATATACCGGGATACCCGACAGAATGAGGATCATGCCAATAGCAGCTTCGCGAGGTCTTGTGATTATAGTATTGAAAAACAGACCGATACAAAATATGATAAATATTGCAGGCACATAGGGGTATCCCCACACTTTGTAGGGTCTGTGCGCATCAGGCATTCTCTTCCTTAAAATAAAAACTCCAAGCGTGGTTGCACCATAAAATATAAAAACGGCAAAGATAATCATGTCAGTCAACTGATCGAAAGTTCCTGAAAGAACCAGCACCGAGGCCCAGATTCCCTGCCATAGGAGCGAGCTGGAAGGAACGTTGGCTTTGTTAATTCTCGCAATATTTTTAAAGAAGAGCTTTTCCCGGGCCATTGCATAATAGGGACGGGCTCCTGTAAGTATACTGGCGTTGGTGCATCCCAGAGTGGTAACAAGTATTAACAATGAAATAAACAGCACACCTCCCGTTCCCCAGAAAGTCCTGACAGCTTCAACTGCAGCAATTTGATTGCCCGAATCATAAATGTTCACAAGTTGTGGAATGGATAAGAGTGTCAGGTATGTCACATTTACCAGCAGATAAATAAATATCACAATAAAAACACCTGCCACAATCCCTTTCGGGATATTTCTTTTTGGGTCTTTAACCTCACCTCCTATAAATCCTACTGAATTCCATCCCTGATATGCCCAGAAAGCAGCCAGCATAGCTGTATAAAATGAAGAGAGAGTAACGGTTCCATTTGTCAGCTCTTTCAAATCCAAAAAATTTGCCGGTCGTGTTGTATTGCTGCTCAAGCCAAAGATTACAATTGTAAAAAGCCCCGCAAATACCATTAGCATGATTGCTTTGCTGACCCCGGCCCCGCTTTTTAATCCGGATATGTTCAGCCCTGTTAGAACTAAAATCAGCAGGATTGCAGTAAGCTTAACTCCAAAATCCTGAAAAGGGAAAAAAACTCCGCCTATTGAAAAATATTGCATAGAGTGAAAAATATCAGGAATTGTGAAGATACTGTTCAGCGATTGTGCAAATACATATGCCAGGGAGGAGATTGTTGCCGTCTGGATTACAGTAAACAATGACCAGCCGTACATAAAGGCAAAAAACCGATTATAGATTTTTTTTAAATAAACAAATTCACCTCCTGTATCAGCCAGTAATCCTGCAACTTCCGCATTGCTTAAGGCTCCTAAGAGTGTAATAATTCCACCTACAACCCATGCAGCCAGTATCCAGACTGAAGAATGAAGTTCTGCTGCCATCGGAGCAATCTTTTTATATACCCCCGATCCGATGATATTTGCAACTACAAAAATTACGACATACCCCATACCCAGGGTTCTGACCAGGTTCCTTTGATTTGCCATAAGGGAACGTTTAATAAAAAAGATGATCACAATGTAATAAAATATTCAGGAACCGACCAATTAATTGAAATTTTCACCCTTGAATTAAAGTAAAAAGGTCTTTTTAATGGCCGCTATTTAAGTCAGATATTATCTCTGATTATTAACTTGTAAAATTTTTATGGATATTTACATATTGTTTATAAACAAAATCTGAAACCCAATGGGGAAAAAATTTATTCCGTTTGATTTCCTGGAAAAATTCATGGTGAATGTTATGTTAAAGGCAGGCATTCCCGAAGCAGATGCCTTAATAGTAAGTGATGTTTTGATTCAAGCTGACAAATTTGGATTTGACTCACATGGAGTAAATCGGTTTAAGAACATATATCTTGACCGTATCAATGAAGGAATTCTAAATCCCGTTACCATTTATAAAATCATAAAAGAGGGTCCCACTACTGCTGTCATAGATGGGCAAAACGGATTGGGACACGTTATATCATACCACGCTATGAAGCTGGCCATTGAAAAAGCCAAAAAATATGGCATGAGTATGATAACTGTCCGTAATTCAAGCCACTATGGTTTTGCGGGATATTACCCGCTGATGGCAATTCGGGAAAATATGATAGGTATTACGGGTACCAATGCACGTCCGTCGATTGCTCCGACTTTTGGGGTGGAAAACATGCTGGGTACGAATCCAATGACCTTTGGTATACCTAGCGATGAGTCCTTTCCCTTTTTGCTTGACTGTGCAACTTCAATTACCCAGAGAGGAAAAGTAGAGCTTTATGCCCGCGAGGGAAAAGAATTACCCAAAGGATTGGTAATTGACGAGAATGGTGAAAGCAAGACCAATGCATCTGAAGTGCTTAAAGATTTTATAACCGGAAAAGCTGCGTTAACACCTCTTGGAGGAGTGGGTGAAGAAACCGGAGGATATAAGGGTTACGGATATGCTACTGTTGTAGAGATTCTCTCTTCAGCATTGCAACAAGGTTCTTTCATGAAAATGCTGATTGGTATCAAAGATGGTAAGAAGGTACCATATTGTGTTGGTCACTTCTTTATTGTGATAGATATCAGTGCTTTTACTGATCCAGAAGATTTTAAAAAGACCACAGGCAGTATTCTGCGTGAGCTCAGGGCTTCAAAGAAAATGCCTGGTCAGACCCGTATATATACAGCTGGCGAAAAAGAAAATGACGTCTGGCTTGAAAGAAAAGATAAAGGTGTTCCTTTTAATAATGAACTCCTGGAAGAGTTTAAAGGATTGTGCCGAAGATACGATCTGAAGGAATATCTTCCTTATTTTGAATAAAGATGTCGTAAACTCAATAATGCAATAAATATTCATTCATTATGTCAAATCTATTTTCACCACTGACAATAAAAAATATAACCTTAAAGAACAGGATAGTGATGTCGCCTATGTGCCAGTATTCGGCAAGAGACGGATTTACCAATGACTGGCATCTTGTTCATCTCGGTAGCAGGGCAGCAGGTGGTACCGGACTGATTATTGCAGAGGCAACGGCTGTTTCACCTGAAGGACGGATCACTCCGGGCGATATTGGCCTATGGAATGATAAGCAAATCGAAGGATTAAGCAGGATTGTTAACTTTGTCCATCTGCAGGGCTCCATTGCCGGAATTCAGCTCGCCCACGCAGGAAGAAAAGCTTCCTGCCAGGTTCCCCACGAGGGCGGAAAACAGCTCGATGTGAAACAGGGCGGATGGCAAACTGTAGCTCCAAGCGATATTCCTTTCAATTCAGGAGACAGGGCACCTGATTCATTAAACAGAGATGGTATAAATAAGGTGGTCTATGATTTTAAAGCTGCTGCCGGACGCGCGCGGGTTGCAGGATTTAAAGTAGTTGAAATTCATAGCGCCCATGGGTATCTTTTGCATGAATTTCTATCTCCCCTTAGCAATCAGCGTACTGATGAGTATGGCGGTTCTTTTGAAAATCGTACCCGCCTTCTGCGACTGGTCATAGATGCCGTTAAATCGGAATGGCCTTCAGAAAATCCGCTTTTTGTACGTATCTCCTCAACTGACTGGACCGAAGGAGGATGGACTTTGGAAGAAAGTGTAAAACTGGCTTACATATTAAAAGACATGGGCGTGGATCTGATTGATTGTTCCTCAGGCGGTAATATATATAATGCCAGAATACCTGCAGGTCCGGGGTACCAGGTCCCGTTCTCTGAAGCAATACGAAAAACCGGAATATTAACAGGGGCAGTTGGATTTATAACAACTGCCCATCAAGCGGAAACTATTCTTCATGAAGAAAAGGCCGATCTTGTGCTTTTAGCCAGGGAGTTGCTGAGGAACCCATATTTTCCTCTGCTTGCAGCACGGGAACTTGGTGTAGATGTAACATGGCCCACGCAATACCTCAGGTCTAAATAGTCGAGGCAAAGAGATTTATTGAGGCACTGATATCATCTCATATACCTGGGATGATGAAATTACTAAATCAGAAGAGCTCTACCAACCACATCCGGTCCTGGGACATTCATAAAAACCTGATACACTTAAGACATTAGCTTAGACCTTTTTCAAAAGCGGACCTAATTCAGGTAAGTTTCTTAACATCAGAAGCTAACCTGACTGATTGCAGCATTCCTCGGTTCTATTACAGAATATTTTATCAGGCCCTGTAACTGTGTGCAATATCTATTGCTTTCTTTAGATTCTCAATCGGTGTCTTTTTATCAACTGTGCAGTTTGCACTCAAAATCATATTTGCAGGTGCATTTTTCAGCACCTCAATTGTTGCTTTTTTCACATCTTCGGCAGAACCTGTACTTAATACACCATGTCTGTCAAGGCCCCCCATTACAGGACGTTTAAATATTTCAGCTGAACGTGTAAGCGTCAAAGGTTTGCTATCTGCAGAGAGGGGAGTATTGATCACCTGTCCGGGATAATCCTTAAAATGTAATTCAAAGTCCTCATAGGAACCATCGTAATCACATATGTGCAAAATATTATAAGGAACCAGTTGAGATACTTCTTTGTAAAGAATCATATCATAATTCTTTATGACTCTGTAGAACAGAGCCAGATCTGCCACTCTGTTTGTCTCACCTCCCTGGGTACAGGTATAAAATCCATCTACTCCCAGACGTGAGGCAGCATGGACAAAATTCATAATTGAGAGTGTTATGTTTTCCATTCCCCGACATACAGATTCTGCATCCTGTTTAACATGTTCAACCAGAAGGTTCCATGGCACAGCTTGTTTTGCCATTTGATAAGGGGAATAGAGTGTTTGAATTATCATTGCTTCATTCTTGACCTCTTTAATCAGATTTTTAAGAAGATAAAGTGCCGGTTCAAACCATTCCTCAGGTAGGATTGGCATTCTGGCCCAGTCTCCAGGTGACTTAATCTGATCGTTTTGAGGAAGTCCTTTTTCGTCAAATTGAATTTTCAGGAAATCCATCCCTGTTGCACGAAAATATTCAAGATGAGCCTTAATTGCTGCGTCTCCTGTAACTCCAAAATGCATGAAAAAACCTGCAGGTATATATGTCGGTTTTGCAGACATATCCAGTACTTGCATCATAAGATCACGCTTTGATTTAACTGAACCCCTGAGAACATGATTTGTTATTGTTGTAGTATTTGCCGGCAAAGTCAAAGCCGGATTAAGAAAAGTTTGTATCCCACTCATTGTTGCTATAGAGGCAAGAGAGGCATTTCTGATGAATTTTCTTCTATCTGTCCTTCCCATAACTAAGTGTATTTAATCCTTAAGTGGCTATTTTAAAATCATCACCCTAATTTGATCCTCCCTGGTTTGCATAAACTCCGTCATCATTGATATGCCACCATGGACCACCACTCTGATGGTATCCGCCAATGATACCCTTCTGCCTGGCTTCCATCATGGTAAGAGGCTTATCAAATTCAGGGGTCGAATTGAACAGCCCGGAATCATATGCCAGGTATTTGGATTCCCTGAGATATTTCTTCGCCACCTCATCAATAAATTCAATACCCAGGCCAGGAGTATCCGGGACCTGGATTACGCCATTCTGAATAATTGGTTTTGGAATACCTGTGACTAAATCATTGACCCATGGCATTTCAATAGTATGACTTTCAAGTGAGATGAATTCCTTTATTGTGGCAGCTGTATGTACATTAGCCATAACACCAATGGGAGAAGACGCACAGTGCATCATAGTTCTTACTCCGTATTGATATGCATAATCGGCAATTTTTTTGGTCTCAATCATTCCCCCGGAGGTCAGCAGATCGGGATGTATGATACTAACAGTATTCTGCTCGATCCATGGTTTAAAATTCTCCAGGCTGAAAATATCTTCTCCGTTCAGTGTGGGAGTTTTAGAACCTGCAGTAATTTGCCTGTTAAGATTTACTGCATTAAATCGTGTAAAATGTATCACATCTTCAATATATGCCAGGTTGTATTTCGGGTCTGCCATAAAATTACCCAGTTCGATACCGCTTTCGACTGTCATATTACCAAAATGGTCAGCCCCCAGCCTGACATCGTATCCAATAATATTACGTGCTGTCAGTACATGTTCTCCCCACTTTTCGAGCCCTTTCCGCGTAGGAAGATTATTTACAATAGCGCCAGCAAAATCTTTTATCAAGGCAGGAGTCAGATCAATTTTATAATGTTTTAATCCGAGGTCAAATCTCCTTTTCATCATTGATTTCAGATTCTCCTCCTTCAGAACAGTCGGGCAATCTGCATAAATTTCTATTTTGTCACGCACCTTATCTCCAAGCAGTTTCCAGCATGGAACACCAAGTGCTTTTCCTGCAAGATCCATCAGCGCCATATCCACAGCAGCATATCCGCCGGCAAATCTTCCCGGACCTGTCAGGTGTCGAATGCTTAACAAAATTGTCTCTATATCGAGCGGATCTTTACCGATCAGATAAGGTTTCATCATCAATGCCTGGGCGATCCAGCCAGCATCCCTTACTTCACCCAGACCAACAATGCCCTGATTGGTATAAATCTTAATTATAGGGAAATCATAGATGGCCGCCAGGGTAACTCCCCGGATATCGGTTATTTTCAGATCAGATGGCCGGGAATAGGCTTCTTTGGGACTTACAATTGACCTGTCATTAACTAATCCTGAATATCCTATTGCTGCTCCCCCAACTAAAGTTTTCTCAATAAATGATTTTCTATTCATATGATTGGTGCATTAATAATTATTCATTTTTATTATAAGAAGAATAAAGGTAAACAGATTAACTTATATTTAAAAAATTAATGGGATAATTTACCTTGTCTAATCATAACATTTCAGCTATTACTGCTGATGATCAATTGTGATTAAATCATTGTGTTTTTTCAGCTTATTGCAGATTTCAAAGATCATGAGTATAAAAACAAGGTGAATACAAACTGGAAAGTTTTTACTTCATGATGAACAATTATATTAGTAAATCGTTTAAATGCTGTAAATTAACAATTGCTTAATTCAGATCTGAAAAATTAACCATTAAAAAATAAAATTATGAAGATTGAAAAGTCGATAGAAATTAATAAGAGTTCCAAATTAGTATTTGATTATCTGCGGGTGACAAAAAATCAGGACAATTTCAGCGTTTGGAACATGGCTGATCCTGGTATGAAGAAAAGTTATCAGGGTATTGATGGATCGGTTGGTTTTATCTATGGCTGGGACAGTACAATGAAAAATGTTGGTGCAGGGGAACAGGAAATAACAGGCATAGTGGAAGGAAAAAGTATTGATTATGCAATAAGGTTTTTTCGCCCGATGCAAAACACCGGTAAAACAGGATTTCAAATTGAAAGTCTGGGAGATGAAAGGACATCAGTTGTCTGGATATTTGACAGTCCTTCAAAGTTTCCCATGTCATTATTCTCTCCTGTATTTAAGATAATGTTGGGAAAAGACCTCCAAAAAGGACTCATTAATCTTAAGAATACGCTGGAGAAGTAACAAATAATAAAGATACATCTTAACAGTTCTCAACCTTTTCTATTTTTAAACCAGTTTTCTGGAAATCATGTAACTTCTAAAAGTCTGTGATAAAAAATAGATTGGGCACATGTTAAAACACTCTCATTTTGTCCTGAACTCAGTCCTTTCTTCCTTACAGATATATTGTATTGCCCATTTGCCAGACTGGCCTGCAGGCGGCAATCCTCCACCAGGGAATAACCATTGACCAGCCATATAGAACTTTTTAAGACCTGGTATGACAGGATTCAGGTTATCCATCAGATTTTTACTTGATGGCATGAATCCTTCATATGATCCTTTCCATACGCCTGTATAGCTCACATCGGTGAGTGGCGTAGCGACATCACAAATTTCTATGCTGGCACTAATTCCGGGATAACGCTTTTCCAGAATAGCCCTTGCATCCTGCTCAATTCTTTCTTTTTCATTCTTATATTCACCAGGATTTAAATTCTTCCATAAATCCCAGGGTGAATCAAACCGCATCACAATGACAGACTTTCCTTCAGGGGCCATGGTAGGATCGAAGCCATAGTTCATAATAGAATAACCGTTAGTGGTTCTTGTCATTCCTATGTTCTGATCCTTAATCATCCACGTCTCAACCGGAACCTCAGATTCTATTCTTTTATTAATGCCAAATGATACCTGTACAATAGGGGTAAACAATTGCCAATTCTCATATGCATTTGATATCTCCTTAGTCAGGTATTTTCCTCCAAGCATATCAAAGATGGTAGAATGTCCGTCTGACGCACTGATAACATAATCAGCATCTATTTCAGTGCCATCAGATAGAATGACACCTTTTGCAGTGTTATTCTCAACTTCAATTTCAGTGACTCTTGATCTGGTCCTTAGTTTTCCTCCAAGCTCCATATAACGGTTTGTCATTCGTTTTGCCATAGGCAAAGAACCACCGATCAGATAGCCTGCATTCTTCTGGTTAAACCAGGCGAACATCATTATAAATGCAAGTGCAGAAAAATCACGGGATCCATACATGCTATTCAGGAAATATTTTAGTGACTCGTCAGTAAATCCCAATTTCCTGAAGTATTCATCACAGCTCTTCCGGCCATATTTCATAAAAAGGATCATAACAGGCATCATACTGAACATCGAAACTATTGAATTCCAAGGTTTTCTTAAACCAGGAGGATCTGAATAGGGTTGAAGAAAAGAAGATTTCCTCATATCTTTGCACATCTTTTTTATCTTAAGGATGTCGCCGGGAGCAAGTTCGCACAGGTACTCTTCCCACCTGTTAAGATCAGTATAGAGGATGAACTCTCTTCCATCACCGGCAAATATCTTTGTATGCACCTCATGATCAATTATTTTCACATTGTCATTCAGGACACCGGTCTCTTTCCAGATATCGTTGAAAGGGCCTTTTCTTGTACCAACAAGCCAATGAAGACAGTAATCAAACCTGTAACCTTTCCTGTCCCATGCGGTACATTGACCTCCTGTTATAGAATGCATCTCAATGATTTCTGCATCAAATCCATTTAACTTTGCATATATGCCGGCAGACAGCCCTGCAACTCCACCTCCGATAATTACAATTTTTTTAGCCATTTTGTATCGTCTGTTTTATGTTCAGAAAATTGAAATCAGCTTTCATAAATTTCAGTCAAAGAAATCTTATTGATGACTCTGCACAAAACATAAATCGGTATGGTGCGGAAACTGACCGGCGAATGGAATAACTAAAACTCTTCAATTCAGATTTTCCTTAAATCAGGTAACATCAGAACGCACAAGTATCTTTGAGATCCTTTATGAAATAATGTGCAAATTAATGTATAGTTTATTTGACATTATGTATAATATATTTAACTTTATATCAAATTATCATTATTAAATGAGCAAATGTCAGATAAGGAATAATATCCGTTCATTCCGTTTTCACCAGAACGAAATGACGCAGAAGACCCTGGCCTATAAAACAGGAGTAACCCGTCAGACCATTGTAGCGATTGAACAGGGGAAGCATTCTCCTTCGCTGGAACTGGCATTTCGCATTTCGCGTGTTTTCAGCTCACCGCTTGAGGATGTATTTTCTTACATACCCGAAGATAATCAGGGCAAAACAAAAAAAACTCTCAAATAACATTCTAACGTTATGAAATCAAAAGTCAACAAGGAAGAATCAGACAAAACTGTTCAAAGCAAAAAACTCCTGCTATGGCCAGGGGTAATTATTGTTTCACTTCAATGGTTTGTGAGGTTCATCATCCCGATCCTTGTACCAAAAGCTATGGCAATAGGAGTATTTGGCGGACTCTTAGGCGGATTGGCTCTCGCCGTCTGGTGGACTTTCTTCAGCCGGGCAGCCCGTATTGAAAAGTGGGGTGCTGCATTTCTGATTATAATAACATTTTTCGCGACAACTTTTTTTCTTGATGTATCGATTGCAACAGCCAATATGGGACTGATGTTCATTATTTATTCTATCCCGGTCATGTGCATGGCTTTTGTTATCTGGGCTTTTGCAACCAGACATTTCTCCGATTTAACCCGCCGTGTGACAATGGTAATAACAATTGTACTCGCCTTTGGAATGTGGATTTTACTTCGTACAAATGGTATGACAGGAGACGGC
>Ga0208980_10002300_pt1 | contig 11594 bp, 11 predicted proteins | sample WetSurMetagenome_3_FD_187993 | JGI IMG/M metagenome (GOLD analysis project Ga0208980, IMG submission 187993) | Wetland microbial communities from Twitchell Island in the Sacramento Delta, sample from surface sediment Aug2011 Site A1 Bulk (version 2) | ecosystem: Environmental > Aquatic > Marine...
TTTTAATCCGTACACTTCTCTCCTTGCGGTTAGATTACCCGCCCTCAATTACTGGGAAATTTTAGTATTCTGTAAGATTTACTCCCTGATTTGTTACTTTCTGTTACAAACACCCCGTAAGGGCCGGATGGAGCGCAAGCGTTCACATAGTAGTCCGGAATTTCTAAAGTTGCTGGCCCGTGCTGATTACTACAACAAACACCTCAATGCTCAAGCAATCGGGGTGACATCTAAACCAGATTTGATACGTATGCTCATAATATATTAAGTTGTTTCAAGTATACCTGCGTTATAATTTTGTAATCATCTTCCGTATCCATATCGTACAGGATTCCCTCATCTTGCACTTCAGCTAATTGTATTCTTCCGTTATCTTTGTGCACGATCTCCCTCAAAGTAAATCCATGGAATATTTCATCTGCACAGAGTTTTGGGAACAGGTTTGGATGTCCCCTTTTATTGCTATATATCGGGATAATAATTTTATCCGGTTCTTTCTCATGCCATGTGACAAGAATTTTGAGTGTATCTGATGTTATCAGGGGATAGTCAGAGAGGCATATTAAAATGCCGGATGATCCGTCATGAACACTTTGAAGTCCGATTCTCACTGATTCTGCCATCTCGCTTGTTGGGTTCTTATTGAATACGATAGTTAAAGGAAGATGACGTACCGCCCCTTCTATTTCTTTTCCTGCCAGATTGAGTACAACAACAATATCTGTTATGCCTGATTCTATGATAGTATCTAAACAGTGCATAATTACAGGCTTCCCACCCAGAGGCAGGAGCTGCTTCTGCTTCCCCATTCTTTTTGATGAGCCGGCTGCAAGAAGTATAGCCGAAACCCGGGATGTCACTTGACGTTTCTCATCTGGATAATCTGGGCCATAATGCTTATTGCTATTTCCTCGGGAGTTACGGAACCTATAGGGAGACCGACCGGAATGATAACCCTTTCTATATCATGCCGGGCAAACCCTTCCGTTTCCAGATTTTTCAGGACAAGAGACTTTTTCCGCTTGCTGCCGAGAAGACCGATATATTCAGCATCAGTATACAAAGCCGCCTTCAAGGCATCGAAATCGTGATCGTGCCCCCGGGTAGCAATGACGATGTAAGAGCTCTTTTCGACAGCAACTTTTGAAAAGACATTTGGAAAATCAACGACAGCAAGGTCATCTGCGAGTGGTATGTTCAATTTATTCGCATATTCTTCCCTGTCGTCAACAACGGTAACCTTAAATCCGAGAAACTTGCCGGCCGTTACAAGTGCTTTCCCAACATGTCCTGCTCCAAGAATAATGAGGTGAGGAGCGGCAGTCACAGGTTCAATGTAGACAAGCACAGTTCCTCCACATACCAGAGGTCCATGGGTTTCCGTAAGCTCGAAGGGTACTGTCCTTGGCACCCCGTCTTTCATCACGGTTAGTGCGGATTTGATAACCGCAGCCTCCAGAAAACCGCCCCCAATAGTACCAAAGATTGAACCGTCATCTCTGACGAGCATTTTCGCGCCGATCTTCTGAGGCGTGGACCCGTCGCACTGCACAATTGTTGCTAAAGAGGAGGTTCTTCCCTCACGTCTGAGTTTTAATATCTCTTCGTAAATATCCACTGTTTTTGTTTATCCTTTTCTCAGCGCGGACACTACAGTATCTGGGCTCATGGGAAGATGCCTTAGTCTGACACCTGCAGCCTTAAAAACAGCATTCGCAACGGCAGGTGCTATGGGAGGTACTCCGGGCTCCCCGATGCCGCCAAGCTTATCATTGCTGACTACAATGTGGACTTCTATTTCAGGGGCTTCGTGCATTCTGAGTACTTCATAGTTATGGAGGTTCGATGATCTTACCCCGCCGTCGGCAAATTCGACCTTTTCCTTCAACGCGGCACTCAGGCCCATAATGATTCCTCCCTCCATCTGAGCCTTTACGGTATCAGGGTTTATCACACTTCCGCAATCAACGGCACAGACAACCCTGTGAACCTTAATCCTGCCGTTTTGTCTATCTACAGAGACCTCTGCAACCTGTGCCACATAGCTTCCGAAGCAAAAGTGCTGTGCAATGCCGAGAGCCTGTCCGGTTTTCGGCGACTTGCCCCAGCCCGCTTTTTCAGCAACTGTTTCCAGTAACCGGCGCAGACGAGGATTGTTCTTGAGAAGACTTAGTCGAAACTCCAACGGATCTCTGCCTGCTGCATTGGCCATTTCGTCTATAAAGCTTTCCACAGTAAAAGCATTATGCGTACTGCCTACCGAACGCCAGAAACCGACAGGGACAGGGGTATCGATCCTCACATATTCAACTCTGATATTCTGTATTTGATAAGGCATATTTTCGATACCTTCAACCGCAGCCGGATCAATACCGTTTTTAACAGCGCCGGGCATTGCACGAGCAAATATGGAAGGTACCACCACCTTATGAGACCATGCAATCAGATTGCCTTTATCGTCAAGAGCGCCTTCAATCCTGCAGGAATTGCCGGGGCGATAAAAATCGTTCTGCATGTCTTCTTCGCGTGTCCAGATAACCTTCAGAGGTTTGCCGATAGCCTTTGAAATCTCGAGTGCTTCCTCGACAACGTCGGTTTCAGCCCGCCTTCCAAACCCGGTACCGAGGTATGTGGTGTGTACATTTATCTGTTCAGGTTTTAATCCGGTTATTTTTTTTGCAAGTTCAAAAACGCCCGTCTGATTCTGTGTCGGAACCCATATATCACATGCATCTTTTACGACAGATGCCGTGCAGTTCATCGGTTCCATGTTCACGTGCGAAAGGTAGGGAAGGAGATAAACCGCTTCAACCTTTTTTGCGGATTTTTTCATTGTATTTATCACGTCTCCGTCATCTCTTGCAATCAGGCCTTTTTTATCAAGATATGACATGAATTCAGACTCCAATTTCCCGGTATTCATGTCAGGTTGGATGCCCTTACCCCACATTGTTTTAAGTGCTTTCTTACCCTTCCAGGCAGCATCAACAGTGTCGGCACATACCGCCATGCCTCTGGTGATGGGAACAACATAACGCACGCCGGGTATTTTCAGTGCTGATTTTTCATCATAGGAGATTACTTTTGCGCCGTATGCAGGAGGCCTTTCTACGGTTCCATAAAGCATGCCCTTTACCTGAACGTCAAAGCCGAACACGGCTGAACCGTTCACTTTGGCAGGGATGTCAACACGCGCTATTGAATTACCTTTGAGTTTGGATGGGACCGTCTTTACTTTTGGTTCCTGAGGGACTTTTATCTGAGCTGCTTTCTGACTGAGTTTTCCGTATGTCAGGCTTTTTCCATTCTTTTTATTTATCACCTTACCTGCAATGCTTTCACAATCACTTTCCTCAATTTTCCAGGTCAGGGCCGCGGCTTTAACAAGCATCTCCCTTGTTGCAGCTCCGGCTTTCTGCAGGGTATCATGCATGTGCCGTATGCTGGTACTGCCACCTGTAGATTGTGACCCCCAGACAGGGTCTTTATATTCATCTCCTGCAGGGGCACTTTTTACTCTTATCTGTTTCCAGTCAGCATCGAGCTCTTCAGCCACAATCATCGGCAAAGAGGTGTAAATGCCCTGTCCCATCTCAGACTTGTTTACATAAACGGTTATCATATTGTCCGGTGTTATCTGCAGCCATACATTCGGCTTGAAAGGGATATCCTTTTTACCTTCTTCTATTGCAAATATCTTGTGACCGAAGGGTGTCATGGAAACCGCTATGGTCAATCCTGCTCCCGCGAGGGATTTCTTTAAAAATTCACGTCGTGTAATTGACCTGCTCATTGTTTACCTCCCTTCTTTGCTGCCGTTCTTATTGCAAGCTTAATTCGTGGATACGTTCCACAGCGGCAGAGATGGCCGCTCATATGATTGATGATTTCTTCCTCGGTAGGATTCTTTTTTTCTGCCAAGAATGCTGCTGCTTCCATGATCTGTCCTGGTTGGCAGTAACCGCACTGAGGTACCTGTTCCTTAATCCATGCTTTCTTTACAGGGTGATCTTCGGGAATCCCTTCTATAGTGGTAATCTTTTTCCCGACTGCGTCATTCACAGGGATTTGACATGATCGCATGGCTTTCCCGTCAATGTGAACAGTGCATGAACCACAAAGACCTAGGCCGCACACGTATTTTGTGCCGGTTAACTTTAAGTATTCCCTGATAACCCAGAGCAAAGGTACATCAGGTCCTACATCAACTTTGAACTCTTTTTCATTTACGGTAAGTTTGATCATGTATTCCTCCTTTTACTTCTCGTTCTCACAATATCTATATCCTTTAAAAAAAGTTATCCCCGTCCAAAAGGGCAGAGAGGGTATCGACATTCTTTGCAATTCAGGCATAGTCCTCCGTGACCAAGTTCAGCAAGCTCTTTTCTGGTGATTTTCTCTCCTGTCAGAACTCTCGGTAAAATGAGGTCAAAGATTGTTGTCTTATGATAGATTCCGCAGGCAGGAATACCCAAAACCGGTATCGATCCGTCCCTGACATTCGGCGATTTGACATATGCAATCAAAAACATTGCGCCTGGAAGCACTGCCGAACCATATGTGATATCAGTTGCACCAAGGTTTCTGATAGCGAAACGGGTGACATCGTCCGGATCAACCGACATGCCCCCGGTCGTAATGAGCAGATCTGCACCTCCCTCCATAAACTCACCAAGTTTGTCTGTGATCATTCCTTCATCATCCGGAGTATAGCTAATTCCGACAATTTCACCGCTGTATTCCTCTATCTTACGTGTAATAACAGGTGCGAAGGCATCTTTTATCCTTCCATAGTAGACCTCATTCCCTGTAATAACAATACCTGCTTTCGGCCTTCTCATCTTTTTTATTTCAAGAATCTTGCCGTAACGCGAAGTTACAGATATTGCTTCTTCAACCGTTTTTTGTTTCACTACCAGGGGAATCACCCTTGTCCCGGCGACGATCTGCCCTTTTTTGACAGGGGTATTATCATGGAGGGTTGCACACATTACATCATCTGTCATGTTGAACAAAAATAATGCTTCTTTGTCCACTTTTAAAAGACCATCTCTCTCAGCAATGATATTGATTTTCCCTTCCTTTGGCTCACCTTCCATTGTTACTCCGTTACCCATCAGCGCACTGGCCAGGCAATATGCAGCATCGTCCTCATGCATCTCATCTTTCTCGATATTTAATACGAAAAGATTTTCCTTGCCCAACCTGAGGAAATGCTCGATATCATCCTGTCTTACAATGTGGCCTCTTTTGTAAGCCCTGCATTTTATTTCACCGGAACGTATCTCTGTAATATCATGTGCAAGCTTTAAACCTACTGCTTCAGCTACAGGGATTTTTTTATGGCTTTTTTGTCTTTCTGTATCATCATCCCGAAATCCGCACACTGTAAAATCTCCTTCCCTGTTACTTTTTCGGATATCCAACTGTTTGTGCAAGAATAATTTTCTGGTCTGCTCTGAGCTTCATTGCCTTTCCCAAAGCCTCCCTGTCAATTGATCCGCGCACAACAGTCGCAAGGCCTTCGGAAGCACAGAACAAGTAAACATTCTGGCTGATGAAGCCTGTGTCGGCAGCAGAATAGATCTCTTTATCATCTTTCGTTGCGTCACCCGTTTTAGAAAAGTCTGCCACATAGATAAGGTTCACGGGGGCATCTTTTACAAAGTCCTGTCTCCCCGTTATTGACCTTATGTCACCTGAAAGAACAGGTTTCAGCACATGGTTCTTTGCGTCATATAGATAAAGACCTTCGGCCATTGCTACATAAATATCAACTTCCTGCCAATTTCTTGCAGAAGGAGCTGTATGTTTCCCCGCATCCGGACGATTTACTCCAAAGGCAGCCCAGAGGAGATTTGAGAGCACCTGTGCAGGTAGATTCTCGTTACTAAATGAACGGGAAGAACTTCTATCCTTCAGCACCTGCATTAAGGGTCTGCCGATATCAAGTTGTGGCTTCGGAAGCTGGATAGGCTTAAGTTCTTCTCCAAAAGCTATAGTGCCGGGAATTATTAAAACAGCTAATAATAAAGACATGGATAAAAATGACATTCTGTTCATGGTTGTTCTCCTTATATGAGATAAATATCAATTTAATTTTGTTTATACAATCGCTAAGAGTTCCTCTTCAAGGATACCCTTAAACAATGGAATTTTGTATCCATTCTTTTCAAGTGGTTGTGCGTTTTTCATTACAACATTTACGGCCTTTGCCACGGTATCTAAATTTAACTGTTTATCGGTAATAATCTCTTCCACTTCTCTGGAACGCCAAGGGATAGGCGCAGCTGCGCTAAGCACTACCCGGGCCTGTTTAATCCGGTCATTACTGAACTGCAATGCAAGCGCTACGCCAGCAATGGCAAAGTCCCAGGATTGGCGTGCCCGCACTTTACGGTATGAACTCTTAAAACCTGTTGGCGCTGATGGAATAAAAAATTCTGTAATAATGTCAGTGTTGGCCAGTATCGTCTCTTTATGTACATCGATGGATGGTGGAACATGAAAATTCTCTATGGAAACAGTCCTGTTTCCCTTAGGTCCGGTTATGCTGACTTTCGCCTGTAGTGCAACGAGCGCAGACGCAATGTCAGAAGGATGGACAATGTAACATCTGTCTCCACCAAGGATGCAGTGAAACTGGCTCTCTCCTCCAACAGCATAGCAGAGGTCACCGCCTTTCCGCAGGCAGAGGAATTCCCCCCGGTAATACCAGCATCTGGGTTTCTGACATATATTGCCGCCTATCGTACCCTGATTACGCAGCTGAGGGCTTGCCACCGAGGCAGTAGCTTGTGCAAGCACAGCATAACGTTTCTGGATAATCGGGTTCCCTGCGACTTCAGCAATTGTAGTCAGCGCACCGATTCGAAGACCCTCTGCAGTTTCACGAATTCCCTTAAGTTCCTTGATCTTGCTGATACTTACAATTTTATCTGCACTAAAAACGTGATCCCTGAGGCATCCGAGAAGGTCTGTCCCGCCTGCATGGATACGGGCGTCATCTGAGGATAGCTGCTTCTTCGCCTCTTTCAAAGATGTTGTCTTAACATATGTGAAGTTTGATAGCATCTTTTATCCCTCCTTCCTGTTGTCAGATAGCAATTGGACAAGCTGAAGCGGATTTATGGGGGTTTGGGTAATCCGGATACCTATAGCATTATATATTGCATTTGCTATCGCAGCTGCGGTAGGGATGGTGACCGGCTCCCCCAAACCTTTTGCTCCGGTTGTGTTAGCCTCACGGTCGTCAGGCTCTATTCTGACAGAGAGTATATCTGCAGGCACATCAAGCGCAGTGGGCACCTTGTAGTCATGCAAGTTTTTATTTACCAGCTTCCCGGTCTGATTTCCGTCAAGCACCCGGGCTTCCGTCATTCCAAAGCCTATCCCCATGGTTATGCCCCCGATTACCTGATTATCATAGGTTAGTTGATTCATTACCCTGCCGCTCTCATGTGCGCCAACGAAACGGATAATTTTAACTTCCCCTGTTCTCGTGTTGACCTCTACCTCGCAGAACTGAGCGGCAAAGGGGTTAACCACTTTACCCTCAGGATTCGGACCTCTGTAGCCCACCCCCACAACAAGCCCCGTTTTCTTTAACCCCGAAACTGCAGTGACCTTTATTTTCTTAGAGGTGTCTATCTTTGAGACGATCTCTTCGCCCTTAAAAATAAGGCTTGACGCTTCAACCTTCAGATCCTCTGCAGCCATAACAAGCAACTGTCTCTTTATTTCAATAGCAGCAGCCCGTACTGCTGGCGCCTCGGTGGGTACTGTCTTGCTGCCGCCGCTTGGAGTAGCATACTGGGTTGTACCGGTGTCAGCGTTTTCAATTTGAACCATATCAGGTCTTACTCCTAATTCTTCTGCGACTACCATAGCCATTACTGTTTTCGTACCTGTTCCGATATCACTCGCGCCCATATTGAGATTTACACTGCCATCTGAGAAGAGCTTGATAATTACCGTTGAGGGCTGCCTCCCTCCACCTGCAACCCAGAGGGCGCTTGCCATGCCTACTCCTCTTTTGATGTAACCTTTGTTCCCATTTTCTGCGACACCTTTTCTGGCTTCTTGCCACCCAAAACTCTTTGCCCCTTCAACTAGGCATTCTTCAAGTCCGGTTGTTGTATAAGGAGGGTTTCCTTCCCTTGCCTGACTGTGTTTGGGTATGTTTTTTAACCGCAACTCAACAGGGTCCATATCAATCGCTACAGCAAGGGCATCCAGTATCTGTTCGAGAGCCCAGGAACAGGGAGGATGCCCTGGAGCCCGGAAGGGGCGAGCTGGACCGGCATTGATGTATACATCTGCGGTTTCGGTGCGGACATTGGGACATAAATAGAGATCTTTTGCCAGCCAGTCAAGAAGTGATGTGCCACCTGCCGGATAGGCTCCCCCAGTAGCAATAGCTGAAAAGTCGATTGCAGTAAGAGTACCATCCTTTTTGATTCCGGCTTTGATCTTTATGTTGGCAGGAGGCCGATTACCGACGGCAAGAAGGGTTTCCTCCCTTGACAGGAAAAGTTTAACAGGCCGGGCTGTTTTCTTTGCAAGCAGTGCTGCGATGATGGTATATTTTCCTGGCTGAATTTTGCTGCCAAAGGCACCACCCATATAATGCCCTATTACACGAACCTTTGAGAGGGGAAGACCTAAGACCTCAGCAACCCTGCTCTGCACAGAGTATACACCTTGCGTAGATTCCCAGATAGTAAGGTTGTCTCTATCCCAACTGGCCACACATCCATGCAGTTCAACGGGTACATGTATCTGACATTCTGTTCGGAAAGTATTCTCCAGAATGACATCGGCTTCAGCGAATCCCTTTTCGATATTCCCCCGTTCATACATTTCAGCTGGCTTGACTCTGTTACCTCCTTTATGGATATAAGGCGCGCTGGATTCAAGTGCTTTCCTCTCACTAGTAATAAAAGGCAGGACTTCATACTCTACTTTAATGGCACGCACAGCGTCCCATGCCTGATAAAGTGTGTCAGCCGCCACTGCTGCTAACGCTTCGCCCTCAAAGCGACAAATAGGATCAAAAAGTTTTGTCTTAATATCATTCGAATAAGACCATTGAATGTCTGCTTCAGAAGTTGAGGCGTTGATTACAGCGCTGACGCCAGGCATCTTCTGTACTGCTTCAGTATCAATTTTCCTGACAACTGCGTTCGGATGCGGACAACGCAGAATAGCGCCGTAAAGCATACCCGGCAGTGAAATATCCGAAGGATAGACAGCAGAACCGCTCACTCTGTCGTAAGCATCAACACGGGGTATTGCCTTGCCAATGATGTTTGTTTGTCCCCATGGGGCTGGCGCAGTACCAGGGGCCGGAGTCTCCGGCAAAGGAATCCCCTGCATATAGTAGAGTCCCTTATGTTCTTCTTTCATTCCGCACCTCCATTGGCACGTTTTAATTCAGAAGCATATTTTGCAGCCTTGAAAATATTTGCATAAGATCCGCAGCGGCAAAGGTTGCCGCTTACACCCCTGCGAATCTCTTCAGGTGAAGGATTAGGATTAGCGATCAGCAGCCCCTCAACAGCCATTATCTGACCAGGAGTACAGTAACCGCATTGGAAGGCGTCCTTTTCGAGAAAGGCCTGTTGCACTGGCCCGAGTTCTTCTCCCTTCATGAGTCCTTCAAGTGTGATGATCTGAGACCCCTCAGCCTCAACCGCAAGCGTCAGGCAGGAATAACGAGGAATATTATCGATAAGCACGGTGCAAGCACCACATTCTCCCCGTTCACAGCCAACCTTCGTTTCTGTCATTCCAAGCCTTTCTCTGAGCACATAGAGTAGAGACCATCGTGGTTCGACAAGGAGACGACGACGATGACTGTTAATGAGAAGTGTGAGCCTGGTCATTTCTTCGGGGTTCATCACTTCTGCATCCTCTGTTGTTTCGGCAGCGAGGCTTCCAGAAACTGCGACAGCCATAGCACCTGATCCTATCATGGTTAAAAATCCGCGACGGCTTATGCTATGGCTGCACTTACAATCTTTTTTATCATGGTCCTTTTTCATTAATTACTCCTTTGCAAATAATCCTCCAATTGGAGTGACCCCCTGCCACTGGACACGAAACAGAAGAAGGTTAGCATACTGACGAGTAAAGCGAAGCCTTAAGATATATGGGAGAGGGAAATACCGATTTATCGGGATACCTCTCATAAGGGTTATACTGAGATAGGCGATTCTGGGACAAATGGTGAATCCAAAATTATCAGGATTAGTCCTTGAACATACCTTAAGGCAGAAGGGGACTCGTAATGAGAGTAAAAAGGACATACAGCGTAGCATTCAAGAGACAAGTTGTAGAGGAGCTTCTAAGCGGTGCGGCAACCATGGGACAGTTAAGCAGACGGTACGAAATCTCCACCGGGCTTATCGGTCATTGGAAGAATCGATATGCGGAGGGCAAACTGGTAGAGGGCAAGGCAGAGAATGTAAAAGCACTGGAAGCGAAGGTGAAGGACCTTGAACAGATGGTTGGTCGGCTTACCATGGATAATGAGCTTTTAAAAAAAGCCATGGAATATACACTACGGAAGAGAAGAGAGAATTCCTCGCCGATCACCGGGAAGCCCTTGGCGGGATCAAACGGGGGTGCGAAATGCTGAACATGGCACGGAGCAGCTATTATTACAAAGAGGGCGTAAATCTTCAGAAGCAGAAAGAAGAGGCAGACCTCCGGGACAGAATCGAAGAGATTGTTGTTGAGTATGAGCGGTATGGCTACCGTCGCGTTACCGCAGCCCTGCAGCGAGAAGGGTTAAAAGTTAACCACAAGCGGGTGCAGAGGATCATGCGGGAAGAGGACCTGATCTGCAAGATCAAAAAGAGGTGGGTTGTGACAACAGACAGCAATCACCCATATCGTGTCTATCCCAACCTGATGAAAGATGCAAAGATAACCGGAGTGAATCAGGCATTGGTTGCAGATATAACCTATATCCGGATACTGACAGCCTTTGTATATCTTGCGGTAATCCTGGATGTGTTCTCGCGGAAAGTCGTGGGCTGGGCGCTCTCCCGGAGGATCGACACGGAATTGACCAGAGCGGCCTTACAGATGGCGATTGAGACAAGACGTCCTCCGGAGGGATGCATTCACCATTCTGACAGGGGGGTACAGTATGCGGCACACGATTACGTAGATGATCTCAATGCCGCCGGCTTTCTGATAAGCATGTCACGGAAAGGAAATCCCTATGATAATGCCCAGGCAGAGAGCTTTATGAAAACCCTGAAGAACGAGGAGGTATACCTATGGGATTATAAGACCTTTGAGGACGTAAAGAAACGGATTCCTTATTTTATCGAAGAAGTGTACAATGAAAAACGGTTGCATTCGGCATTGGGGTATTGTCCACCAAATGAATATGAATCACTGGTGGCAAGGAATAATAAAAGAAAACGTCAGAACCAGCTAACCTCAGAGGTGCTTTGTGTCTAACCGCTGGGGGTCACTCCAGGTTTGTGAATATTTTGCTCATGGCGATAGTATGCCGTAATGTGAGATTCAAGTGATAGGGGGAAGACTTTTCCCCAGCTATCCATACAAAAACCCCA
>Ga0208980_10002301_pt1 | contig 11587 bp, 7 predicted proteins | sample WetSurMetagenome_3_FD_187993 | JGI IMG/M metagenome (GOLD analysis project Ga0208980, IMG submission 187993) | Wetland microbial communities from Twitchell Island in the Sacramento Delta, sample from surface sediment Aug2011 Site A1 Bulk (version 2) | ecosystem: Environmental > Aquatic > Marine...
CGGTTCAGCTTCTGAAATAGCCATTGGAATGACGGCCTGGATGGCCTCCTGTTTAGCGGGGTCAACCAGTTTGTCGTATTTCACTCCAAATTTTTCGACAGATAATTCGTCCCGCATTTCCTGGAAGGCCCGTGTAAGCTCATTCTGGATCTTGATATACATTTCATAGGAAGTTCCCCGGTCATTTTTGAGGGAAACGACTCCTTTCGAAACATAGACGTCACCAATAAGGTCAATGCGCTCGAGCTTTTTCTCAGGAAGTTCCGGGTCATTGGCGGGGTTCATGAAGAAATGCTTAGTATCGTCTTTCAACGTAGCAAGGTTTCCTTCCTTACCTTCCACCAGGAGCATATTTGCGCTGTTCACGAGGATTTCAAATATGTTTCTCTGGTTAAAGTCGACCTTTGAATTATCTTCTACGGGTGGCGGCAGTTTCCTGGTAATACCCGTATCTACATCCATAGTTACGGTAACCAAGAAGAAAATCAGGAGAAGGAATGCAATATCGGCCATAGAGGCTGCATTGATCTCCGGTATTTCTTTATTCTTTCTCATAACCAGGGATATTATTTTATGAATCTGGAAAGCGCAGTATATAAAAACACGCCAATGGCGATAATACCAATAAAATACGTCATAAGCAGACCGGCCCCTACCATTTTAACGCCTTTGGCAGTGATGCTGTATTTTTCCAGTTCAATGGGAGTCAGCGTATTACTTGATAGGGCATAGGAAAGAATTCCCAGGACGAAAATTCCTACAACAATCAACAGAACTTTGTAGGATCCTTTGGGATTTTTAAGCATACCGTTAATGGATACAGTCAAAACGACTACACCTGAAAAAATGACGAGGGCATAACCCCAGTACAGCAAAATGTCAGGAGATGACGGGTTGAAATAGAACAACACCGTAAATAATGCCGAAATTGCCATCAATCCATACAGCAGCCACTGAATCAGTTTGAATTTCTTTTCAGTCATGGCCGTAATTATTTCTTGTACTTAGAAAGGATGTCAATAAAGGAAATGGAGCTGTCTTCCATGTCATTGACCAGGCTATCAATTTTTGCGACGAGGTAGTTGTAGAAGAATTGCAGGATAATAGCGACGATCAGACCGAACACGGTGGTCAACAGAGCGATCTTGATACCACCGGCCACAACGGTCGGGCTAATGTCACCTGCAGCTTCGATAGCGTCGAATGCCACAACCATCCCGATAACCGTTCCGAGGAACCCGAGCATAGGGGCGGTTGCGATGAAGAGGGAAATCCAGGAAAGGCCGTTCTCCAGTCTTCCCATCAAAACACTTCCATAGGAAACAACTGACTTCTCAACCATTTCAAGGCCTTCTTCGTAACGGGTGAGCCCCTGGAAGAAGATACTGGCTACAGGGCCGCGGGTGTTGGTACATACATCTTTGGCGGCTTCGATCCCTTTGGATTCCAGCGCCGATTCCAATTGGTTCAGTAATTTCTTGGTGTTTGTCCCGGAAAGGTTCAGGTAAAGGGTCCTTTCAATGGAAATGGCAAGGCCAAGGATAAGACAGAGCAGGATGGATGCCATAAATCCTGCACCCCCCTGGATGAAGTAAGTTTTCACAATCTGGTGGAAACCCCTGGATTCAGTAACCTGGGTTGTAGTGGTTTGCGAACCCTGGTCCTGGGCGTAAACCTGATTGTAAATCCCTATTGTAAGAAGGGCGGCCAGCGATAAAAATGCGATTAAGCGTTTCATAGTTTAAATTGTTGATTATTTAATTCTTTTTCTGGTTTTAAAATTTATCTTTTCAGCGGAGAGAATGGGATTCGAACCCATGAACCACTTTTGGCGGTTACACGCTCTCCAGGCGTGCGCCTTAGACCACTCGGCCATCTCTCCCTTTTTTACAAGGGCTCAACTCTCCAAATTCGTGCGCTAAAGTAATAAAAAAACATATCAAAAATTTCCGGGTTTAAAATTTATATGGAATCTAATCTAGGTTTACTGTTTCATTTTCAGAGGCTTTTAGCCACCAGTAAGGGTTTCTCACACCGTCATCTCACCCCTTAATGAGAATTGCATCAGGTTAACCACCTCATCTTTTGGCAAGCCGGTCCCCAACAGGTACATTAATTTGGCCAGGGCTGATTCCGTGGTCATGTCATAGCCACTGATCACCCCGATCTGGCGCATTTCCGCGCTGGTCTGGTATTTGCCCATGACTACCGAACCGGCTTTGCATTGGGTGACATTCAGCAGGATAATGCCCCGTGAGATGGCATCTCTGAGTGCGTCCAGGAACCAGGAATCGGTCATAGCATTGCCCGATCCGTAAGTTTCCAGGATGACAGCCTTCAGGCCTGGTATGCCGAACTGGGCTTTTACAGCGGTTTCGTTAATCCCGGGATATAGCTTAATTATGGTAATGTTGGAGTCGAGGCTGGTATGGACTTTTAGTTTTTTGAAATTCGGCTTCAGGATCAGGTTATGGTTGAATTTGATGTTCACACCGACTTCAGCCAGCGGGGGCAGGTTGCCAGAGTGAAAAGCCTTGAAATTATCGGCATTGTACTTAAAAGTCCTGTTTCCACGCAGGAGCAGGTTCTCAAAATAGATGCAGACCTCTGACACGATGGGTGTTTCATCTTCTCTTGCCGAGGCGATTTCGATGGCAGCGGTCAGGTTTTCCCGGCCGTCGCTGCGCACCATGCCGAGAGGCAACTGGGAGCCGGTAAAGATCACCGGTTTGTTGAGGTTTTCAAGCATGAAGCTCAGGGCAGAAGCAGTATAGGCCATTGTATCCGAGCCATGTAAAACCACAAATCCGTCATACTTCTCGTAATTCTCTTCAATCACCCCGGCTATTTCCACCCAATGCTGCGGGCACATGTTGGAGGAATCCAGGAGCGGATCGAATGAGTAAAAATCGATTTGCTCATCCAACTGGCTCAGGATCGGAATATGCCGGAACAATTCATCCCCCCTCACCGCATGCAGGGTGCCGGTTTCTTTATCCTTGACCATCCCGATCGTCCCGCCGGTGTTGATGATCATGATGCTGACCTGGTCAAACATTTAATTTTGAGTTTTGAGTTTTTTACCCACCCCCTGACCCCCTCCCTACGAGCAGGGAGGGTGAATTAAAGGGGGAGATTACTAAATATTTACATTAAACAATTCCATCGCATTTCCCGTAGTTACTTCCGCCACTTCTGCTAAGTCAATCCCTTTGATTTCCGCCAGGTTTTGAGCTATATCATAAATGTATGCGCTTTCATTTCTGCTTCCGCGATAAGGTACGGGGGCCAGGAACGGGGCATCGGTCTCCAGCAGGATGTGATCCAGGGAAATATTTTGCATTACTTCTTTCAATCCTGAATTCTTATAAGTCAGAACTCCGCCAATGCCCAGCTTAAATCCAAGGTTAACGATATGATCCGCCTGCTGAATATTGCCCGTAAAACAATGGAATACGCCTTTGAGCCCGGGCTCCCACACTTCATCCATCAACCGGAATATTTCATCGAATGAATTCCTGGAATGAATAACGATGGGCAACTGGTATTCTTTTGCCAGTTTTACCTGGTATCTGAAGGATTCCTGTTGTTGCGGAAAATACGTCTTGTCCCAGTAAAGGTCAATCCCCATTTCCCCTATTGCGCAGAACTTTTCCTGTTTCAGCCATAATGAGACAGTTTCCAATTGCTGCAGGTAATCTTCCCTCACGCTGGTGGGATGGAGCCCCATCATCGGGAAGCAATGACCCGGGAATGCCTCCGCCAGGTCCATCATGGGCTTAATACTGTCACGGTCTATGTTTGGAAGGAATAAATACTTCACCCCTCTTTCTATTGCCCTGCCTACCATGTTGTGCCTGTCATGGTCAAACTGCTCCAGGTAGAGATGGGCATGGGTGTCAGTCAATATCATGCGGCAAAAATAGATGAATTTAATGCCGAAGTCTTACTTTTGTAAAAAATCCGGCTTGAAGAAGATCCTCGTCATACGTCTTAGTTCCATCGGCGACATCGTGCTGACCTCCCCTGTTCTGCGGTGCCTGAAGCAGCAAATGCCGGGTGTTTCCATCCATTTTGCCGTAAAAAGGCAGTTTCTTCCGGTAGTGGCTTCCAATCCTCATATCGACAAGATCCATGTATTTGATGGAGACCTGAAGGCTTTTACCAGGGAACTCAAACAGGAACAGTTTGATTATATCGTCGATTTGCATCAGAATTTCCGGTCATGGTTCATCCGGTTAAATCTAAGGACCAGGTCGTCTGGTTTTCCCAAGTTAAACTTCGCTAAATGGCTTCTTACCAGGTTAAAGATCGACGTGATGCCTGATGTGCATATTGTCGACCGGTATTTCAGGGCGGCAATGCCCCTGGGAATCAGGAACGATGGCAAGGGGCTGGACTACTTCATCCCACGGGAAGAGGAAATCGAGGTAACGACTTTGCCGACCGGATTTGCACAAGGTTACGTGGCTTTCGTCATCGGTGCCAAACATGCTACCAAACGGTTGCCTGAAAAAAAGATAGTCTCCATTTGCCGGGAATCAGGGCATCCGTTCGTATTGCTCGGCGGCAAAGAAGATGCAGAGAGGGGTCAAGCCATAGCCAGGGAGGCCGGCCCTATGGTCGTCAGCTTTTGCGGTAGGCTGTCGCTGAACCAGTCGGCCAGCCTAGTCCGCCAGGCCGGGGCCGTCATTACGCACGATACCGGCTTGATGCACGTCGCCGCAGCTTTCCGTAAAAAGATCATCTCTGTCTGGGGAAATACCGTGCCGGAATTTGGCATGACCCCCTTTATGCCCGTAGATCCTGGTAATTCCGTTATTATCGAAGTAAAAGGCCTTTCATGCCGCCCTTGCAGCAAACTGGGCTATGACCGCTGCCCGAAGAAGCACTTCAGGTGCATGGAGGAGATTGATGTGCAGGGAGTGGTCAAAGCCCTGTCAGAAACGGATTAGCATACTCTTCAAATCCAACCGTCGTCTCGGGGCCGTGGCCGGCAAAGATCCTGTAATCACGGGGAAGGGTAAGGATCTTCTCCCGGATATTGCTGATTAAAACGTCATAATTCCCTGTTGGCAGGTCAGTCCGGCCGATGCTCTGATAAAAGATGACATCGCCGGTGATGATAAATTTTCCCTCATGGCTGATGAAGCAGAGGCTCCCGTTGGCATGGCCCGGCGTTTCGATGACCTCCAGTTCTGTCTTCCCAAACCGTATGATATCGCCTTCCTTTAGGGGCAGCTGAGGATCCATCGTTTCCAGCCGGTCAAAACCGTAGACATATCCGATCTTCTCGGCATGCCTTATAAAAGGCAGGCAATCCGGATGGGCTTCGGGTTTAAGATTGTATTTCCGGCTGACTGAAGCGACTCCGACAATATGATCGATATGGCAATGGGTATTCAGCAGCCGGACCGGTTTCAACCCCTCTTTCAGGATAAAACCAAACAACTCTTCCTCTTCTGATTCATCATAGCAACCGGGATCAACGATGGCACATTCTTTGGTGTCGTCCCACAAAACATAGGTATTTACCTGGAAAGAATTGAAGGCAAATCTTTCTATATTGATCATCGATGTACAATTTTAAAAACGCGGCAAAGTTAACAATTAACAAATTGACGTAATTTCGTATTTCAAATGAGGAATGCGGTCATCATGCTACCTTTTAAGGTGAAACAAAGGCACCACATAGTCATTACCGTTCTGGTGATGATGGTGATTTTGTTTGCTGCTTTCCCTGGCTACAGCCAGTTTTACAATGGCAGCCAGATGAGTTTCGGCAAAAACCGGATCCAGTACAAGGAATTCCTCTGGACCTATTACAAGTTTGATGATTTCGACATATATTTTTACCTCAATGGCCGCGAACTGGCTGTTGCTACTGCTAAATATGCGACAGAGCAGATCCCGGTTATGGAGAGGAGGCTGGAGACAGGCCTGGAGCAAAAAATCCAATTCCTGGTCTATAACAACCTCTCCGACCTGAAGCAGAGCAATATAGGCCTAGCAGGAGATCAGCGGTATAACACCGGCGGGATCACTGATATCATTGGCAGCAAGGTGTTTCTCTATTTCGACGGAGACCAGCGGAATTTTGAGCGGCAAATCAGGGCCGGCATCGCCAACGTACTGATCGACCAGGCCTTTTATGGCACCAGCGTCGGCTCACAGATCAAAAACACCACCTTATTCACCTTACCGGAATGGTATAAAAACGGACTGATATCATACCTTTCAGAGGACTGGAACACGGATATAGATAACCGGGTCAGGGACGGCATCATATCAGGAAAGTATAAAAAACTGAACCAGCTTACCGGGGAGGATGCCCTGTTTGCAGGGCACATGTTATGGAAATATGTGGCCGATAAATACGGACAGCAGGCATTGACTGACATCGTGAGCATGACCCAGATCAGCAGGAGCATAGACAATGGCTTCCTCTATGTCATCGGGGTATCCTTCAAAACCCTCGTCCCGGAATGCCTGGAATATTTTAAAGCTATTTACCAGGCGGAAGAAAGCGGATTGGCTACCCCGGCCCTTCAGTTTCAGAAGAAAATTAAGAAAAACCACATTTACAGCCGTATCACGATCAGTCCGGACGGAAAATATGCAGCTTATGTTGTCAATGATGAAGGCCGATATAAGGTGTTCTACCAGGATATTGTCACCGGGGATAAAAAGCTCGTGTATTACGGAGGATTCAGGCTCGAAGAAAGGATTGACTATTCTTACCCTCTAATAGCCTGGCATCCCGGCGGAAAGATCATGGCCATCATCGTGGAGAGAAGGGGAGAGGTGCTGCTCAATTTTTTCAACATCGAGGAACGAAAGCTGCAGAACCTCATCCTTTATAATTTTGAAAAGGTGGTTGATTTCTCCTACTCACCGGATGGGCGATTCCTGGTATGCTCAGCCGTTCAGAAAGGGCAGTCGGACCTTTACCTCTTTGATATTTCCAGCGGGTCTTACATGCAGCTGACCAATGATATTTATGATGACCTCCAGCCGGTATGCGCGGGAAGTGTCAATTCCATCCTCTTTGCTTCTAACAGGCCGGATGAAAAACTGAAATGGGAGGATATCGAAGACGCGCCTTTTTCTGTGCCGAAAAAGACCGACCTGTTCCTTTTCCTCAAAGATTCCAGGGGGATGTCGCTGCGGCGGATCACCAATACACCCCTCGGCAATGAAAGCCGGCCAGAAATGATCGAAAATGGAAGGTTCGTATTCCTGAGCGATGAAAATGGCATCAACAACCGGTACATCGGGCGGTTCGACAGCACCATCAGCTTTGTGGATACAACTGTCCATTACCGCTATTATTCCCGTACCTATCCGGCTACCAACTATTCCCGGAATATCCTGGACCATCATATCTCTCCCGGTACTGACCGGATAGGACAGGTGGTTTTCAAAGACGGAAAGTACTTCCTGCAGGTGATGGACTTCATTCCAGGGGAAAACCGCGAAATCAGTCTCAGCCAGACTGCTTACCGGAATATTCTGGTCCAGGTTGCTGAAAAGGAGAAAGAGGAAGAGGTTGAAAAGGCGAAGGTCGAAGAAGTCAGGCAGGCTTATGGGGAGTACACGAAGAAATTCAGGAATGTATACAAGGGCGAAAAGCCGCAGAGCCAACCGGAACCTGCCGGGAATGAGCGGATCGATATTGACAATTATATGTTTGATAAACAGGCATATGTCACGATTGGCGGAAGCGATACCGCCACTACGGGAGGGCAGGCGGTCACCGTTAAACCTTTGGATGAGAAGGATAAGTTCGTGATTCCAAAAAGGCTAAATTACCGGGTCGAGTATTCTATTAACCAGATGGCTGCCCAGCTGGATTTCACGGCCCTGAATTACTTCTACCAGCCTCTTGGAAGTGGCGGCGGTGATGGCTTCAACAACCTGGGCCTGAACGGATTTTTCCAGATCGGGCTCACCGACCTGCTGGAAAATCATCGCATCATCGGTGGTTTCAGGATCCCATTGAACCTGAACAATATCGAATATCTTTTCGATTATGCCGACCTGGAAAAGCGGCTCGACAAAGAGGTCATGTTTGTGAGACAGGCGTCTGAAAGCGAGTTTTATATAGGATTCTACACTTTCGTGGTGAGATACCGCTCATACCAGATGTACTATATCCTGAAGTATCCTTTTTCCCCGGTTTTTGCTATTCGGGGAACCGCCAATATCAGGTACCAGAAATCCACCTTGCTCTCGACCAACGAGCCGGCCCTGAAAGAACCCGATATCAACGAATACTGGGGAGGAGTGAAGGGCGAGATCATTTATGACGATACCAGGGATATCGGCCTGAACCTGATGACCGGCACGAGATTCAAGATTTTCGGGGAATACACACAGGTGCTCTCTGGCGAGAACAAGAGCATGTTCGTGGTGGGACTGGACATCCGGAATTATCAGCGGGTGCACCGGTCGATGATCTGGGCAAACCGGCTGGCAGCAAGCACCTCTTTCGGGAAGAACAAGCTGCTTTATGTCATGGGCGGCGTCGATAACTGGCTGGCCCCGAAGTTTTCTACTTCTGCCCCCATCGACTACACCATGAATTATTCCTACCAGGCACTGGCAACCAACATGCGGGGATTCAACCAGAACGCCCGTAACGGCAACAATTTCGTGGTGCTGAACTCCGAGTTGCGGTTCCCTGTATTCCGTTATTTCTTCAACCGGCCGATAAAGTCTGACTTTCTAACTAATTTCCAATTGGTTACATTTGGAGATGTCGGACTTGCCTGGGCAGGGCAGGACCCTTTTTCCGATGAGAATTCCTTTTACATCCGTTATATCCAGGATGGCTCCCTGTGGATCAAGATCCGGGAACAAAAGGAGCCTTTGATTGGCGGATTCGGATTTGGCGCCAGGACGAGGCTTCTGGGCTATTTCCTCCGGGCCGACGTGGCCTGGGGAGTGGAGGACAGGAAGGTGAAGGAGCCGATTTTCTATCTGTCACTAAGCCTGGACTTTTAAATTCCAGGTCCCGGATTCCGAATTCCGCGTTCGGGACTGCTGACTGCTGACTGCTGACTTTTTTTCCCCACCGACCTGTTGAAAACTATAATTTATAAATAATTTTGATATTTCTAAATAATTGAAATACTGTTTATTATGATGATGCCACGTATGCCGTTTTTTGAATAAAAGTGCCTGAATACTTATCAAAAGATGTTGAAAACTGTTCTTTTGGTCATCTAATAAATTAAATGACAATAAGATATAATTTTTCAACCTGTCAATGTTGAAAAGTTAATGTGTGCGAAACTTGCTTCTTATTGTATTTTAGCCTGTGAGAATTTTCCCCCAAATTTTTTTCAAACAACATTGAGCATTAACCGTTTATAATTATCTACGCTAATTAACCAGGTGAGATGAAGGAATTGGAAAACACACTTTTCGACAGTCTTGACAAGGACATACTTCAGGAAAAGGCAGGAGCACAGGATAATGATTATTACCAGGAGATGCTGGAAAACCGGCAGCGGCCCTCGCTGGATGATCCTGAACAGGGACCGTCTTCTTTGGATGCTGCTGCTTATTCAAGAAAGGAAGAAAAGATGCCAGCCGAAGCACTAACAGCTTATCCGTACGAAGAAGTCCAGAAAGCAGCGACCGAATACTTCAGGGGGGACACTCTGGCAGCCAATGTCTGGATCAACAAGTATGCCCTCAAGAACAGCGATGGGCACCTGTTCGAGCTTACCCCTGACGACATGCACCGGCGCCTGGCCAGGGAAATCGGACGGATTGAAAGAAAATATGCGGATCCGCTTTCCGAGAATGAAATATTTTACCTGCTGAAGGATTTCAAATACATCGTCCCGCAAGGCGGTCCGATGGCCGGGATTGGAAACAACTTCCAGATCTCTTCCCTCTCGAATTGCTTTGTAATCGGAAGCAAAGGGAATTCCGATTCCTACGGCGGAATTCTGAAGATTGACCAGGAACAGGTACAGCTTATGAAACGTCGCGGCGGGGTCGGACATGACCTGTCGCATATCCGTCCTACCGGCAGCCCGGTGAAAAACAGCGCGCTGACCTCCACCGGCATTGTGCCGTTCATGGAGCGCTACTCCAATTCCACCCGCGAAGTGGCTCAGGACGGCCGTCGCGGAGCCCTCATGCTGAGCATCTCCATCAAGCATCCCGATGCCGAACGGTTTATCGATGCCAAGCTGGAACAGGGCAAAGTGACCGGTGCCAATGTCTCCGTCAAGATCGACGACGAATTCATGGATGCTGTCAGGAACAATGTGCCGTATGTGCAGCAATTCCCCCTGAAGTCAGAAAATCCACTCGTCAGGAAAGAAATAGACGCCGGGAAGCTATGGAACAAGATCATCCACAATGCCTGGAGATCTGCCGAACCCGGCGTGCTCTTCTGGGATACCATCATCCGCGAAGCCGTCCCGGATTGCTATGCCGACTATGGTTTCAAGACGGTCTCCACAAATCCCTGCGGGGAGATCCCGCTCTGTCCTTATGACAGTTGCCGCCTGATCGCCATCAACCTATACAGCTACGTGGAAAATCCGTTCACGCAGCATGCCGCATTCAATATGACCCTTTTCAGCCAGCATGCCCGTCATGCCCTCCGCATCATGGACGACATCATCGACCTGGAACTGGAGAAGATAGACCGTATCCTGCAAAAGATTGAAGATGACCCGGAAGAAGAGGACATCAAACGCGTCGAAAAGAACCTGTGGCTGAACATCAAGGAAAAATGCCTGCAGGGACGCCGCACCGGCATTGGCATTACCGCTGAAGGAGATATGCTTGCCGCACTTGGACTGCGCTATGGTTCCGAAGAAGCCATCAGCTTCTCCACCGAAGTCCACAAGCGCCTGGCACTCGAAGCCTGCCGTTCATCCGTCAGCCTGGCGAAGGACCGCGGGGCATTTCCGATCTACAGCGCCGAAAGAGAGAAGAATAACCCCTTCATCCTCCGCATCAAGGAAGCCGACCCGGCACTATACGAAGACATGGCACAGAGCGGCCGCCGCAACATCGCCATGCTGACCATCGCCCCGACGGGCAGTGTAAGCATCTGTACCCAGACCACCTCGGGTATCGAGCCGGTGTTCATGGTATATTACAAGCGACGCCGGAAGGTCAACCCGAACGACCAGGATATCCGGGTGGACTTCATAGATGAATTAGGAGACTCATGGGAAGAATATAATGTGTTCCACCCGAAATTCGAGGAATGGCTGCGTGTGAACGGCTACGATCCGGCAGCGGTCAAGGATTATGATGATGAACACCTGAATCCCCTCATAGAATTATCGCCCTATTACAAAGCCTCTTCCAACGATATCGACTGGGTAAGCAAAGTTCACATGCAGGGCGCCATCCAGAAGTGGGTGGACCACAGCATCAGCGTGACCGTGAACGTTCCGGCCGACACGACGGAAGACCTGGTCAGCCAGGTCTACATGACCGCATGGGAGAGTGGCTGCAAGGGCATGACCATCTACCGCGACGGTTGCAGGACAGGTGTCCTGTTGAAGGACGAGAGGAAAAAGGAGAAAGAGGTGGATAACCCGCTGGA
>Ga0208980_10002302_pt1 | contig 11583 bp, 9 predicted proteins | sample WetSurMetagenome_3_FD_187993 | JGI IMG/M metagenome (GOLD analysis project Ga0208980, IMG submission 187993) | Wetland microbial communities from Twitchell Island in the Sacramento Delta, sample from surface sediment Aug2011 Site A1 Bulk (version 2) | ecosystem: Environmental > Aquatic > Marine...
TGGCTCTGGCAATCGTTCTGTGTACTGCAGAATTTATTTCCGGTTTTGCTGTACTGACAGGGTTAAGGCAGAGAACAGGAATGTGGGGCGTTTTAATACTTCTCGCACTCTTTACCCCTCTCACTTTCATACTGGCCCTTACAAATCCGGTCTCTGACTGCGGATGTTTCGGCGATGCCATCCACCTTACAAACTGGCAAACCTTCGGAAAAAATATTTTGCTTGTTTTCTTTTTGATAGTTCTTTTTGCAGGAAGGAAGGAGATTAAAAACCTCCTTTCAACAACGGCTGAATGGATATTAATATCTTCAGCCATTCTGCTTTTTGTCATTTTTGCTTTTGCTAACCTCAAGTATTTGCCAATTATTGATTTTCTTCCTTATAAGTCAGGTATAAAGATTGCCGATAAAATGATAGTACCTGAAGGTTCTCCAGCGGACGAGTACCGGACAACTTTCATTTATGAAAAAAACGGAGAGCGAAAAGAATTTGATCTTAGCAACTATCCTGCAAATGATTCAACCTGGAAATTTGTTGATCAGAAATCAGTCCTGACAAAGAGAGGCTTCAAGCCACAGATACACGATTTCACTATAACCACACAGGCCGGTGAGGATATTACTCAAAAGTTACTATCTTACAATGGGTATTCTTTATTAATGATCTCTAAAAAACTTGCAGAAGCAGGACAAAAATCTTTATCCAGAGGATTTAAACTTGGGAATTACTGCATTTCCAATGGTATTAGCTTTTATGTACTGACTTCTTCAGGATCGGAGGAGGTAAGGACATATAATAATGGACTTATCTTTTGTTTTACTGATGAGACTACTCTGAAAACAATGATAAGGGCAAATCCAGGGTATATTCTGCTGAAAGATGGAATAATTCTTGGGAAATGGTCACAGGCGAATGTGCCGGAAGAAAAGTGGTTCAATAAACTAAACGCTAAATCATTAAATGAATAATAACTAACTATCTGCAATTAAAAGTAATATTACAATTTTAAAATTTGATTTATATGAGAAAGAAGATTGTTGCCGGAAACTGGAAAATGAATATGGATCTTACAGAAGGCCTGAAATTCGCAGGATCAATTGACAAGTATTTCAGGGAAAATCCATCCGAAAAAGCGCTGGTAATATTATGCCCTCCCTTTATACATCTTGCCGGGGCAGCCGAAATACTCAAACATGGTAAGGTAGCTCTTGGCGCGCAGAACTGTGCAGCAGAAGCATCCGGAGCTTATACCGGCGAGGTATCAGCATGGATGGTTAAAAGTACAGGTGCACAATATGTCATAATAGGGCATTCTGAAAGAAGAACTTATTACCATGAAGATGATAAACTTCTCAATAAGAAAACTTTGCTTGCAATAAACAGTGGACTGAAAGTTATTTTCTGTATAGGTGAAGTACTAAAAGAAAGGGAAGCAGGACAGCACTTCCTGATTGTCAGAAGACAACTGGAAGAAGGCTTGTTCAGTCTTACCGAGGAACAAATGGATATGATCGTTATCGCATATGAGCCCGTATGGGCAATCGGAACAGGATTAACAGCTTCACCGGACCAGGCTCAGGAGATGCATAAATATATCCGCGACCTTGTTAAAGAAAAGTACAGCAATGATTGTGCTAAGAAACTTCCGATTCTTTATGGCGGTAGTTGCAAACCATCAAATGCCGCTGAAATTTTTTCAAAACCTGACGTTGACGGAGGTCTCATTGGTGGTGCAGCTTTAAAGAAAGAGGATTTCACTGCAATAGTGGAAGCTTTTTAACCCACTTACCCTCCATTTCTGGAGGTATATGATAAGAGTAAGTAGTTCCTGGTTCACCCTTGTGAGCCAGGAATAGTGCAATAAAGATAAAGCCCGTCATATGAGAAGTTGGCGGGTATTTTGACTGTAAAAGAAGTCCCGATAAAGATTAATTTCATGTCAAAGAAGTTTATCCTCCTGTTTCTATTCTTTTTAATGGTATCCGGTGGTATTCTGAATTCACAGACCAAGCCTGCATTTTCCGGAGATCCGGCTAAGTTCAGTATGGAACTTACTGCATATATGGGACCAAATCTTAAGCCTGATCAGCTAGCTAATCTGAATGCATTTCTAATCAGGTGGGACAGCTCTGCTTTCAATAAGGAAATCATGGACAGGATTATGAATGTTTCCAGCCAGCTTGCATCGAGGCAAATGAGACCTGTACCACATTTTAATGACTTTATAATGACCCTGAATGATTTCGTAGAGAATAAAAGCGATAATGCATTTATTACAAACTGGTTTAAAGGGCTGGATGGTATAGCTTTCAATCAGTTGTTTACGAATGATAAGATAGACAAGTTTTTTAAGAATAGCAGTCTGATGGTCAAAGATAATTCCCTGTGCCAGTCAGGAACTGTAAAATGGAAAGTAAAAAACAAGACACTCAAGTTTTTATACGATACTGCAATATATGTTAGTGTTTCCGATGCAACTCTAACATGTTATTCACAAAAAGACAGTACTGAAATTTATAATGCCACCGGAAAGTATTACCCTGAAATACAACTATTCAAGGGAACAAAGGGGATTGTTACATGGGAAAAGGCAGGATATTCCCGTAAAGATGTTTTTGCTGAACTCGCTGATTATTCAATAAATATGACAAAAAGCAGTTTCAGTGTTGACTCTGCGAAATTCTCACATAATGCTTATTTTAAAAAGCCGGTCATAGGATTGCTTAGCGATATGGCAATCAGCTTTCCGAGTAAGGAAAAAGCTACCTACCCCCGTTTTGCTACGTATGAGATCGAATTTAAAATTAAAAATATATACAAGGAGGTCAATTATGAAGGAGGTCTTACATTTGAAGGGGCATATGTAAAGGGAACCGGGAAAAACACCGATCTGGCGAAAATCACACTGTTCCGCCACGATACTCTGTATCTTAAAATCAGTTCCAATGAGTTTATATTCTCTAAAACAGGCTTAACCAGCCAGGAAGTTGCCATGTCACTGTACCTTGACAGGGATTCCATATACCATTCTAACCTTGGCTTTTCATACTTTACTGCTACCAGGCAGGTAAATCTCTTCCGTACAAATAATCCCATCTCAAAGAGTCCTTATTTTGATTCATTTCATAACCTCGACATGTATTTTGAATATTTGTCGTGGAATATGAATGAATCCAAAATTGTTCTTTCACATGCCAGAGGTGCGTCTCTTGGCCGGGCGGAATTTGAATCCACCTCCTTCTTCAATTCTGATTATTTTATGAAACTAATGGGACTCGATGAATATCATCCGCTTAACCGTCTTATAAAATTTTCTGAATGGTATTATTCCGAGACGTTTCCTGTGGTGGAATTTGCCAGATGGCTCGATAAACCTCTGGAATCAGTGACTGGTTTATGTATTGACATGGCTAACAAAGGTTTTGTTTTCTATGATCGTGTAAATAACGAGGTCACGATAAAGAAAAAGACCAAGGATTTCCTTAATTCATACGCAAGAAAGAAGGACTATGATATCATAAATATTTTAAGTGAGACCAAAGCTCCTGTCGATAATGCTGTTCTTGACCTGAAAAATTACAGGCTGAATGTTAATGGAGTAACCGGTGTACTCTTAAGCGATTCCCAGAAGATTGCTATTTATCCATACAACAAACAGCTTATAATTGGTAAAAACAGAAGTATTGATTTCGATGGGATCGTTGAAGCCGGACTGTTTACTGTATTCGGGCATCAATTTGCTTTCAACTATGATACCTTTAATATAAGACTGCAAAAAATCGATTCTATGAAAATTGCAGTTGAAACAGATGAGAAAGATCAATTGGGTCATCCCATTGTGAGGACTGTTGATAACGTTGTACAGTTGGGCACTGCGGAACTTTATATAGATGATCCGAATAATAAATCGGGAGTAAAAAGCCTTAAGCAGTATCCGATCATCAACGCAAAAACCTACTCATACATTTTCTATGACAGAATTCCGGGACTTGAAGGCGTCTACAAGAAGAAAGATATCTATTTCAGAATTGATCCTTTCACCTATGAAAATATAGATCATTATAGCAGCCAGGATATTAAACTTTCCGGAGAATTTGTTGGAGGAAACATTATTAAACCTGTCCGGCAAACTCTTATAGTTCAGGAAAACAACTCCTTAGGATTCAATATGATCATCCCGCCTGAAGGGATTAAAGTTTATGGCGAGAGGGGTATCTTATACAATTTCCTGAGTATGAGTAATAACGGATTGATTGGAAGCGGAACATTAAAGCACCTGACCTCCACTACAAAATCTGAAGAGTTTAAATTCTTTCCCGATTCGATGATCACCCAGGCGTCAACTTTTAATATTGAAAAAGACGGGTCCGGCATATTTCCTATATTGAACAGCAAGGATGTAGCCATTAAATGGCTGACTCAAAAAGATGAATGGAAAGCAACCGTTGCAAAGGGAAATACTTTCAATATGTTTGAAAACGGGACAACCCTCGACGGTCAGTTGACTATGTTGCCCTCAAAAATTAACGGTACCGGAATATTAAATTTAACCGATTCGAGGATCACCTCAAATCTTTTCAGTTTTAATTCCAACGCAATTAAAGCTGATACTGCTGATTATACCTTGAAGTCGCGTACCACTAACGGATATTCATTTATAGCGGAAAATGCAAATACCGAGATCAATTTTGATTCGAAAATGTCTCATTTCAGGCTGAATACAGATTCTTCAGTAGTAAAATTCCCGGAAATCCAGTATATCTGCACAATGACTGACTTTGCATATAATATGGAAAGCCGGATACTTAATATGGAACAAAAGGGCAAGTCAAATAGTCCTCTGTTAACGACTGAAAAATTGCTTAAGCTTGATTTTGCCCGACTTGAAAAGCCAACTTTCTTTGCTACAAATAATCTTTCAGACACTGTAGCTTTTTCATCATGGAAGGGAAGCTATCATCTTGATGAGGAATTTATTGAGGCGGAAAACATAAATTATATTCATATTGCAGATGCACTCATTCAACCGGAGAACGGGAAGATCATAATCAACCGGCGTGCTAAGATTCAGCAGATGCAGAATGCTCTGATTGCAGTAAATCACAGGCACATACTGCACTCTGCCAGGATTGACATTGAATCAACTAAAAGATATACAGGTAGTGCTATATATGATTATATCAGTGAAAATAAAGAGATCCAGCAGATAAATTTCCCTGAGTTACAGGTCGACACAGCAACCACATACGCAAAAGGTTATATACCTGTTTCTCAAAAATTCATGCTGAGTCCGGCATTCTCTTTTTCAGGCGATGTGGCGCTTTCAGCCAGAGCTGACGAGCTTACCTTCACGGGAGCTGCGGGTATATTGCATAATTGCAGGACGCTTGAGAGTTACACAATTAAATTCAAAGCCGGGATCGATCCGAAAAATGTTTTGATACCCATTAGCGACAAACCACGAGATATAAATGATAATCCTGTTTTTTCCGGCTCCTTTATAAATATCGATTCCATACATATCTATCCCGCTTTCCTGTCCGCCCAAAAATCCTGGGCCGATGTCGGGATCGTAAACTCGGAAGGGTGGCTTTACTATGAAAAAGCCAAAGGAAGATACCTGATAGCCTCCCGCGAAAAGCTGATTGATCAAACCCTTCCGGGAAACATGATTGCATTCGATAAGAATTACTGTATTTTATCCGGAGAAGGAAATATTAATTTTGGTGCAAAATTGGATCTTGTAAAGTTTACAAGTGCCGGGAAAATAACTCATGAGATCGATTCAGGGAAAGTAAATATTGAGGCAATCCTCGCGCTTGACTTTCATTTTTCAGCTGAAGCACTGAAAATGATGGCAGAAGAGATAAAAATGATGCCGTCGTTAAAACCAGTTAATCTGAATACAGATCTAAATAAAAAGGGGATGAAGGATCTTCTGGGAGTCAATGTAGCATCCCAGCTGAAGGAGGAACTTGATATGTTCGGGACCTCAAGAACACTCTCAAAAGAATTAAATTACAAGCTTCTTCTTAACGATGTAAAATTATACTGGAATGAATCTTCATCTTCTTTCCGTTCCAGGGGCAAAATAGGCATAGGATTCATTGGCCCTCAACCTGTAAATGTATATGTTGACGGATATATTGAGATTCAGCGCAGAAGGTCGGCCGATTTGATTGATATCTACCTTAAGGCAGACAAATCCACCTGGTATTATTTCTCATATTTCAGGGGTGTTATGATGACTCAATCGGGAAACAATAATTATAACACTATCATTGCCAATACGAAACTTAACGACAGGAAACATCCTGAATCCACAACGAAGGTGCCATATACCTATATGATAGCATCGGAAGACAGGCTGGGCAAGTTTCTCCAGAGAATGAGGGACATTAAACCGGATGATAATTCAGGCAGCCTTGAGGGACTTATAAAGTGATCTTTCCCCTCTCCCCCAACTCAATCAGTTCAAGATCGTGGATTTTTTTCCCGTCTATCATGAACCTGATAGCAGTCATGTATTTATGAAAACCGTTATACCCTGCAGCACCTGGATTCACAAATAAAAAGCCTGCTTTTTTATCATAAATCACTTTCGCGATATGTGAATGTCCGCAGATAAAAAGATCAGGGGGATTTTCATAAAGCTGGGGAAGTAATCTGCGGTCATAGTGGCCCGGGGATCCTCCGATATGCGTCAGCAAAACCCTGGTATCTTCAGTCATGAAAATCAAATTCTCTTTATAAACCGATCTGACCAGGGCATCATCTGTGTTACCATAAACAGCTTTAAAGGGTTTAAAACCGGCCAGTTTATCTGCAGTTTCAATGTTTCCAATATCACCTGCATGCCAGATCTCATCACATTCGGCAAAATGATCAAAAAGCCGGGGATGAATCCAGCCATGAGTATCCGAAAGTAGCCCGATCTTCATGTTTAAATCAATTAGTCAGAAAGCATTGCAATAATAAATATAAATGTTAGTTCAATTTCTATAATTTTACAAAAATTATATTTCCATGCAGATATTCTATGCGCCTGATATTACCGGAGACACATATATTCTTGACCCAAATGAGTCAAAACATCTGATCAGAGTATTAAGAATGATTAAAGGGGCTGAAGTCAGGCTGATAGACGGTAAGGGAAATCTCTATGTTGGCATCATAAGTGATCCGGATCAGAAAAAGTGCAAAATAGATATTACAGAGAAAATCAAGGACTTTGAAAGAAGGAATTACAGTCTTCATATTGCTATCTCCCCTGTTAAGAATCCTGAACGGTTTGAATGGTTCATTGAAAAAAGTGTCGAGCTCGGAGTGGATGAGATTACCCCTCTTGTATGCAGGAATACTGAAAAACCCGGAATAAAAGCTGAAAGAATCAATAACCTGATAATTTCTGCTATGAAGCAATCACTCAAAGCAGTTAAGACGACCCTTCACGAACCATGTCCATTCGGAGATTTTATAAATATGAGTCACACCGGGATCAAAATGATCGCACATTGCAATGATACCATATACAGACAAAGAGTTTCTGATGTATACTCGAAAAACGAAAATGCAATCATACTTATCGGGCCTGAAGGCGATTTCACCAAAGAAGAAATAGAGGCTGCTATCAATAGAAAGATATTCCCGGTCCATCTGGGGCCCAGCCGGCTGAGGACAGAAACGGCAGGAGTCGCTGCCTGCCATTCCGTCTATTTTATAAACCAGTAAATACTGACTTTATCTGCCCATGAAGTTTATGACTTCTCCTATTTCATTTTTAGAGACTTTATATAATTCAGTGTACTTGCATTTCTGGCACGAAACAAAAGTAAATCTCCTGTTATGAAATTCGAATATCCTGGTCCAAAAGCTGCCAACCGTCCAGATTTCGCCAATATCGTACTGCTTATTGCCACATTTCGGGCAAGTAAATTTCAAGATCTGGTTCATGATTCCTCTTTTTTTATATTTTCGCTCTTTGATTTCCATCTGCCCGACTTCCGAAGAGCCTGGTCGAGAATATACTCAATCTGGCCGTTAGTGCTGCGAAATTCATCGGCACTCCATTTCTCCAAAGCTTTCAGTTTCTCCGGGTCAATGCGGAGAACAAATGGTTTTTTCTCACTCATATTATGAATGCAAAGTTCCTGTATTTACTATAGGTGTAGCGTCCTTATCTCCGCAAAGCACAACCATCAGGTTACTTACCATTGCAGCTTTTTTCTCCTCATCGAGATCGACAATTTTTTTGACTGAGAGTTGTTCAAGAGCCATTTCAACCATTGAGACGGCACCTTCTACAATCTTAAAACGGGCAGAAACAACCGCCGAAGCTTGTTGCCTTCTGAGCATAGCATTAGCAATCTCTTCAGCATAAGCGATATAGTTTATTCTGGCCTCAATAACTTCAATGCCACAAATGTTAAGGCGTTCTCTGATCTCTTTCTCAAGTTCATTATTTACCTCTTCTCCCCCGCTTCTCAGTGCGATAACAGCATCGTGATCCTCAAAATTGTCGTAAGGGTATAATCCGGCGAGCTTTCTAAGAGCTGCATCGCTTTGTACTAATACAAAGTGCTGATAATCATCTACATCAAAAACAGCTTTATAAGTTTCAGCTACTCTCCATACAAGTACCAGACCAATCTTGATAGGATTACCTATTTTGTCATTGACTTTGATTGGTTCGCTGTTAAAGTTCCTGGCTCTGAGTGAGATCCTTCTTTTTATATAAAAAGGATTTACCCAGAAAAATCCGTTTTCCCTTATGGTACCTCTGTACGCGCCAAACAGAACCATGACGCACGATCCGTTAGGATAGACAACTGTGAATCCGATAATAGTAAAGATAAACAGCAGTGTAAAAACTAATCCAAGCCAGATTATCTCATAAACAAATCCGGCAATTGCAATGCCGATCAATATTATAGCAATCAGCAGAGCCAGGTAACCCGAAACGGGTTTTACAGTAAATTCTTGTTTCATAGGATTTGATATTATATTAATATCACAAAGATATTATTTTAAATTAATATAACCAAAAAAAACACAGGATTTATTCCTGTGTTTTTTAAAGTTGTTAAATCTTTTTCCTGATTTTTTCAATCAGGTTCATTGTCAAACTTTTCTCCGGCACCGGTTTTACATGCCGGAGCAAGTCAAGCACATCGCAAAATTCAGAGTTAAAACCCCAGGCATCTTCAATCAAATCGATGTTTTTAACGTTTATTCCCTGATACGTAATAAAAGGAGTAGAAATTAATCCCATAGGCTTCATGTTTTCAATTTATGTGAAAACGCCCCGGAATATTAATTATTGTATAATTAATCGTTAAAATGTCAAGATGCCCCGGTATTTAAAGATTAATTCAGAGTCAGACTGATCTTTTTCTCTGCCATTATTCTCCTCATATTTATCAGGGCATACCTCATGCGCCCAAGGGCTGTGTTTATGCTAACATCAGTGATATCAGCTATCTCTTTAAAGCTTAATCCCGCATAATGCCTCAGGATTACTACTTCACGCTGATCATCAGGCAGATGGCTTATCATATTCCTGACATCTTTCTGAATCTGTCGCTTAATCATATCATCTTCAATGTTGTTTTCGGCAAATGATTTAGAATTAAACAGATCAGAATCATAGTTGTCATTTGAAACAGTATTCATCTGTTTGATTCTCCGAAAATGGTCAATAATAAGGTTATGAGATATACGCATCACCCATGAAATAAATTTCCCATTATCAGAATATTTACCGGATTTCACTGATTGTATGACTTTCAGAAAGGTATCCTGAAAGATATCCTCAGCAAGGGCCTGATCGCGTATATAAAGACTTATATAAGCGAAAACTTTGTTTTTATGTCGGTGGATTAGCTTTTCAAAGCATGACTGCTCACCTTTTATGAACCTCATAATCAGTTCATAATCGGAAATCATTTTATTCATAACTCTCTCATTTAATTAAACTGAGTAGAGATATTCTATAGGCAGTCAGATTTAAGTTAGTATAGATTCCAAATACAAAGAAAGCAATTATTTTGATTTGAAAGTATTACTTTTGAGCTTTAACAGAATTTTAACAAATATTTTAAACGATCAGATATGGAGGGTTGTATTGAAATCAGAGGGGCAAGGGTACATAATCTGAAAAATATCAGCCTTAAAATTCCCAGAAATAAACTAATTGTAATAACCGGTGTATCCGGGTCGGGAAAATCTTCTCTGGCGTTTGACACAATATATGCTGAAGGTCAACGAAGATATGTTGAAAGTTTATCCTCATATGCACGCCAGTTTCTTGGCAGGATGAATAAGCCCGAAGTTGATTTTATAAATGGCATTCCTCCTGCTATTGCCATCGAGCAAAAGGTGAATTCCCGGAATCCTCGTTCGACTGTAGGGACATCTACGGAAATATATGATTACATGAGGCTTCTTTTTGCAAGGATCGGCAGAACATTTTCGCCTGTTTCAGGCAAAGAAGTTAAAAAACACAGTGCAGATGATATTGTTGATTTTTTGGCCTCTCTTCCGGAAGGAACAAAAGTCATTATTACCTCTTCAGCTGAAATACCCGAGAACATTAAAGTTCCGGAATATTTTTCATTTCTTGAGAAGCAGGGATTTAACCGAATTGAGACTGAAGGTGAACTCATTAGAATAGATGAATTAAAATCATATAATGAATATAAACCGGGTAAGCAGCTCAATATAGTGATCGACAGACTGGTAATTGATCATTCTGCAGATAGTTTCAGCCGGGCTGCAGACTCTGCCCAGACAGCTTTTCAGACAGGCAAGGGATATTGCCAGGTGGTTATTCTGGGCAATGAAAGTGTGACCCGCGAAAGTTTTTCAAATAAATTTGAAGAAGATGGTATTCTATTTGAAGAACCCTCCGAATATTTATTCAGTTTTAATAACCCGCTCGGGGCTTGTCCTGTTTGTGAGGGGTACGGCAAGATATTGGGTATAGATGAGAATCTTGTTATACCAAACCAAAATTTATCCGTATATGACGATGCGATTGTTTGCTGGAAAGGTGAAACAATGAAAAAATGGAAAGAGAGATTGATCTCCAGTGCAGCGTTATTTGAATTCCCGATACATAAACCATTTTATCAGCTTACCGATGAACAGAAAGAACTTCTCTGGAAGGGTAATAAATACTTTTACGGAATCAGAAGGTTCTTTGAACATCTCGAAGAAAAAAAATTTAAAATTCAATATCGTGTTCTTTTGAGCCGGTACCGCGGAAAAACAACATGCCCTGAATGTAAAGGATCCAGATTGCGCAAGGAGGCAGCGTATGTAAAAGTTGCAGGAAGAACAATACAGGGACTTGTTTCAATGCCTGTCGGAAACCTGTACAATGATTTTCTGTCAATGGAGCTTAATGAATCAGATTCAAGAGTTTCTGAAAGGTTGATTAAAGAGATTACAGTCCGCCTGAAATTCCTCATTGATGTGGGTCTGCCATATCTTACGCTCAACAGGCTTTCCTCAACACTCTCCGGAGGAGAATCTCAGAGAATTAACCTTTCAACATCATTGGGCAGCAATCTTGTCGGGTCG
>Ga0208980_10002303_pt1 | contig 11583 bp, 13 predicted proteins | sample WetSurMetagenome_3_FD_187993 | JGI IMG/M metagenome (GOLD analysis project Ga0208980, IMG submission 187993) | Wetland microbial communities from Twitchell Island in the Sacramento Delta, sample from surface sediment Aug2011 Site A1 Bulk (version 2) | ecosystem: Environmental > Aquatic > Marine...
GCACCTTGCGCCGCATCTCGATGCCGATCTGGCCGGCGGCGATCTCGCGCAGCGCGGTCACGCCGGGCTTGTTGTGCCGGGCATCGACCTTGGGCGCGTGGCCCTGGCTCAGCATGCGCGCACGGTAGGTGGCGGCCAGTACCAGCTGGAAGCGGTTGGGGATCTTGGTCAGGCAGTCTTCGACGGTGATGCGAGCCATGGAGCCTTCTCGGTGTAAAGCGTGGAGCGGTGGGATCAGATCAGGTTCAGCGCGGCGAACACCTGCGACTTGTTGCGTTGCTGCGCGGCGTACTTCAGGCGCTGCGAGTGGACGACGGTCTTCAGATCGAACAGCGCCGTCTCGAACAGGGCATTGATTATAACGAAGTCGAAGTCGCGGGCATGGGGCACCTCCTGGCGCGCATTGGCCATGCGCTGCTCGATGACGTCGGGCCGGTCTTCGCCACGGCGCTGCAGGCGCTGGCGCAACTCGTCCCAGCTCGGCGGCAGGATGAAGATCAGCACGGCATGCTCGAACAGGCGCTTGATCTGCAGGGCGCCCTGCCAGTCGATTTCGAGTACCACGTCCTCGCCCTGCTCGAGCCGCTGCTGGATCGCCTTGCGCGAGGTGCCATACAGATGGCCGTGCACGTGCGCCCACTCGAAGAACTCGTCGCGCGCGACCATCGCGCGGAATTCCGCGTCGTCGACGAACCAGTACTCCCGGCCGTGCTGTTCCTGGCCTCGCGGTGCGCGGGTCGTGTGCGACACCGACAGCGCCAGGTGCGAATCGAGCTCGAGCAGCGCGTTGACCAGGCTCGACTTGCCGGCCCCGCTGGGGGCGGCGACGACGAACAGGTTGCCGGGGGTTTCCATGTTGGGTCGGTGGGGCTACTCGATGTTCTGCACCTGCTCGCGCATCTGCTCGATGGCGACCTTCATCTCCACCGACACGCCGGTCAACTCCAGCGCGGCCGATTTCGAACCCAGCGTGTTGGCTTCGCGGTGCAACTCCTGAATCAGGAAGTCCAGCCGCTTGCCGATTTCGCCACCCTGGTTCAACAGGCGTTCGATCTCGTCGAGGTGGGCCGTCAGGCGTGCCAACTCCTCGGCCACGTCGATGCGGATCGCAAACGCCGCGGCCTCGTTGAGTGCGCGCTCCTGCAAAGCCTGCGCGCCAATCGACTGCGCGGCGCCGCTGGCCAGCAGGGCTTCGTTCCAGCGCTCGAGAAAGCGTTGCTGCTGGCGCTGCACCACGGCGGGCACCAGTGGCTTGGCTTGCCCGGCCAGCACTCTGAGATGGGCAATGCGCTCGTGCAGCACGTCCGCCAGGCGCGCCCCTTCGCGGCCGCGCGCCTCACGCAATGCGGCGATCGCGATGCGCGCGGCACGCAGTGCGCAATCGTCGAGCCGCTCGGTTGCCGCGCCGCCGCGGCACCACTGCAGCGCCTCGTGCACCGACAGCGGCGCCGCCTTCGGCAACCAACTGTGCACGGTGGCCTCGATGCGCGACAGGCGGTTCAGCTGGTCGGCGCCCGGCGCGACCGGGCCGGTCTCGGTGTCGCGCGCGCTGGCGATGCGCAACTCGATCTTGCCGCGCTTGATGCTGCCGGCCACCAGTTCGCGCAGGGCCGGTTCGAGACCCCGCATTTCGTCGGGCAGACGCAGTGACAGGTCGAGGAACCGACCATTCACCGAACGCAATTCAGCGCTCACCAACGGCACGCCGCCGTGTGCTCCGGCAGGGCCGCCATCGCCTTGCGGAGCCGCGCCAGCGCTGGCGCTCGCGTATCCGGTCATGCTGTAAACTGACATTGACCCTTCCAGCCCACGAGCAAATTTCGATTATGTCAAAGCCCAAACCCGCCCCGCTGCCGGCAGGCACCGTGGTCGGGGGCTACCAGATCGTCAAGAAACTGGCAGCCGGCGGGTTCGGGGTGGTCTACCTTGCCGAGGCCGATCAGCGCCACCTGGTGGCACTGAAGGAATATCTGCCGGCCTCGCTGGCCGAGCGCTCGCCCGGCGAACTCACGCCGCGCGTCAAGCCCGACAAGCTGCCGTTGTACCGGCTGGGGCTGAAGAGTTTTTTCGAAGAGGGCCGCTCGCTGGCCCAGATCAGCCACCCGAGCGTGGTCTCGGTGCTGAACTTCTTTCGCGAGAACGAAACCGTCTACATGGTGATGAACTACCTGCAGGGCGACACCCTGCAGGATTTCATCGTCACCGCGCGCGACCTCAAGCGCGACAAGGTGTTCCGCGAGAGCACCATCCGCAGCCTGTTCGACGAGATCCTGCGCGGGCTGCGCATCGTGCACCAGCACAAGATGCTGCACCTGGATATCAAGCCAGCCAACATCTTCATCACCAACGACAACAAGGCGGTGCTGCTCGACTTCGGCGCGGCGCGCGAGGTGCTGAGCAAGGAAGGCAACTTCATCCGCCCGATGTACACGCCGGGTTTCGCGGCGCCCGAGATGTACCGCCGCGACGGCTCGCTCGGTCCCTGGACCGACATCTATGCGATCGGCGCCTGCATCTACGCCTGCATGCAGGGCTACCCGCCCAACGATGCGCCGCAGCGCATCGAGAAGGACCGCCTCGCGCTCAGCCTTTCGCGCCTGCGCAACGTGTACTCCGACAACCTGATCGAAGTCACCGAGTGGTGCATGTCGCTCGACCCGCTGTCGCGTCCGCAGAGCGTGTTCGCGCTGCAGAAGGAACTGGCGCGCGAGACCGAGCGCCGCTACACCAAGCTGAGTTTCAGCGAGCGGCTGAAGCTGCAGCTCGAGAACCTCAAGACCGGCGCCAAAGCGTGAGCCCCCGCCACGTTTCGCGCCTGCCCCCAGGGATCGTCAGGATCCCTCCGGTGGCCTCTGGGGCGCAATCCGCTCCTGGGGCGGCCCGGCGAGCGGGTTGAGACCTCTTCGGTCACCAGTCACTCATGCGATTCAGCGTCTACCAGATCAGCCGCAAGGGCGGCCGCGAGAAGAACGAAGACCGCATGGGCTATTGCTACACGCGGGATGCAGGGTTGTTCGCGCTGGCCGACGGCATGGGCGGGCACCCGGAGGGCGAGGTGGCCTCGCAACTGGCACTGCAAACGATGGCGGCGCTGTTCCAGAGGGACGCCAAGCCGACATTGGCCGACCCGTTGCGCTTCCTGCACGACGCCATCATGGCGGCTCACCACCAGCTGCTGCGCTACGCCACCGAGAAGGCGCTGATGGACACGCCGCGCACGACGGTCGTGGCCTGCGTGATGCAGGGCAACGCCGCCTTCTGGGCCCATTGCGGCGACTCGCGGCTGTACCTGGTGCGCGGCGACAAGCTGATCGCGCGCACCCGCGACCACTCCTACACCGAGTTGCAGGAAACACTCTCGCACGTGGTGCCGATGGGCGAGAAGTTCAACCGCAACGTGTTGTTCACCTGCCTGGGCAGCCCCGGCAAGCCAGTGGTCGACACCGCCGGGCCATTGCTTCTGCAAGCCCGCGACCGCCTGCTGCTGTGCTCCGACGGCCTGTGGGGCAGCGTCACCGATGCCGTGATTGCGGAGCAGCTGGCTCGGCGCCCGATCTCCGATGCGGCGCCCGAGCTGGTCGAGCAAGCCCTGCGCAATGCGGGTGCGAAGAGCGACAACGTGACGGTGATCTCGGTGGAATGGGAGTCGGCCGAGAACAGCGACAGTGGCGGTGGCATTTCCACGCAGGACCTGGGCGACGAGGTGTTCGCATCCACGATCCAGGCCGGCGTCGTCGGCGACCTGCCCCCCGACGAGCTCGATGAAGCGGAAATCGAACGTTCGATCAAAGAGATCAACGACGCCATCCGCCGTTCCAACGAAAAGAGATCCTGATGACCGATCCGATACGCAGCGGTGCTCGCGCTGCGGCTGCGCTGCGCGCGCTGCGCATCGAGCGTCACTACACGAAACATGCCGAAGGCTCGGTGCTGATCGCCTTCGGCCAGACGCAGGTGCTGTGCACCGCGTCGGTCGAGGAGCGCGTGCCACCGCACAAGCGGGGCAGCGGCGAGGGCTGGGTCACGGCCGAATACGGCATGCTGCCGCGCGCGACCCACACCCGCAGCGACCGCGAGGCGGCCCGTGGCAAGCAGAGCGGCCGCACCCAGGAGATTCAGCGCCTGATCGGCCGTTCGCTGCGTGCGGTGTTCGATCTGGCGGCGTTGGGAGAACGCACGATCACCCTCGATTGCGATGTGCTGCAGGCCGACGGCGGCACCCGCACCGCGGCGATCACCGGTGCGTTCGTGGCCGCGCATGACGCCGTCGGCTGGCTGTTGGCGCAGGAGCGCATCGTCGCCAGCCCGATCCGTGACCACGTCGCCGCAGTCTCGGTGGGTCTGTTGCAAGGCACGCCGTTGCTCGACCTCGACTACAGTGAAGACTCGGTCTGCGACACCGACATGAACGTGGTCATGACCGGTGCGGGTGCCTATGTCGAAGTGCAGGGCACCGCCGAGGGCGCTGCATTCACGCGCCTGCAGATGGACGAGCTGCTGATGCTGGCCGAGCGCGGCATCGCCGAGCTGGTCGCGGCGCAAAGGTCGGCATTGGCGTCATGAGATTGGTGCTGGCGTCCAACAACGCCAAGAAGCTCGCCGAACTGCAAGCGCTTTTCGCCGGATTGCCGATCGATCTCGTCAACCAGGGCGCGCTGGGCATCGCCGAGGCCGAGGAGCCGCACCACACCTTCGTCGAGAACGCGCTGGCCAAGGCGCGGCATGCGGCCCAGGCCAGCGGTCTGGCAGCGATCGCCGACGACTCGGGGTTGTGCGTGGCCGCGCTCGGCGGCGCACCGGGCGTGCAGTCGGCGCACTTCGCCGGCGCGGTGGCGCACAGCGCGGACCGCGAGGCACAGCGCCGTGCGCAGGATGCCGCCAACAACGCGTTGCTGCTTGCGCGGATGGCAGGGGTCGGCGACCGTCGGGCACGCTTTGTCAGCACGCTGGTCGCGCTGCGCCACGCCGAGGACCCGGAACCGCTGATTGCCTTCGGACGTTGGGAGGCCACGCTGCTGGCGGCCCCGCGCGGCGATGGCGGTTTCGGCTACGACCCGCTGGTCTGGATCGACGCGCTGGCTGCCAGCGTCGCCGAGCTCAGCGCCGCGCAGAAGAATGCCGCGAGCCATCGTGCGCTGGCGGCAGCGCAGATGCGCGCGCTGATGCGTGATGCATGGTCGCTGGGCTGATGTGAGCGAGCAGCCGATCCGACTCCATCGCCAGGCCGGCGCAACGGCCTCTGGCGTGGCGCTCGCCGCGCTGCCGCCGCTGGCGCTCTACGTGCACCTGCCGTGGTGCCTGAAGAAGTGCCCGTACTGCGACTTCAACTCCCACGAATCGGTGCGCGACGCCTTGCCCGAAGCCCGCTATGTCGACGCCCTGGTGGCCGACCTCGAGGCGGCGTTGCCACAGGTGTGGGGCCGGCGCGTGGTGAGCGTGTTCATCGGCGGCGGCACGCCGAGCCTGTTCTCGCCGGCCGGCATCGAACGGCTGCTGGCCGACGTCCGGGCGCGCCTGCCGCTGGAGCCCGGTTGCGAGATCACCCTCGAGGCCAACCCGGGCACCTTCGAGCGTGAGCGCTTCCGCGCCTACCGCGCGGCGGGCGTCACACGCTTGTCGATCGGTGTGCAGAGCTTCGACGACACGATGCTCGAGCGCGTCGGCCGTGTTCACGATGCGCGGCAAGCGCGCGAAGCGGTGGCCGAGGCGCACGACGCGTTCGAGACCTTCAATCTCGACCTGATGTACGCCTTGCCTGGACAGAGCCTGGCGCAGCTGGCTGCCGATCTGGACACGGCCCTGGCGTTCGCGCCGCCGCACCTGTCCGTCTACCACCTGACGATCGAGCCCAACACGGCATTTGCGAATACCCCACCGCCTGCGCTGCCCGACGACGACAGCGCCAGCGAGATGCTCGACCTGATCGTCGAGCGCACGCGGGCCGCAGGACTGGCACGCTATGAAGTCTCGGCGTTCGCGCAAGCCGGCCACCGCTGCGCGCACAACCTCAACTACTGGCAGTTCGGCGACTACCTGGGCATCGGTGCGGGCGCGCACGGCAAGCTGAGCTTTCCCGACCGCATCGTGCGCCAGGTGCGCTGGCGCGAGCCGGCCATGTACATGGCGCAGGCGCTGGCCGGTCGCGCCGTGTCCAATGAGCACAGCGTGACCGCGCAGCAGCTGCCGTTCGAGTACATGCTCAATGCGCTGCGCCTGGCCGATGGCTTCGAGCTGGCGCGGTTCGCCGAGCGCACCGGGCAGTCGATCGCGACGATCGACGCAACGTTGCGGCAGGCGCAGCAGCGCGGCCTGATCGAGCGAGACGCGCTGCGGGTGCGGCCGACCATGCGCGGATTCGACTTTCTGAGCGATCTGCAGACCTTGTTCCTGTAGGAGCCCCCTTGAAGGCACCGCCGTTCACTGCCTTGCCGCAAGCGCCCGCCGTCGCCGCGCCTGCCGTGTGGATGACGCCATGAGCGAAGCTTCTGCCGCGCCGGCGAGCGCGTTCTCGTTGCTCGGCGGCGAGCCCGCGGTGCGTGCGCTGGTCGACCGCTTCTACGACCTGATGGATCTCGAACCCGCCTATGCCGGCATCCGACGCCTGCATCCCGGCACGCTCGACGGCTCGCGCGACAAGCTGCACTGGTTCCTGTGCGGCTGGCTCGGCGGCCCTGACCTGTACGTGCAACGTTTCGGCCACCCGCGGCTGCGCGCACGCCATCTGCCCTACGAGATCGGCATCGCCGAGCGCGACCAGTGGCTGGCCTGCATGACGCAGGCAATGCAGGAGTGCGGCATCGAGGCTTCACTCGCCGAGCGCCTCGCTGCGGCGTTCTTCAATACCGCCGACTGGATGCGCAACAAAGGCGGCTGAATCCTTCGCCCCGTGGCCGGCGCGACAGCCGGCCTGAACTACACCGAAGGCCGCTGGCTGCCCCGCAGCAACACCAGCAGCGCGCCGTGCCCGCCGTCGGCGGCACTGGCGTGGGTGAATGCAATGACGGTGTTCTTCTGCACCAGCCAGCGCTTGACCTTTTCCTTCAGCACCGGCTCGCGGCCGGGCGAGCCGTTGCCTTTGCCGTGCACGATGCGCACGCAGCGCAGCCCGTCGCGCTCGGCCTGGCGCACGAAGGTCGCCAGCGCGTCGCGCGCGGCGTCGCGGCGCAGGCCGTGCAGATCGAGCTGGCGCTGGATCGCCCACTGGCCCCGGCGCAGTCGGGCCGGCACATCCGGGCCGACGCCGTCACGGCGAAAACTCAGGCCGGCGTCGGTTTCCAGCAGCGTGCTGACGTCGAGCTCATCGGACAGTGTCGACGCGAGCGCACGCGCCTCGTCGAGCTGACGCTGGCGCGGCAGCGGTTCGACACCGGGGCGGGGAAGATCGGCGCGCTCATCGCCGGCGAGCGGCGTGACCGGGCCCACGCTGAGGCGGAATCGGTCGCGTTCCATGTGCTCGCGGGCGATCGCCGCCGCCTCGGCCGCCCGCCGCGCGGCGGCCTCACGCTGCGCGCGAGCCATGCGGTCCTTCAGCGCGATCAGTCGCTCGAGGTCACGCGGCTTCATGGTCTCGGCTTCACAGCAGGCCACGCTCCGCAAACGACAGCACCGCGCCGTTGCCGACGATCAGGTGATCGAGCACGCGCACGTCGACCAGTTGCAGCGCCGCGCGCACGGTCTGCGTCAGCAACTCGTCGGCGCGCGATGGTTCGGCGGCCCCGCTGGGGTGGTTGTGCGCCAGCACCACCGCAGCGGCATTGAGCGCCAGCGCGCGCTTGACGATCTCGCGCGGGTGCACGCTGGTGTGGGCGAGCGTGCCGCGAAACATCACCTCCAGTTGCAGCAATCGATGGCGGGTGTCGACGAACAGAACCGCAAAGGCTTCGTGGGCCAGCGGTCGCAGGTGCAGCGCCAGGTAGTCCTTTACCGTCTGCGGTGAATCGAACAAAGGCTGGTCGGCCAGTTGCTGCGCCAGCACACGCCGTGCGATCTCGAGCACCGCGGTGACCTCCGCGCGCTTGGCCGGCCCCAGGCCCTTGATGCCCTTGAGCGCGGCGGCGTCGGCGTGCAGCAGTCCGGCCAGGCCGCCGAAGCGGTCGAGCAGCGACTGCGCCAGTTGCAGCACGCCGTGCCCCGGCAGGCCGGTGCGCAGCAGCAGCGCCAACAACTCGGCATCGGCCAGTGCCGCGGCGCCGCGGGCAAGCAATTTCTCGCGCGGGCGGGCATCGGCGGGCAGGTGCTGCAGCGAGTTCATGCTTGGCGCGAAGGCCCGTGGATCGTCGGCGTGGGGGCGGCCCGTAAAATCAAGGCCAGTCTATCGCCCAGCGCATCCCCCCATTGACCACCGTGATCGCGATCCAGCCGGGTTCGTTCCTGACCCTGCACTACCGTCTGGCCGGACCCGATGGCACTGCCGTGGTCGATACCTTCGGCGGCCAGCCGGCGACGCTGTCGCTGGGCACCGGTGAACTCGCCCCAGCCATGGAGGCACGCCTGATCGGGCTGCCCGAGGGCGCGCAACGGAGTTTCGAGTTGGGCGCGGACGAGGCCTTCGGCGCCCGCAACCCCGAGCTGTTGCAGCGCGTGAAGCTGTCGTTGCTGCAGGAACTCGGCGATCCCGATGCCAGCTACGCGGTCGGCGACGTGGTGCAGTTCCCGACGCCAGACGGGCAGGGCGCCTACGCCGGCGTCGTGCGCGAGGTCGGCGGCGACTGGCTGCTGTTCGACTTCAACCACCCGCTCGCCGGCCAGCCGGTGCGCTTCGAGGTGCATGTGATCGGGGTGCTCTAGATGCTCGATGAAATCGTCCTCGCCGAGCCGCGCGGCTTTTGCGCCGGTGTCGACCGTGCGATCGAGATCGTCGAGCGCGCGCTGGTCAAGTTCGGCGCACCGATCTACGTCCGCCACGAGATCGTGCACAACACCTACGTCGTCAACGACCTCAAGGCCAAGGGGGCGATCTTCATCGAGGAGCTGTCGGAGGTGCCCCCTGGCGCGACGCTGGTGTTCAGCGCCCACGGCGTCAGCCAGGCGGTGCGGCGCGAGGCCGCCGAACGCGGCTTCTCGGTCTTCGACGCCACCTGCCCGCTGGTGACGAAGGTGCACGTCGAGGTGGCCAAGCTGCACAAGGAAGGCTACGAGTTCCTGATGATCGGCCACAAGGGCCATCCCGAGGTCGAGGGCACGATGGGCCAGCTCTACGACGGCATCTACCTGATCGAACACGTCGCCGACGTGGCCACGGCCCCGGTGAAGAACCCCGAGCGCGTCGCCGTGGTGACGCAGACCACGCTGAGCGTCGACGACACCGCCGAGATCCTGGCCGAGGTCAAGCGATGCTTTCCGCTGGTGCGCGAGCCCAAGCAGCAGGACATCTGCTACGCCACGCAGAACCGCCAGGATGCGGTCAAGGTCCTGACGCCACAGGTGGACGTGGTGATCGTCGTCGGCAGTCCGACCAGCAGCAACAGCAATCGCCTGCGCGAGTTGGCCGAGCGGCTGGGCCGTCCGGCCTACATGGTCGACAGCGCCGAGGCGCTGCAGCCGGCGTGGTTCACGGCCGCGCACCGGGTCGGCCTGACCGCCGGTGCGTCGGCGCCCGACATCCTGGTGCAGCAGGTGATCGCGCGCTTGCGCGAGCTCGGTGCGCTGTCGTTGCGCAGGCTCGACGGCGTGGTCGAGACGGTTCACTTTCCTCTGCCCAAGGGGCTGGGCGACAAGTCGATGGCCGAGGTGGCTGCGTCGCGAACTTCGGCCTGACACAACAGAAGAGTCCAACATGCTCGACATCAACCTGCTGCGCCGCGACCTCGACGGCGTGATCGCGCGGCTCGACGCACGCAAGACACCGCAACCGTTTCTCGACCGTGAGCGCTTCCTCGCGCTCGAGGGCGAGAGAAAGCGCATCCAGTCCCGCAGCGAAGAGCTGCAGGCGCAGCGCAACAGCCTGTCGCGGCAGATCGGTCAACTCAAGGCCAAGGGCGAGGACAGCGCCGCGGCGATGGCGCAGGTGCAGAGCCTGGCCGACGAGCTCGTCGCATCGGCTGCGCGCACCGAGGCCGTGCAGGCCGAGATCGCCGCGTTGCTGATGAGCCTGCCGAACCTGCCGCACGACAGTGTGCCGGTCGGTGCCGACGAGACAGCCAATGCCGAGGTTCGCCGCTGGGGCACCCCACGTGCGTACGCGTTCGCGGTCAAGGACCATGTCGACGTCGGTGCGCCGCTGGGGCTGGACTTCGACACCGGCGCGAGACTCTCGGGTGCGCGATTCACCTTCCTTCGCGGCCCGGTGGCGCGGCTGCATCGCGCACTGGCGCAATTCATGCTGGACGTGCAGACCGAACAGCACGGCTACACCGAGTGCTACACGCCCTACATCGTCAATCGCGAGATCCTCGAAGGCACGGGGCAGTTGCCCAAGTTCAAGGACGACATGTTCTGGGTCTACCGCGGCGGTGACGAACAGCGCGAAGAGCAGTACCTGATCTCGACCAGCGAAATCTCGCTGACCAACAGCGTGCGCGAGCAGATCCTCGATGCCGCCGCGCTGCCGATCAAGCTCACTGCGCACAGCCCATGCTTTCGCTCGGAGGCCGGCAGTGCCGGCCGCGACACCCGCGGCATGATCCGCCAGCACCAGTTCGACAAGGTCGAGATGGTGCAGATCACCCACCCCGACAAGAGCTACGAGGCGCTCGAGCAGATGGTCGGCCACGCCGAGGCGATCCTGCAGAAGCTCGAACTGCCTTACCGCGTCGTGCTGCTGTCCACCGGCGACATGGGCTTCGGCGCCAGCAAGACCTATGACCTCGAGGTCTGGTTGCCGGCGCAGAATACCTACCGCGAGATCAGTTCCTGCTCGAACTGCGAAGCCTTCCAGGCGCGGCGCATGCAGACGCGGTTTCGCAACGCCCAGGGAAAGAACGAACTGGTGCACACGCTCAACGGGTCCGGCCTGGCGGTCGGCCGCACGCTGGTGGCCGTGCTCGAGAACCACCAGCAGGCCGACGGCAGCATTGCCGTGCCCGCGGCGTTGCGGCCCTACCTCGGTGGCCGTGAGGTGCTGCGGTCGTGATCGACAAGGTCGAGCGGCTGGCCAGCGAACTGCTGGCCGCGTACGACCGCGCCGCGCTCGTCGAGCTGCCATCGGCCCGGCCCGGCGGGCTGACCGTCGACGAAGCTTACGCAGTCGCAGGGCGTGTCGCACAACTGCGCAAGGCGCGCGGCGAGTGCCCGCGCGGCTGGAAGATCGGCTTCACCAACCGCGGCATCTGGGATCGCTACGGTGTGCATGCGCCGATCTGGGGCCCCGTCTGGGACACCAGCGCCGTGCTGCTCGACGGCAACGAAACCACGGTATCGCTCGCGGGCCTGAGCCAGCCGAGGCTGGAGCCCGAGGTGGTGTTCGGCTTCGAGCGCACGCCTGCGGCAGGCATGTCGCTGGCGCAGCTTCAGGGCTGCCTGGCCTGGGTGGCCCACGGCTTCGAGATCGTGCACACGCACTGCGCCGACTGGCGCTTCACACTGGCCGACACGGTGGCCGACTTCGCCCTGCATGGCCGCCTCTACGTCGGCCCGCGCGTGCCG
>Ga0208980_10002304_pt1 | contig 11582 bp, 6 predicted proteins | sample WetSurMetagenome_3_FD_187993 | JGI IMG/M metagenome (GOLD analysis project Ga0208980, IMG submission 187993) | Wetland microbial communities from Twitchell Island in the Sacramento Delta, sample from surface sediment Aug2011 Site A1 Bulk (version 2) | ecosystem: Environmental > Aquatic > Marine...
AAAAACTGCATCCAGCACTTTGAGTCCGTTAAGGTCACAGGGCCTGATCCCCCAGATCACCGTTTTGGTGTCATGAATATGGTCTTTGGTCGTGATTGTCCCCGCTTCTCCGCGTCCGGGTATCTCGAAAGTCAAAAGCGCTTCGCCTTCCGGAAAGAAATACCCCTTGGCGGAGTAATGCGTAATACCCTTGTAGTCCAAGGCCTGAGAGTGAGCGTCAGGGTCGCCAAAGTTTATATCACCGCTGGAAAGCAATGGAACTATTACTTTGTGCCCTGAGCCAAGTATTTCTAAAAATTTTTCTGCGTTTTTCTTATCCAGTACCTTCATCTACCTTCCTCACCGCCATGCTCTCCCAGTGAGCCTGAAGGAGGTTTTCCCGCCAGGCTCACTGAGTCGCATTTTCTCATTTCGAAGGCATGAAGCTCACGCCGATGACCTTGTGTTTTTTCTCGAGAATGCTTATCGCATGTTCAGGGCAAATTGCCTGACACAAACCGCAGGCGTAACACATTTCCTCATCCACGTATACCCGTAACGGGTTTTCTTTGAGCGACCGGGCGTCGCAGATGCCGTTGCAGCATATGCCGCACCGCACGCACTTTCTCTCGTCCACTGTGGAGATGAAATCTTCCATCCTCCAATCGATCTCCTCGACCGGCTTGATATGCTTTATACCAAGGCCGATAAAATCATTCACGCTCTTGTAGCCCATCCGCGGCATATAGTCCTTCTCCAGAAATTTGATGGTGTCACTGATTAGTTTAGTGCCCCGCCAAAAAAGTCCGGAGGAGAACTCACAGATCTTGGCCCCGAGCATCATCGCTTCCACCACATGTTCCGGTTCCACCAAGCCGCCGACCGCGGCGAGGTCTACCCCAGGCACAAACATGGAGAGGCAGGCCAGATTTCGATAGCAAATAAACCTATCCATGGGCCCCAGGGCTGCGCAGATCATATTATCTTCTATGCCTATCCACTTGGCCTTGCCTTCGTTATAGATGTCCGGCGGAGAACACGTGATGGGCGCATTTATTCCGGTAATAAATTTGGCTCCGACTTTTACCACTGATTCAGCCAGTCCCACCAGCCGGGGGAATCCCGTCTCCGGAGTCATCTTTATCCCCACAGGAATTTTTACCGCCTTTACCACTGCAGCCACTACCGGGGTTAAAAGCGCCGGAGAATCTCCCAAGAGCGCTCCCGCAGCCTGGCTCAGCTCTCCATCGGCATAACACCCTGTCGCTTCGGCAGTTGCCGCGGGCAAAGGACAGGAAACATTCATTTCGATCAGATCCGCGCCCGCATTTTCAAACTTCTTGCAGTGCTGTGCCCACCCTTCCGGGTCGGCGCCCGGACCAATAAGGTTGGCAATGACCGGCACATCCGCGGGCAGTGATTTTTTCAAAAGATCAACCAGCTTTAATCCCTCTTCGAGGCGCGACATGATCCTCTCGGCATCAGCGGCGACCAACAGTCCCTCGCAGGAAAACGGCTCTCGCGCCCGCACCTGCATGAACTTATAGACCGGGGCCATCCCTTTGGGATGCTTGAGTTCAGGGTTGATAAATGGAGTGTAGACATAGCCCGCGCCAGCTTCCACATACCCTTTCAGGTGGACGGCCAGGGCCTGAACGTCATGCTCCGACCGTACGAGCGCATGGGACGCAACTCCCACCGGACTCCGCAGTTTTTTACCGACAAATGTTACTGATAAATCTACCATGATTTACCTCCTCTATTGTTTTTATTTTTTCTATCCCTTGTGATTATTTTAAGCTTAAGCTTTTGTTTTTTTTGCCTTCATCTCCCTTTGGAGTATCACGGTCGTCAACCGCCGCCGTACCAACGACGAAAACTCTTTCAGGATTTTGACTTCATCTCCTTTCGGAGAATTTCCGTTGCTTTTTCATCTACCTTGAAGGTCGCCGAGTTGATGATCACGCCATAGTCTTTCTTGGCGCTGGTGACTGAGACCAGTCCATCGCGCACATCCTCCTGAACCGCGGTGATATCCCGATCCAGCGGATTACCGACCCCACAGCCTCCCTGAGTAAAATCAATCGCCTTATCTCCCTTGTGGAGGATATAGAATTTTTTAGCCCGGGTGTCGTCGGAGCTCTCCTTCTGCCCATTCGCCAGCAGAAGCATCTTCTGATTCGGGGCCGAAGACATGCCTCCCTTTATGGCCGGAGCAGCATCATAATCATAGGGCTCTGCCGCGTAAGCGGCAAAAACCGGCTCCTTTTCCGAGTCTACCACCCAGACATTGTCCACCCCGCAGCCGCCGCGCCACTGTCCCGGTCCACCTGAATCCGTAGCCCATTCCCATTTTTCCCACTGGAGGGGGTATATTCCTTCCGCAACTTCGATCTCAGGATAATACAAGGTGCCGCTGCAGATCTGAGGCCCATTGGTCGGCCAGCCATCAGTTCCCCAGATCGCGCCCGCACCGCTGGCGCACGCCAGAAAGTCAGGTGATCCGTAACCTTCCTGCCTTCGCTCATCCATGCCGCTGAACACCCAATAGTTGATGGATCCCCATCCGCCCGGAATCGCTTCTGGTTTCGCCTTGGCCAGCGCGTCCCACACAACTTCAATGACCTGTTTAGCGATAAAATTAGTGCAGTTTCCATGCGTCATGGGATAAACCGCGTGGGTGATGGTGCCGGGTTTGGTTTTAATATGAATCGGCCGGTAACACCCTCCGCAGCGATATTCGATTTTCTTTCCAATAGAATTCATGATGGCCTGATAGGTTGCGCTGGTCGTATTGGCGATCGGGCTGTTGACATATTCGTTCACCATCGGGCCTGAAGCCGAGAAATCAACGGTCATGTCAGACCCCTCGATCGTGATGTCGCAGATCACCGGGGAAGCGCCTTCACGTCGGCCACGGATTTCACCCCGATACGTCCCGTGAGGAAACTTTTTGATTTCCTCCCTCATCATATACTCGCCGTAGTTGAGGAGGTCGTCAATAAACCCTTTGAAGGCTTCTTTGCCATATTGCGCCACGAGCGCGTTGATCCTCTTTTCTCCCACCTTGGCCGCTCCGATCATGGACAATAAATCTCCCCGCTGGGTGTCAGGGATTCGGACGTTGGTCATGATGAGGTTAAACACATCTTTGATTTCTTTCCCCTGGCTGAAGATGCGAAGCGGTGGAATCCTCAGTCCCTCGGCATACACATCAATCGCATTGGGATTATACCCACCGGGAACCCCGCCACCAGTATCTTGCTGATGCGCTTTATTCGCCACCCAGAACATGTGCTCACCCTGGACAAAAACCGGATACACTATCGTCCAGTCCGCCATTTGATTACCGGCGTCTAACGTATAGGGGTCGTTAACCAGAAAAACATCTCCCTCATGGACATCGTTTGCGAAATACTTCGAAATCGCTCTGGTAGCAAAAGGGGTAGCACCCACCAGTACGGGAATATACTCTGCTAAAGCAACGATCTCGCAATCCAAATTCAGTATGGCATTGGTAAAATCGTGGGCAGAATAATAAATAGGAGCACGGGCCGTCCTTTCCATGTTGAGACCCATCTCTCGGGCAATCGTGAAGATTCCTGACAGCAACACCGAAAAATCGGCCGGGCTGGTTTTCAACTGTAATTTTTTTTCTTTGCTCATGGTGTTCCTCCTCTTGAAAGTCTAATCGGCTAAAGTAATCAGGAAGTCTCCGTACTCGTTTACTTCTACAACCCCCCCCGGTGGAACGATGATCGTTGTCGTATACTGCTCAATAATACAGGGACCACTGGCGATATTTCCGACTTCCATGTTGTCACCGTCATAAATCGTGGTGACCACAAACCCATTGGCTTCCTCAAAAAATACGTCTCTTTTCCCTTTAATGTGTTTCTGGGATTCCTTCGTTACAAAGGGCAATGGCTTCCGTGACGGCGTGACCACCGTGCCATAGGCGGCGAGTCTTAAGTTAATCATTTCCGTTTCTACCGAATCACGGTAGGCGTATAAGTCTTCATGCATATCGTTAAACCGTGCCACCATAGCCTCGAGGTCGGCTTTGGTTAATTTTCCGTTATCCGTGCTAAGCGGAACTTCCACTTCATGGAATTGACCTTTATAACGCATATCAATCGAGCGTTTAAAGTACCGGTCCTTGGAAACAATCCCTTCCATCTCCAGGTATTTGTTCCCCAGGGTTTCCATTTCAGCAAAAAGCGTGGCTACGGAATTAAGATCAGCGGTGTTGGTGCGGGTTATGACTGAGCGCACAAAATCGTGGCGGAGATCCGCGATAACGCTTCCCAACGCGCAGAAAATCGAAGAGCCCCGGTTAACAAGAATTTTTTTAATGTCCAAAGCTTGAGCTAAACTGGCGGCATGCACCGGGCCTGCGCCGCCGGCAGCGACCATAACGTATTTTCGGGGATCTTCACCCCGCTGCACGGACACCACGGAGATCCCGTCCACCATGTTCGCATCAACAACTTTCCTCATGGCGCGCGCCGCCTCCCACACCTCCAGGCCCAGAGGTTGGGCAATCTTTTCTTTAATGGCGTTAACCGCAAGGTTTTGTTTTAGTTTAATCTCGCCCCCCAGATAATATTCCGGGTTCAGGTATCCCAGCACAAGATCAGCGTCCGTGCTCGTAGGCACTTTCCCTCCTTTATCATAACATGCTGGTCCCGGATCTGCCCCGGCGCTGGCTGGTCCCATATGGAGCGCGCCAAATTTATCCACCCACCCGATACTGCCGCCACCCGCGCCAATAGTATGAATATCAATAAGAGGCAACCGCATATGGTAAAGACCACCAACCGCGCTGTCTAATCGCATCCATGGTCTTCCGTCTTTTATTAAACACACATCCAGGCTCGTCCCCCCCATGTCCATGGTGATAACATTGTTCATCCCTAAGGGACCAGCCAGATAGGCTGCGGCAGCGGGCGCGCATGCCGGACCGGACAAAACAGTGCGCACTGCCTGCTCAATTGCGACTTCGGGAGAAATAACACCTGAATTTGATTGCGTGATCAGAAGCTGACCCTTGAAACCGCACTCAGCTAAGGTCTCGACCAGGTGACGAATATATCTCGAAAGATTGGGTCCCACATAGGCGCTGATTACCGTCGTGCTCATGCGCCAGTATTCGCGAACCTCAGGCTGAATCTCGTAAGAACCGCACACATATAAGTCAGGCAATTCTTCTCGTGCGATTTTCACTGCCCTATTCTCATGGTCAGGATTTTTAAATGACCAAAGAAAACAGATCGCCACTGCTTCAGCGCCCTGGGCTTTCAAGTGCTTGCACGCAGATCGAACCTCTTGTTCATTCAGGGGGGTAATCACGTCCCCGTTCCACTTGACTCTTTCCGTGATGGGCATTCTTAAGTATCGGGGAGCAAGCGCGGGGGGAGCAGGAATCGTAAAATCATAAGGATTCTCCCTGATCCCAAATCGAATCCCCAGGGTATCGCGAAATCCCTTGGTGCATAATAATCCAACCTTGGCTCCGGTCCAGGTGAGTACGGTGTTCGTGCCCACGGTAGTTCCGTGACAAATCCGGAGCACATCAGCCAGATAGGTTTTGATGTCCTTCTTCCCATACTTTGTTGCCAGCTTCTTGAGCCCATCAATTACCGCAATCGACGGGTCAGCCGGGGTGGAAGAAGTTTTGACGATAATATAATCCCCTGTTTCATCAACACTAACGAGATCCGTAAATGTACCACCTATATCAACCCCCACGACATACTTCATAGCTTTTCTCCTCTCTAAATGTGGTTCGCGCCGCCCCCCGTTCCTTTATTTCCTGCGCGGGTAAGACCTCAGATTTTACTCTCCCGTCCTTTCCAATGTTCGTCGCGCAGTTCGCGTTTCAGAATTTTTCCGGACGGGTTCATAGGGAGCTTCTCCCGGAATTCTATCGCGCGCGGTTTCTTGTAATCCGCCATGTTTTCTTTGCAGTAATCAAGCATCTCTTGCTCGGTCACCTTAGAGCCCGGTTTTAGCACAATGATGGCTTTGACGCTCTCTCCCCAAAGCTCATTGGGAATACCGATGACCGCAGCCTGCTGGACCGCGGGGTGCGCATAGAGCACATCCTCAATCTCCCGCGGATAGATATTAGCTCCTCCGCTCAGGATCATGTCTTTCTTGCGGTCCACGATGTAGATGAACCCGTCGTCGTCCACCCGGGCCACGTCGCCGGAATACCAAGTACCCTCTTTCAGGTCCTCGGCATCGGGCTTTTTCCAGTAAGCTTTCCCCACCGTGGGGCCACTCACCACCACTTCTCCCGTCAGCTCGCTTCCCCAGGGAATGTCGTTTCCGTTATCATCCAGCACGCGCACATTCATGCCCATCATGGACTTGCCCACCGCGGCAATCCTCTTGGCCGTCGGGCCGTTCAGGTCAACATCTTCAAACTGGCATTGACAGCCCCCCAGGGCGGTCTCTGAAGTTCCGTACGTGAATGTATAAACGTCACCGAAGACTTCGGTTGCTTTTTTCAACAAGCCCGGCGAAATCGGCGCCGCCGAGGTGATGATCCTTTCCATAGCGCTAAAGTCGTATTTTTTGACGTCCGGATGGTTTACGATCATGCTGGTCATGGCCGGGGCCATCATGGAGTAATTGATCTTTTCCTCCTGGAGCACCTTCATGACCTTTTCAGTGTTCCAGTCGCACAACACCAACGTGACCCCCCGGAAAGCCCCGATAGTCATGAACCCGACTCCGCCGCTAAAAAAGGGAGAAAGAACGTGAAGAAACCGGTGCCGCGGGAGGATACGCCACTCCGCAGTCAGGATAATCGCCGCGAAACACCAGTTGCGGTGGGTCATTATCGCCCCTTTTGGACGACCCGTGGTTCCGCTGGTATAGAGAAGCGAAGCCAGGTCTTCTTCAGCGACCGGCACATTCGGATCATCCGGACCATTGTTCTTGATCAGGGTTTCAAAATCAAAATCACAGCCATGATTAGGCCCAAAACCGATAGTGAATTGCAGACTCGGGATCTTGGACCGGACCTTGGTGACTTCTCCGACCCGGTCGGCGTCTATAAACATGGCCCGGGGTTCCGAGTCATTGACTAAATAAGTTAGTTCATCCCCTTTGTAAGCAATGTTGAGCGGTACCAGCACCAAACCGGCCTTCATCAGCGCGTGATAGGCGGTGGCAAAAGGGCTCCTGCTCTCGGAATAGATTCCCACGCGATCCCCTTTTTTTAGGCCCAGCGAAATAAGTCCATTGGCCAGTTGGTTGGCCCTTTCATTAAACTGTCCCCAGGTATAGGTTGTCTTATCGGGCACATACTTCGCGCAGCGGTCAATAACCCCGATCTTATTCGGGTAAGCTCGCGCGGTACTTCTCAATCCATCTCCGATATTCATGATATTACTCCCTTCTACTCCAATGAGGTCTAAGAATAAAAACTATTGGCGCAAACTCAAAAACACACGGGAGGTGATGAAAACTCCACGATGATGGCGCCCGGGTTACCGGTCGTTTTGTCTGGCTAATTTTGGGAGGCCTTCACCACCCCTGCTTTGCTATGATGCCCGTTCCTCTGACTCCGCACTGCCTTGTCAATAGTGACCTCAAATTCCGCCACATCAATAGGCTTAACAATGTAACCGCAAGCCCCCAAACTTTCAGCCTGGTCGTAAATCTCCTTATCATGATAGGCGGTAATCACAACAACCATACTCCTTGGGGTAAGTTGCTTGATGATACGAAGCACCGCAATCCCATCAATCCCAGGAAGACGGAGGTCAAGGATCACAATATCGGGCTGATTTTTTCGAATAAGCTCCAGGCCGGCCTCTCCGCTTTCAGAGGTGGCTACGTCGTATCCTTTCTCGCGCAGAAACATTTCCAGAGTTTCTCGAATCGGCCGCTCATCATCGATAATCAGTATTTTTGTCATGAAACGGGCAAGCTTTTAGAATTTTCATAGCTCTATCCTTTTCCTCACCTCCTTCTAAAACATACAAGAGCCATGCCAAGGTGATATTAAACATAACATATTAATATTACAATATTTTTTTTGCAATAAGACCCCCTAAAAACACAAATAAGGGAAAGATATTTTTCCTGTGCATTGAAAGAATCTTTCATTTAATGGCTTTGGCACAAGGAGGAAAAATCTATCCCTTAATCTTATAATCCTTTATCATTTTTCTCAGTGTAGGCCGGGAAATTCCGAGCAGTTCACAAACTTTGCCCTTATCCCAATGGGCGAACTCCAGAGCCTTGAGCACATGGTCCTTCTTGATCTGGTCAAGAGATTTTATGTGTGAAGGCTTTCCGCCCCCAACACTGCGGGCCGTAAAAAAATCAGGAAGGTATTCAGGCACCAAGATATCACCCTTTGAAAGCACTACGGCTCGCGTCAGAATGTTTTCCAATTCTCTTATGTTTCCCGGCCATTCGTACTGTACCAAGACATCCATTACCTCCTTTGGAATTTTGGTCACGTGCCGGTGCAGGTCGCGATTGATTTTGTTTAAGAGGTGTTCGACCAGCAACGGTATATCCGGTTTTCGCTCCCGGAGCGGGGGAACATAGATCTCCACAACCTTCAAGCGGAAATAGAGATCCTCCCGAAATTTTCTTTCCGCAACCATCTGCGCCAAGTTTTGATTGGTCGCCGTGATGATCCGGGCATCAGAGCGGAGGAGTTTTGCGCTTCCAACCCGCTCAAATTCCCGTTCCTGGAGAAATCTCAGCAGTTTTACTTGGAGTGAAAAAGAAAGATCACCAATTTCATCCAGGAAGATCGTGCCATGTTGCGCTAATTCGATCTTGCCCTTTTTGAGCTGGGTGGCACCGGTAAATGCGCCTCTCTCATGACCAAAGAGCTCGCTTTCCAAGAGAGTCTCCACCAGGGCAGGAACGTTAATGGCCAGAAAAGGCTCTTTCCGGTAAGGGCTGTTGTAATGAATGGCACGAGCGATCATCTCCTTGCCAGTTCCGCTTTCTCCTTGAATCAAAACAGTAGTCCTGCTTTCTGAGACCATGCCGATAACCTTGAAGATTTCCTGCATTGTCTTGGTTTTACCCACAATGTTATTAACTTTATACTCTTGCGAAATTTCCGTTAGAAGTCCTTCTAAGCGATTCGTGAGTCTGAGGTTTTCTTCTACCTTTGTGATCGCAATGTCCAGCTCATCAATATCAATTGGTTTATGGATATATTCAAAGGCCCCGAGCTTCATTGCTTGGATAGCGTTTTCCATATCGTGGTAACCAGTAATCATGATAACCGAAATATCTTTATTATGCTGCTTGAGTCTTTGAAGGACTTCCAGTCCATCCAGGCCGGGAAGACGAAAATCAAGAATCACAATGTCGGGCTGTTCTCTTTCTGCCGCGCGCAATCCCTTTTCCCCATCTTCTTCGGTTAAAACATCAAACCCTTTCTCCTGCAGAAAAAGCTCCAGGGTCTCACGGATTGATTGTTCGTCGTCCACGACTAAAATTTTCATCATAGCAGTGCACTCATTCTAAGGGTAATAAAATTCTAAACGTGCTCCCTTGGGCTACTTGACTTTCAACCTCAATGATGCCCTCATGGGCTTCAATGATTTTCTTGACGTTGGAAAGGCCGAGGCCTGCTCCCGTGGTTTTGGTAGTATAAAAAGGATCAAAAGCTTTGGTAAGCTGTTCTTGATTCATTCCCATCCCTGAGTCTTGGAAGTCAACGAGAACCATTTCTCGGCCGGCACGCTCGGTTTTTCGAGTCACGATTTCTAATATCCCTCCGCTGGGCATGGCATCAATGGCGTTAAGGATAATGTTTAAAAATCCCTGTTCCATCATCTCGCTGTCTATCGAAACATTTTTAAGAACCCGTGACATTTTCTTAATCACTTGGATATTCTTGTGCGAAATGCTATCTTGCAGCAGATCAAAGCATTTTCGGAGAACTTCGTGAACGCTGCAGGATGTTTTGTTCATCTGGAGGGGTCGGGCAAAATCCAAGACATCTTCCACAATTTTTTCCAAGCGCTTTATTTCTCCGGCGGCGATCTCAAGCCGTCTTTTGTCGAACTCCCGGAGTTTTAAATTCCGGGAAAAAATTTGAATGTTCATTTTTATCGCAGAAAGCGGATTTCTTATTTCATGAGCAATGGCAGCAGCCAGTTGCCCGATCGACGCCAGCCGTTCGCTTTCCCGCATCCGTTGTTCCATTTTTTTTCGTTCGCTGATGTCCCGAAAGATTCCGATCATGGCGGGTTTCCCGTCATACTCCACGAAGTCCACCTTCAGTTCGGTCGGAAGTTTGGTGCCCTCCCGATGCCTGCGCAGGAATTCAAGATGTCGGGGAACGCCTTTGCTGGCAGTCCAGTCTTGATACATCTTTTCAATGGGCTGGCTCCATTCTTTGGAGAAAAACCCCTGAAAATCACAGCCCAACACATCTTCCTGCTTATAGCCATACATAGTAAGGAATGCGTTGTTGGCAAAAACAACCTGACCGCCCTGACAGATCACATAGCCATCATTGATGTCCTCGACCAAGGTGCGATATTTTCTTTCCGATTCTTTTACCTCCTCGAGCAACTGAGCATTTTCGATGGCCACGCCGATATGATTGCCGATAAGCGTCATCAGATTAATTTCTTCGGCGGTAAAATGATAAGGGGCTTTGCTTGCGATAGAAAGCGCCCCCACAATCTGGTCTTTGGCGATGAGTGGTACTGACATGGCCGACTTTATCTGGCCATATTCTATTGCTGGTTTAAGGGCGTGCGGATAATGAGGATAATCGTCATACGCAAGCGGAGTTTTTGCTTTGACCACGCTTCCCACTAACCCCTCGTCGATTTTCAATCTGCTTAAACGTTTAAAAAATTCCTCCGAGTAACCTTTTTGGGCGGTGAAAACCAATTCGTTTTTTTTGCGATCCAGCAAGTAGATACCAATCCCTTTGTCCTTGCCGACAATGTTCTGCAACTCATTGATAGCGAAGTTTAAAATTTCCTCTAAATTAAGAGACTGATTTACCCTCGCCGAAATGTTATTGAGCACTGTTAGTTCAGTGTATTTGCGAGTAAGCTCATTTTCGATGCGCTGCTTTTCTTCCAGGAGGTTCTCGAGGTATTCTGCCCGTTCCTTGATGGTCATTCCCCATTCCGTCAGCCGGATGCCCCTCTTCAATAAAGCCCCTCTGGTTCCGATGACAAATTCGCACGCTCCATCGCCCTTGGCGATGCAGGCGGTCTCAACACAGCTCAGATCATTTCTTTTGGTAATGGTTTGCACAAAGGAAAGAAGGACACCATCGGAATAGTAGCAGACCGGAACATCGCTGGCCTTGTGATGATTGCGGAATATCCACCCCTCAAAAGTGTCTTTGCAGGTAATTTTGGCATATCCCTCGACAAACCTTAGTTCCTCGATGACAAAATCTCCAAAACCAGCTTCCGAGAAGGTATCTACTGCGTCATAAATCCCTTTGGCTGAATACTCCAGCACTCCACCCTCGGCTGCTTTTTGGGTAAAAGTCTCAGCCAGACCCATTTCAAACATCACGCGCCGATAGGTCTCCACCCCGGCAAAAAGGTTGATGGTCGCCCCCATGCTAAACCAGC
>Ga0208980_10002305_pt1 | contig 11582 bp, 10 predicted proteins | sample WetSurMetagenome_3_FD_187993 | JGI IMG/M metagenome (GOLD analysis project Ga0208980, IMG submission 187993) | Wetland microbial communities from Twitchell Island in the Sacramento Delta, sample from surface sediment Aug2011 Site A1 Bulk (version 2) | ecosystem: Environmental > Aquatic > Marine...
GGGCCAGCCACAGCGAGGCCGGGATAAGGCCGGCGACCCAGGCCTCCCGCCGGCGCGACAGGCGCGGGACGACGGCGATGGCGAAGGTCCAGCCGATGAGCGCCGCGCCGACGGCCGCGAGCAGGACCGAGGACCGGGACCCGATGAGCAGGGCGGCGGCGGCCGCCGCCGCGAGGACCGCCCCGGAGACGAGGCGCGTCCCCGGCGATCGGAAGGCCGCATAGAAAACAGCCGACAGGACGAGGAGCGCGGCGACCAGGACGGTGAAGAGGCTCAGCTGCAGGACCAAGCGCGAAACGTCGAAGTCCCAGCGGAGGAGCGACAGGTTGGAGTTGAAGACGACCCGCCGGACGATCTCGTGCAGGACCAGGACGACGCCCGCCGCGAGAGCGGCCGAGAAGAGATGGACGAGGATGGCGACCGGGACGGGGCGGCGAGCGCCGCCCTCACGGGGGGACCTGAAGACGCAGACGGCCAGGCATGCCGCCAGTCCGAGACACGTCAGCGCGGTAAGAAAAATGTCGGCCGGCGATTGGGTCAGGCCTCGCCATGAGACGAAGCCGGCCACGGCCGGCTGGAACAGGCCCAAGGACTGAACCCTTTCGAGCTGGCCCAGGGGAAGCGCCAGGAGCCTGGCCCCGGCGAGAAGGACCGCTCCGGCCGCCGCCGCGACGGGGTCCCGGCCGCGCAGGAAATCGGGGGAGGACCAGGCGAAGGCGACGGCCGCGCCGGCGGCGGCGATGAGGGCGAGGAGGAGGACGAGGTCCAGATCCTCCCGGGCCGCCGTGAGCCGCGACGTCAGGGACGGCGAGGCCAGGGTGACGGTGGCCATGATCCGTCCCTTTTCGTTCCGGAGGGGGAAGAAGAGGGTCTGGATCTCGTTCTTCTGCCGGGGCTCTCCGGGGAACTCGTCCTTGTGCCGGGCGAAGAATTTCTCGAAGCCCGCGACGTCCTCCCGGAAATCCCAGTAATCGATGGCGAAGTCCTTCCGGAGGGCCGGCCGCAGGGCGTGGAACTCCCGGATGTAGGTCGACCGGACTTGAGGGATGAAGGCCAGCCGGTCGAAATGGACGAGCATGCGGCCGCCGTCGCCGAGGGACTGGAACGCGACGAGGTAGACGGACGCCTTGCTCCGGATCAGGAACGTCCCCCCGTCCCGCTTCCGTTCCTCCAGGTCCTCCCGGTCGATCTGGTCGGCGGGGCTCAGGACGTTGCCGTACCAGGCCTCGATGAGGCCGTCTCCGTTGCTGAGCGCGATCCCTTCGTTCTCCGCGTCGAGACCGGCCTTCTGGAAGAGCGGGAAGAAGTCCGCGGCTTCGGCCGGGAGGTCGGCGACGTCGAACCGGGACTTGCGGGCCTCTAAGGCGGCCAGCCGGGCGGAAAAGGCCTGGCGAGTCTGGACGGCCTGCCGGCGCAGCGAAGCCAGGCTCTTCGCGTCGTAGTCTCTCGACAGGACGCCCGGGAGGATGAGCGAGAGACCGGCGGCCAGGAGCGCCAGGACGACGGCCGCGCCGACCCCGACGAGGAGGGCGCCGTGCCGTCCGGGCCGGCGTCCGATCCTCACAGTCTCTCCGCCCGGATCTCGACGATCTTGAAGGCCATGGCCGGCGTCCGTCCGTCCGGGGCGCGGGGCTGGCTTTCCGGGACGAAGAAGAAATAGACGCGGAACGGGTACTGCTTGCCCGTCCGCTCGTTGCGGAACGACCAGCGGGCCTTCAGGATCCCGCCCGCCGCCCCGGGCCTGGCGGAGACGCGGGGATCGGTCGTGAATTCGGTCGTCTTGAAAGTCGAGAAGATCCGGGCGAACACGAGGTAGGTCTGGTCGGGCGAAAGCTGGTCGGCCAGGGACAGGGGTTCGGGCAGTGATACAGGAATGGCCGCCCCGGTCGTCAGCAGCTCGCGGAGCCCGGCCGGGGAGTTCTGGAGGAACGCGGTCTCGACCCGCGCCGCGATGGGCAGGGGGAGCGACACGAGGAGGGCTAGAGAGAACAGGTGATACGTGACCACGGTGGCCTCACCATCTTAGCACAGCCCTTTCCGGGCGGGCAAGGGAGGGCTTTCCGCGGCCGCCGGCGGCCCTACTCGGCCTTCTTGGGCTCGATCTCCTGTTCGAGCTTCTTGGTCCTCTTGGCGTCCTTGAGGCTGCTGATGCCGGCGATCAGGCCGATGAACCCGCCGAAGAACAGGATGGGCGGGATGAATCCCAGGACGACGTTGAAAAAGGCGGACCGGAACGTGTGCGAGAAGATGACCAGCGCCAGGCCGCCGGCCATGGCGGCGATGCCGCCGATCACGGCGATGAATTTGCCCATGTCGGACCTCCCTGAAGAACTTGTTCCGGCCCGGATTATAACAAAGGACTCCTGCGGGGGTCAACCCGACGGCCCTCGCTATTCGAGGGCTGTTTGGATAGAATACCGGCAACCATCCGGATAAGGAGGTCCCGCATGTCCAACCGACGGATCAGGCTCGCGCGTCTGGTCGGCGTGCCGCTCGTCATCGCCCTGGGCGTGACGGCCGCGGCCGGGGCGGATTTCGTCATCGGCGGGACCAGGGTCAAGGCGGGCAGTATCGCCTCGGGATCCCTGCCCGTCCCGGGCCGGGACGGCGCCGGGACCGAGATCCCCTATACGGTCGTCAACGGGGCCAAGAGCGGCAAGGTCCTGGCCCTGGTGGCGGGCGTGCACGCCTACGAGTATCCGCCCATCCTGTCGCTCTATCGTCTCAAGACCCTGATCGACCCCAAGGCCCTGCGCGGCACGATCGTCATGGTCCACATCGCCAACCTGCCGAGCTTCAAGAAGCGGACGATCTACTACGGCCCCGACGACTGGAAGAACCTCAACCGGGTCTTCCCGGGCGACCCCGAGGGCACCATGAGCCAGCGGATCGCCGCCGTGCTCAATAGGGAGATCGTCGGGCGCGCCGACGTCCTGATCGACATGCATTGCGGCGACGGCAACGAAGCGCTTATCCCCTACACCTACTGGATGATCAGCGGGGACAAGGCCTTCGACGCGAAGACGAGGGACCTGGCCCTGGCCTTCGGCCTGCCGCACATCATCATCGACGAAACCCGCGGCCGCGACCTCAAGGACTCCAAGTATCTCGGTAACACGGCCATCCTCCAGGGCAAGCCGGCCATCACCACCGAGGCCGGCTTCCTCGGGCGCACCGACGAGGAATCCATCGGCCTGAACGTCCGCGGCGTCCTGAGCGTCTTGCGTCATCTCGGCATGGTGGCCGGCGCCCCCGAGCCGGTCCTCGACCCCGTCTGGATCGACAAGTACGAGGTCGTCACTTCGAAATGGAGCGGCCTCTTCGCGCCCCGCGCCGGCATGGGCTCTTTCGTGCGGGAGGGGCAGATCGTCGGCACCGTCACGGATTATCACGGGGCCTGGAAGGAAGACGTCCGGGCGCCCTTCACCGGCATCCTCCTCTACGTCATCGGCACGCCGCCGTGCAACGAGGGCGAGCCGCTCTTCGAGGTCGGCCGGGTCAAGGAGAAATGACCCCGGTCATGAGGATCCGGGGCGTCATCTTCGACCTCGACGGCACCGTCGTCGAGAACGATTACGACTGGCCCCGGATCCGCGAGGAGCTCGGGACCGGGGCGGCGTCCATCCTGGGCTACCTCGATTCGCTCGAGGAGCCGGAGCGGGCGGCGAAATGGTCCATCCTGGAGGCGCACGAGGCCGCGCAGACGGACGCCTCGGTCCTTCGCGACGGCGTCCGGGGGCTCCTGACCCTGCTTCGCTCCCGCGGCATCGCCGTCGCGCTGGTGACGAACAACTCGCGCAAGAACACGGAGTTCCTGCTCGGCAAATTCGGCCTCGAATTCGCCTGCGTCATCACCCGGGAAAGCGGCCTGTGGAAGCCCTCCGGCGCGCCCTTCCTCGAGGTCCTCAGGGCCTTGGGGCTCCGGGCGGAGGAGTGCGGCGTTATCGGGGATACCCATTTCGACGTCCTGGCCGCCCTGGACGCCGGGATCGGATCCATCTTCCTTCTGTCCGGCGAGCCCGAGCGGTTCGCCGGATTCCCGGTCGAGGTCTTTCCGGCCGTCGACGTCCTTCTCTCCCGCCTCGAGCAGCTCCTCTAAGCCCCCCGCGAGGCCGGTCGACGGTCTCTGATCCCCCTGGCGCCCGGGCCGATCGCCGCGATTTTGGAACAAATTCGCCCGGCTGATTGTATTAGTTGTGTGGAAAGGGAACACCGGAATCAGGGAGGACAACATGGAACAAGGACGCCGCTATGAGGCTTTAGCCCTTCTGGCCGCCCTCGCGATCTTCGCTGCTGCCGCCCCGGCCCTGCGGGCGGACGGGTTCATCATCCCCGACCGCCGTCCGGACGGCCAACGGGTCCCACCCCTCAGCGTCAAGTACCACCACGTCAAGGTTGAGATCGTCGACCAGGTCGCCCGGACGTCGATCGACCAGGTCTTCATCAACCACTACGGGCGTGATATCGAGGGCACCTACATTTTCCCCGTTCCCGAAGGCGCCTCCGTCTCCGATTTCGCCATGTTCATCGGGAATGAGCGGGTCAAGGGCGAGATCCTCGACAGCCGCGAGGCCCGGCGGATCTACGAGGACATCGTCCGGCGCCTGCGCGATCCGGGCCTGCTCGAGTACATGGGCCGCAACCTCTTCCGGGCCCGCGTCTATCCCATCCCGGCCAACGGCGAGAAGCGGGTCCAGATCACGTACACCGAGGTTCTAAAGGCCGACAACGGCCTGGTCCGCTATCTCTATCCCCTGAACACGGAGAAGTTCTCCCGGGATCCGCTAAGCGACGTCAGCATCGCCGTGCGCATCGAGAGCCAAGTCCCCATCCTCAACGTCTACTCGCCGTCCCACAAGGTCTCGGTGAGGAAGGAGGCGGCCGGCCTGGCCCGGGCGGGCTATGAAGACAAGGATATCCGGCCCGACAAGGACTTTCTTCTCTATTATTCCCTGTCCAAGGACGACGTCGGGCTGTCGTTCCTGAACTGGGAAGGTCCGGACGGCGCCTTCTTCATGCTCCTGGCCTCGCCGCGCTTCGCCGCCCCCGGGGAGAAGGTCGTCGCCAAGAACGTCGTTCTCGTCCTCGACAGCTCGGGCAGCATGGAAGGGGCCAAGATGCGCCAGGCCCGGGCCGCCGCCCGCTTCATCCTCGGCCGCCTCGACGGGCGCGACGCCTTCACCGTGATCGACTTCGACGACGGCGTCATGGCCTTCTCCGACTCTCTGCTGCCGGCCACGGCCGAGAACGTCGGCCGGGCCCTCAAGTTCGTGGACGCCATCGAGGATTCCGGAGGGACGAACATCAACGACGCCCTTCTCGGCGCCCTGGCCCGGATGCGGTCCGGGGAGCGGCCGGGCTATGTCCTCTTCCTGACGGACGGCCTGCCGACCGTAGGCACGACGGACACGGCGGACATCGTGAGGAACCTGCAGAAGGCGAACGACCGGCGGGCCCGGATCTTCGTCTTCGGAGTCGGCGACGATGTCAACACCCAGCTCCTCGACCGGATCGCCTTGGACCATCGCGGCGCGTCCGCCTACATCGGAGAGTCCGAGGACATCGAGTCCGCGGTGTCCGGCTTCTACGAGAAGATCTCGTCACCTGTCCTGGCCGAGCTGGCCGTCGAATTCAAGGGCGTCGAGACGAGCCAGGTCTACCCGCGCGCCCTGCCCGACCTGTTCAAGGGCTCTCAGCTCCTTCTCGTAGGAAAATACCGGGGGGAGGGTCCCGTGAGCGTTGTCCTGACCGGCCATGCCGGCGGGGCGCAGAAGCGGTTCGTCCTCGAACGCCGGGCCTTTACCGGAAGCGACAGGGCGAGCTTCCTGCCGCGCCTTTGGGCGACCCGCCGCATCGGCTATCTCCTCGAGGAGATCCGGCTCCAGGGGCAGAGCGCGGAGCTCGCCGACGAGATCCGCCGTTTGGGCCTGAAGTACGGCATCGTCACGCCCTATACGTCGTTCCTGGTCACGGAAAAGGAGCGGATGTCGTTCGATGCGGCCGCCCCGGCCGCCCAGGAAGCCATCGCCTCGGGGCAGGTGACGGGCGTCGGCGCGGTCCGGGCGGCCAAGGCCACCTTGGCCCTGAAACAGGAAGCCCAGATCGCGCAACCTGACTCCGAGCGCATCCTTTATAAGGACGACAAGACCTTCTACCTCAAGGACGGCGTCTGGACCGACAGCGAGTACAAGGACGGCGCGCCGACTTCTGATATCCAGTTCGGCTCCGACAAGTTCTACGGCCTCATCGCCGACAAGCCCGGGCTGGCCAAATATCTGTCAGTTTCGGACAAGCTGATCGTCGTGTTCGACGGCGTCGCTTATCGCATCGTCGAATGATTCCCAAGCGCCACGCCGTCGGCCGCAGGGGCTTCGGGGATCGACTCCGTTCGCTGCGGTAATCTTTAACGCCGTCACGCTCCGGAGCCGACGTGTCCGTCTCCGTCGCGATGCCGGCTAGATTACCGCTTGATGCTCACTCCGCGATACCCCTCAGCCCCTTCTCGCGGCCTCCTTGATACCGCCTTCCCGGTCAGGGATCATATCGACCGTGCGAATAGGAATGCCCGGAGCCCTCCTCTGCCTTGATTTCTTGACGGGGTTTGGTCACAATGGACGGGACTTTCGTCCGAGAGGTCCCACGATGCCCGAAGAGAAGCTGCTCCTGATCCCCGGCCCGAGCCCGGTCGTGCCGCGCATCCTCGACGCCCTGGCCCGGCCGACCGTCTCCCATGTCAGCCCTGAGATGGTCCACGACCTCAAGGAGGCCTGCGAGAACCTCAAGAAGATCGTATTCAGCGATAACGGCGAGCCGTTCATCGTCGCCGGCGCCGGGACGCTGTCGATGGAGATGGCCCTCCTCAACACGGCCGGCCCGGGCGACCGGGTCCTCGTCCTGTCGCAGGGCTATTTTGGCGACCGGATGGGCCAGATCTGCCAGGCTTTCGGCATCGATCACGACGTCCTTGCGTGCGAGTGGGGCCGGGCGGTCACGCCGCGCGAGCTCGAGGCCCGGCTGAAGGCGAAGAGCTTTAACGTCGTCGTCTGCACCCACGTCGACACCGCGACCGGCGCCTGCGCCCCGGTCGAAGAATACAGCCGGGTCCTCGAGAAGTCGGGCTCGCTCTTCATCGTCGACGGCGTCTGCGCCACCGGCGGCGTCGCCGAGCGCATGGACGCCTGGGGCCTCGACGTCGTCCTGACCGCGGCCCAGAAGTGCCTGGGCACGCCGCCCGGACTGGCCGTCCTCGTCTTCTCCGAGCTGGCCATGGAGAAGCGCCGCGGCCTGGCCTCGATCCCCGCCTACTACTCGGATATCCTGCGCTGGCTGCCCATCATGCGCGAGCCGTTCAAGTATTTCTCGACGCCCTGCGTCAACGAGATCCGGGCCTTCGCCGAGGCGACCCGCATCATCCTCGAAGAGGGATTGGAGGACCGGTTCGAGCGCCACGACCTCTTCGCCGCGGCCCTCCGGTCCGGCCTGGCCGCCCTCGGCTTCTCGTTCTTTACGGACCCGAACTTTGAAGCGTCGACGCTCTCGGTCGTCCTCTACCCGGACGGGGTCGAGGACAGGGCCTTCCGGGCCGGCCTCTCCGAGAACGGCGTCGTGGTCGCGGGCGGCCTCGGCCCCACGGCGGGCCGGGTCTTCCGCATGGGCCACATGGGCAACCTGACCATGGCTCAAGTCCGGTTCGCGATGGAGGCGGTGGAGAAAACCCTTGGGGCGATGGGCCACAAGTTCAAGTCCGGCGCGGGGAGGGCGGCGGTCGACGCCGTCCTGAAAGCCTGATCATGGGACGAACACGCCTGACCAGCCCGGTCCATCTCATCCGCGCCGCCGGCCGCGAACCGGCCGAGGTCCTCTCCGCCAAGGCCAAGGCGGTTTACCTCGCGACGGGCCTCAACGAGCGGATCGCGGAGAGCGATTTCGCCGCCCTCAAGATCCACTTCGGCGAGGTCGGGAACACCGGGTATATCAAGCCGGAGTGGCTGGCCGGGCTCGTCTGGGAAGTCCGGCAGAAGACTCCGCACGCCTTCCTGACCGATTCCAATACCCTGTACGTCGGCAACCGCTCGAATTCCATCGACCACCTGCGCCTGGCCTGGTCGCACGGCTTCACGCCGGAGACGACGGGTCTCCCCGTCATCATCGCCGACGGCCTCATCGGGCGGGACAAGCAGGAGCCGAAAAGCGACCAGGCCCGGACGGCCTCCTCGAAGATCGCCAGCGCCATCCTCGATGCCGACGCTTTCATCTGCCTGACCCACGTTACCGGGCACGTCCAGACGGGCCTCGGGGCGGCCATCAAGAACACGGGCATGGGCTGCGCTTCGCGGGCCGGCAAGCTCGATCAGCATTCCGTCACCCACCCCCGGGTCAACGCCAAGCAGTGCCGGAACTGCAGCGTCTGCATGTCCTTCTGCCCCGAGGCGGCCATCCTGCAGGCCGAGGGCCATGTCGTCATCGATCCGGCCCGATGCATCGGCTGCGGCGAGTGCCTGGTCGTCTGCAAGTTCGGCGCCATCAAGATGAAGTGGGACGAAGATTCGCTCCGCCTCCAGGAGAAGATGGCCGAGTACGCCCATCGGGTCGCGGCCCACTTCAAGGGCAAGGCCGTCTTTGTCAACTTCCTCATCCAGGTGACCAAGGACTGCGACTGCATGGCCAAGAACCAGAAGGGCATCGCCGAAGACATCGGCATCCTGGCCTCCCTTGACCCGGTGGCTGCCGATCAGGCCACGGCCGACCTCCTCGTGGCGGCAGGCGGCGGGAAGGACCCCTTGCGGGCCGGGTACGACATCGACTGGTCCGGCCAGCTCGCCCACGGCGAGAAGATCGGCCTGGGCAGCCGGAAGTACCGCCTGGTCGAGATCGCGTAGGGCACCGGCGGCGGCCTGCCGCCGGCGTCAGGTCTGCCGGCGCAAGTGGGGCATGAAGATGGCCAGAGCCGCGGCCGCGCCGAGCGTCACCCCCGCGCCGCTCAGGATGGCCACGGTCTGGCTGACGTGTTCGGCCGCGAAGCCGATCCAGAGCGCCCCGAGCGGCATCAGTCCGAAGAAGGTCATCGTGTAGACGCCCATGATTCGTCCCCGCAGGGCGTCGGGGGAGTGAATTTGGACAAGCGCGTTGGCCAGGTTGAAAATGAGGATGAGGGCGAGGCCGGACCCGAAGACGAGGACGAACGAGAGCGGCGCCCAGCGCACCAGCGCGAAGACGGCCACCGTCACGGGCAGGGCGAACGTTCCGTAGGTCAGGAGCTTCCCCTTGAAGTGGAAGCGGCCGAGCGAAGCGATGAGCAAGGCGGCCACGAGGGCTCCGACGCCGCGAGCCGACTGGAGGAAGCCGTTGGTCTTGGCGTCGCCGTGAAGGACGTTGACGGCCCAGGCGGGGAAGAGCGTCACGAACGAGACACCGAACAGGCTGATGACGCCGATGAGGCCGATGATGGTCCGGATGAGCGGATGGGCGGCGACGTACCTCAAGCCCTCCTTGAGATCGGCCAGGGCCGAGGTCCGGAGGGCCGGCGGCGTGAACGGCCGGAGCCTCATCTTCCTGAGGGCGACGATCACCGCGATGAACGTCGCGCCATTGATGGCGAAGCACCAGGCCGGACCGAGGAAGCCGTAGATCAGGCCCCCGGCGGCGGGGCCGACGGCCATGGCCGTGTTGAACATGGTCGAGTTCAGGGCGATGGCGTTGGTCATGTCCTCCCGCTCGACCATCTCCAGGACGAAGGACTGCCGGGCCGGGGCCTCGAACGCGTTGGCCGTGCCCAGGAGAAAGGCCATGACCAGGATGTGCCAGGGCCGGATCCAGTGGAGGAAGGTCAGGGCGGCGGTGGCGAATGCCAGCAGCATCATGGCCGTCTGGGTGAGGACGAGCAGGTTCCGGCGCGGTATCCGGTCGGCGATGACCCCGGCGTAGAGCATGAACAGCCACGTCGGGACCCCGGCGGCGAAGCCGACCAGGCCGAGGTAGGCCGGGGACCTGGTGAGATCGAAGACGAAAAAGCCCAGGGCCGTCGATTCCATCCAGGTCCCGAACATGGAGAACATCTGGCTCCAGAACCAGAGCCGGTAATTGGGATACTTGAGGGACGTGAAGGTCTGGTCCCAGCTCAGCTTCATTAGACCTCTTCGTCCGCCGGCGTCCAGGCCGGGTCGACGATGCAGAGGAAGGCCAGGCGGCCCGCCCCCGCGTTCTCGATGAACTGGACCTGGCCCGGCGGGATGTAAACGGCCTGGCCCGGCCCGATCTCGGCCGTATCTTCGCCGACGTGCATCAGGCCCCGGCCCTCGAGGACGTAATAGACCTCGGCGCCGTTCAGCCGGTGGGGGAGGGTGCTTTGGCCGGGACCGACCTCGGCCCGGGCCAGACTGTAGCGGATCGCCGGAGACTTGTCCGAAGGCCGCAGGAGCTCTTGGAGGAAAGAGCCGTCTCCCGCTTTGATGCCGGCCGTGTCCGCGAGCGATCTGATAAGCATGGTCTGAGAGGTGATAAAAAAATCGGGGAGGTGGGATTTGAACCCACGACCCCAGCGTCCCGAACGCTGTGCGCTAGCCAGGCTGCGCTACTCCCCGACTTGAGCGACCCATTATACACATTTCCCCGCCGAATGGAAAGGATTCCGTCCGCAGATTCGATATTGACGAACGGCCGGACCTGATGTAAGAAAGGAGGCTCATGGACAAGAGAAAGGAGAACCCCATGCGCTTTCGTTACATTCTGGCCTTGTTTCTCGTTGCCGGTTCGCTCGTGGCCCAGACGGCCCCCCAGGCGAAACCGGCCGCTCCGGCGAAACCCGTCGATGTCGCCGGCGTCTGGGAGATGACGACGCAGTCGCCGCAGGGAGACATGACGGCCGACGCGACCTTCGTCCAGGAGAACGACAAGATCAAGTTCGCCATGTCCGGCCCCGGGGGGTTCGAGATGGCGGGCGAGGGCACGGTCAAGGGCCAGGACCTCGAATGGACCGTGACCATCAGCACGCCCCAGGGCGAGTTCGCTCTCACCTACAAGGGCAAGGTCGAGGGCGAGACCATGACCGGCGATGTCCAGGCTGGCGACTTCGGCACCTTCCCCTTCACCGCCAAGAAGAAGAAATAGCCCGCGCGCTCAGGCCCGCCGGCGCAGATAGGCCTTGATCCCTTCCATCGACAGGAAGACGAACGCGCCGAGGGCCAGCATGAGCTCGACGTCCTTGATCCGGGGCGGCAGGATCCCGAAGCCCGCCCGGATGGACGGGATCAGCAGCAGACCGGCCGTCAGCGCCACCTGGGAGACGACCGCGATCACCAGCCACTTGTGCGGCCGGAGCTTGAAGAAGCTGAATCTGAGGGACCGCGAGTTCAGGGCGATCACCAGCTCCACGAACAGGAACAGGTAGAAGAGCTCCGTCCGGGCGTGGACGATGTCCCGCAGGTCGTGGATGAAGACGAAGAGCAGCAGGGGGCTCCACATCAGAACGGCGATGGCCAGGAAGAGCAGGACGTCCTTGGTGAAGACCTTTTCCTTGGGGTCGCGGGGCGGCCGCCGCATGACGTCCGGGTCGGCCGGGGCCACGCCCAAGGCCAGGGCGGGCA
>Ga0208980_10002306_pt1 | contig 11582 bp, 10 predicted proteins | sample WetSurMetagenome_3_FD_187993 | JGI IMG/M metagenome (GOLD analysis project Ga0208980, IMG submission 187993) | Wetland microbial communities from Twitchell Island in the Sacramento Delta, sample from surface sediment Aug2011 Site A1 Bulk (version 2) | ecosystem: Environmental > Aquatic > Marine...
AATACTGGGACCCGGGGAACATCAAACTTTCAACCTTCTCAGCTTATCGCAAAGCAATTAATGAAGGATTCGACTACGCCATAGAGGTTCCCACAGATTTTATTGCCGAAAATACGGACCTTATGTTCCTGCATGCTATCAAAAAGTTCAAAGCTTTCAGCAACTATGATCCGAATGAACCGGTTCCTTATCCTGATTGGGAAAAACCACTGGTACGATCTTTTCATGAAGGAAAAACAACAGGCATATATGCCGGATGCCCCGTTGGTAAGTACCGTAAATATATTGTCGAATCAGCAGTGACCTCAATAAAAGATGTCCTGAAGCATGTTTAAAAGAAATATTCAGTATTTTAATAGTCTGATATTCCTGTTCAAGAACATAATGAAACACCCTGCATTGATAAAGCGATTAAGAGCGGGCCTGAAATCGGATGAAACCGGTAATAAGGCCAATTCCCTTATCTTTCTGCACAGATATGGTTTCAACATCCCTTTAACATACCTGGTAACGACCCATGCATATGAGAGGTTTCTCAAAGAGGGAGCTGTATTACTTGATGAACTCAGGAATGAGATCCTTAACCTTCCTGATCTTACCTATGCAATTCGCTCCTCTACAACTGCTGAAGATTCGAAGGAGTACAGTTATGCCGGCCAGTTTCAAACCCTGATGAATGTCCGGGGAAGGGAGAATATTCTGAAAGCAATACAGGAGGTATGGAATTCATCATCATTATTAAGTGATAATGAATATCTTAGAAAAACTAAAATTTCTACTTTTAAATGCGGTGTAATTATTCAGGAAATGATTTCGTCAAAGCTGGCCGGTGTCAGTTTCAGCCACAATCCTGTTACAAATCAGAATGAAATTGTAATTGAGGCTGTTGAGGGGTACGGCGACGACCTTGTTCAGAAGGGTATTACACCTTTACGGTGGAGGATGCGAAAGGATATAGTTACTGAGGGGAGTGAGGATCACCATTATTTTTCTGTTATCAGTAAGGTAGCTGCAGATACGATTAAGCTCAAAAGGTATTACGGATCTCATATAGATATAGAATGGGCCTATGATGGAAAGAAGCTTTATTATCTCCAGCTCAGGCAAATAACCGGAAAAAAAGAGATCCAGATTTATTCAAGTAAAATGGCTAAAGAGATGCTTCCCGGCCAGATCAAACCGCTGGTCTGGTCGGTGAATATTCCATTGGTTAACGGGACATGGATAGAACTGCTCTCTGAGATTACCGGCCCTCTGGATGTGAAACCTGAAGATCTGGCAAAATCTTTCTATTATCAGACATACTTTAACATCATTGCTTTAGGAAAAATTTTTAACAAGTTCGGAATGTCAGCTGACAGCCTGGAATACCTGATGATGAGAAATGACAATTCACGACCTTCATTTAAACCTGGTCTCAGTAGTATCAGGCACACTTTCAGGATAATAAAGTTTATCTACACCAAACTCCGTTTTGAAAAGACTTTCATTAAAAACTACGGCGAACTCAAATCAAAATACATAAAGATAGAAGAGTCATTGAATCAGGAATTCCTTATAGGGTCCTATCCTGATATCTATTCAAATCTTTTTAGCGAGGGGAAAAGACTGGCATATCTTAATATTGTAACGCCGATGCTGATGTCGATGTATCACAAGCGGCTTAAGAATAAGCTGGCAAAAGTAAATCTCAATTACGAAAATCTTGATTTCAGGCAGGACTTCCCCCAACTGATCTCTTATACGCCTCACCCCTCATTTCAGAGGATAAAAAAGCAGATAGATGATTTACCCGCTAATCTGAAGGTGAATGGCGTCTCTCTCGAAAAACTCAGATCAATTAATGAGGCTGATAATATTGTAGGGGAGTTTGATGCATTTATGAAAGAGTTCGGACATCTCAGCGAAAGCGGTAACGATTTCTCAGTCGCAAAGTGGCAGGAAAATCCAGAATTGGTGTTTAATATGATAATGAGCTCCTCAACTGATGAAAACAAGACGGTAATGTATACCCTGAGTGAGATGCAGCAGAAAGGTGTTAGAATAAGTCGCTCTCTTCACAAAGCATTTAAAAAAGCGGGTAAATTTAAAGTATACCGCGAACAGATAAGTTCCTTATATATATTTGGTTATGGCCTTTTTCGCAGACTGTTCTTAAAGCTTGGAAAAGATCTGGCGGAAAGGGGAATCATCGACTCTGAATATGATATTTTCTATCTGAGTAAAGAGGAAATTGATATCATTCTGAAAAGTATTTCAGCATCACATTTACCACTATACCACGATATTATACAGAAACGGAAGGACGAAATATCTGAAACTAAGGATATTGTGCTTCCCCAGGTGATTTATGGAGAGGAAGCTCCGATTCTCGGGAAAGGGAGAGTGAGGAATCATTATGGCATCAGTACATCTTCCGGAACATATTCAGGAAAAACAAGAGTTGTAAAGAGGATTGAGGATTTTGCCTCAGTACAGAAGGGAGATATTCTGCTTATCCCATTTTCTGATGTCAGCTGGACCTCTATAATAGTGAAAGCCGGTGCTATTGTTTCTGAAACCGGCGGAATGCTCTCACATTGTTCGATCATTGCCCGTGAAATGGGGATTCCCGCCCTGGTGTCAGTAGAAAATGCGTGTGCACTGGGCAGTGGTTTAACAGCAACAGTAGACGGTTCAAACGGAGTTTTAACTATTCATGATTATGAGTGAAGTTACAACCTTTCTTCTTGAAAAGCCATGGCTGCTGGCAAATCTGTGCAGTGTGACCGGATATCTTATTGGTTCAGTGTCGTTTGCCCGGATTGTCTATTTCATTGTAACTAAAAACAAAAAAATCGGATCCTTTTCAGAACCGGTTCCCCATTCTGAGGAAACCTTCGAATCAGATCTGGTAAGCGCCACACTTGTGACGAAAAAGATCGGAGCAAGGTATGGCTGTATTACTTCAATTTCTGACATGCTCAAAGTTGCGCTTCCGACCCTTCTTGTTAAGCTTCTTTTCCCCTTACAACCTTATTATCTGCTTACTGCACTTTTTGGAGTCATTGGTCATAATCTCCCGGTTTACTACCGTTTTAAAGGTGGCAGGGGAGAATCTCCGATCCTTGGTATTCTTCTGGTAATAAACTGGTTTGGTCTTCTTTTTGTAAACCTTGCTGCCACCATTCTTGGTTTTATTACCGGAAGTGTTCTTGTGGTGAGGTGGGGCGGGTATGTGTTAATGATATTCTGGCTCTGGTATTACTTTAATGACTGGCGCTATGCACTGTTTATGATCCTTATTAACTTCTTTTTCTGGTTTTCAATGCGCAAAGATCTTTCACATTTCATGGAATTGAAAAGGAAAAAGGGAATGAAGTTTACGGAGGAAGATGTTTCCGAGTTCATCCTGATGGGAAAAAGCCTGGGGCGGGCTCTCGATAAATACAGCCTTTTTGCTTTGTACAAAAGATTTAAGAACAGATCCCGGGAAAATAAATAAGGCACAGTTGAAAAGAATCATCATTTATATACTTTCAGTAACACTGTTCATTGGTTTGCAGTCTGCCAAAGGTCAGAAGGCAGGCCTTGATTTTCAGAACCAGATAAGCGGCTGGGGAAGTCTCAATTTTTCGGATCCGTTGAAATACCAGACCGGGATAAGATATATTCCAACACTCAGTCCCTGGTTGGATTTAGGGAAAAACAGCAAGCTCGATGCCGAGATATCAGTCAATACTTACGGGAACCTGCTTTTTACAGGATCTGAATTTGATACGGCAAATTACAGCCTCAAGCCATACAGGGCATGGCTCAGATATTCCACATCTCACTTTGAGCTCAGGGCAGGTCTTCAGAAGATAAATTTCGGTTCGGCAAACATTCTCCGGCCTCTTATGTGGTTTGACAAAATGGACTACCGCGACCCCTTGCAGCTGACAGAAGGTGTTTACGGGCTGCTTGGACGTTATTACTTCAGTAATAATATAAATATATGGCTCTGGACTTTATATGGAAATGATAAAGTTAAGGGTTGGGAGAAAGTTCCTTCTGTAATTAATATCCCTGAGTATGGAGGACGGTTCCAGCTTCCAGTTTCCAGGGGTGAGATAGCAATGAGTTATCATCATCGCAAAGCTGACTATTCAGACTTATATGCCGGATTGCCTCTTGTAACAGAAACCCATTTCAATGAGGACAGGCTGGCTTTGGATGGCAAATGGGATCTTGGCATTGGATTATGGTTTGAATATTCTAAATACCTCAACGACAAGAATAATACACTGATGAGCAGATGGGAAACCTATTATAATATAGGTTTAGACTACACATTTTCCCTGGGTAACGGGCTGAATCTCATCTCAGAATTCTTTCATTATGGCAATAATCCTGATCAGGGGCAGGAAAAAATCAAGAGCAATTATTCAATGATGGCATTAAGCTACCCGCTGTCGCAGTCTCATAACATTTCAGGACTTGTTTATTACGACTGGGAAATGAATGAATGGTACAGTTACATTAACCTTCAACTTAAATATGATTATATTAGTCTTTATTTTATGGCTTTCTGGAATCCTGATGTTTTAATCCTTTACGGTGGCCCAGATGACAATAGTCTTTTTGCAGGAAAGGGTGTTCAGATAATGTTTGTACTTGATATATAACTATTTAACGCTAAGGCACAATATGAATGATGAAGTAATAATAAACCTCGAAGGACTTAAGAAGCATTTTCCTATGGGGAGTGGAATATTTACCGCATTAAACGGCATTGATCTTTCATTCGGGAGAGGCGAGTTTGCCGGTCTGATTGGTCCAAGTGGTTCAGGAAAGACCACGCTGCTTAATATTATCGGAACGCTTGATGTACCATCAGAAGGGAAAGCAATTATTCTTGGAGAATCCGTCGGGAACCTGTCTGCAGGGGCATCTGCTGCATTGCGAAAGGCACAGCTGGGTTTTATTTTTCAGAGCTACAATCTCTTTCAGGTATACACTGTTTTTGAAAATGTGGAGTTTCCTCTTCTTTTGCAAAACATTGATGCATCAAAGAGGAAGAAAATGGTTCTCGATGCTCTTGAATGGGTGGGACTGACCGACAAGATAAAGTCAAAACCTGCTCAACTGTCGGGTGGTGAGAGCCAGCGTGTTGCAATAGCGCGTTCAATGGTTAAGAGACCTTCAATTGTACTTGCAGATGAACCAACAGCAAACCTCGATGCGGCCAACTCTCATAATATACTGCAGACAATGGAGAAACTTAACCGCGAGCTGCACACCACATTCATATTCGCAACGCATGATGAAAAGGTGATTGCTTACGTCAGGAGGAAGATCTTTCTGTTCGACGGTAAGGTGGCAAAGGATGAGAAAATAGAAAGAAACTAATGAATAGTTAATCAGATGCTGGCATTTAAACTTGCATTAAGGAACCTTCTGGGAGCAGGGTTACGGACCTGGCTGAATGTTATCGTACTCTCCTTCGCATTTATAATAATTATCTGGCTAAAAGGGCTTCTTGAAGGATGGGACAGGCAGGCAAAAAACGATATGATCAAATGGGAGATCGGCGCAGGTCAGTTCTGGCATGCAGCTTATGATCCATTTGATCCCTTTACGCTTTCAGACAGTCATGGATCCATCCCGGATATTCTGAGTGATTCCGTAAACAGAGGTACCCTTGTTCCTGTGCTTATTTCTCAGGGAACTATTTATCCCAACAACAGGATGCAATCGGTACTTATTAAAGGGATCTCCCCGGAACAGAAGGTTCTGGCTCTCCCCTCATTAAAACTGAAATCAGATGGCGTTGATATACCTGCCATTATCGGAAAATCCATGGCCGAAAATACACAGCTTAAAGAAGGCGATTATGTTACTGTCCGATGGCGGGATAAGAACGGAACCTTCGATGCGACAGAGATAAAGATAGTCGCCATCTTTGAAACAAACGTTCCAACGGTTGATGTTGGACAGGTATGGCTTCCTATCGATAAGGTCCGTGAAATGATGCTTCTTCCCGGAGAGGCAACCCTTCTGATAGCTGGCAGGGAAGGGTGGAAAAGCGCAGATACAGACGAATGGATATTTAAAGATCAGGAAACACTACTCTCCGATATTGAGAACATAATAAAAGCCAAAAGTTTTGTAGGTATTCTAATATGGGCTATTCTCCTAATGATGGCTATGCTGGCGGTGTTTGATACTCAGATACTGTCAATTTTCAGAAGACAGAAAGAGATAGGTACTTATGTTGCGTTGGGCATGACACGCGGACAGGTGGTTAAATTATTTACTATTGAGGGAGCCATGCATTCGGTGCTGGCAGCGCTTGTTGCAGGCGTATATGGCGTACCTCTGCTGGCATTACAGGCTATACGAGGTATTTCTATTCCTGTAGATAGCAAGGATTTTGGCATTGCCATGGCAGCAAAATTATATCCGGTATATAGCCTCGCCCTGATTGCAGGTACTGTTATCACTGTTATGCTTGTAACAACTATCGTGAGCTACTGGCCTTCACGTAAAATAGCGCGGTTAAATCCCACCGAGGCTTTAAGAGGGAGGATACAATGATCAGATTTCTGTTTAAAGGACTTATGCGCGACAGACACCGGAGTCTGCTGCCATTTATTGTTACAGCAACAGGTGTAATGCTCACTGTTGTGTTTCACAGCTGGATAACAGGAGTGATAGGCAACAGTATTGAGTTTAATGCCCGTTTTGCTGCAGGGCATGTTAAGATTATGACCAGGGCCTATTCAGAAAATGCTGCCCAGACACCCAATGATCTGGCAATCATGGGAACTGACAGTCTGAAAAGGATTATTTCTGCACAATTCCCGGAAATGGATTTCGTTGAACGCATTTATTTTGCAGGCTTGATTGATGTCCCTGATCATAAGGGTGAAACGAGAGCTCAGGGACCCTCGATGGGCATAGGTATAGATATGCTTGCCGGAAATCAGGAAGAGATAGAAAGACTCAATATTCCGTCAGCTCTAAAAAGCGGTTCACTCCCACGGGGGCGCAAAGAAGTCCTTCTCAGCAGAACGTTTGCTGAAAAACTGGGACTTAAGTTAGGCGATACTTTGACCCTTGTCAGTTCAACCATGTTTGGGGAACTTGCCCTTTATAATTTCACTCTCTGCGGCACAATTGAGTTTGGGACCACTGCACTTGACCGTGGTACTGTTATTGCTGACATTAAGGATGTCAGAGAAGCCCTCAATATGAATGATGCCACCGGTGAGATTCTCGGTTTTTCACGGACAGGTTATTACGATAACGAAGAAGCAAGTCTTATCGCAAACCGATTTAATAAACTCTACACCTCAGAGCGGGATGAGTTTTCATTAACAATGAAAAGCCTTGCTGAGCAAAATAATATGGGATTCCTTGTTGAATACTCAGGAAAACTGCAGGGTATTCTTGTGTTTGTTTTTATCATGGCTATGTCCTTAATCCTTTGGAATGCCGGGCTGCTTGGAGGATTGCGCAGATATGGGGAGTTTGGAATGCGCCTGGCTATAGGAGAGGAAAAAAGCCATGTTTACAAAACCATGCTGATGGAATCAGTGATTATCGGTATTCTTGGTTCTGTTGCAGGTATAATAACGGGACTGGTTATCTCATTTTATCTTCAGACATACGGCATTGATCTGGGATCAATGATGAAAAATGCTTCAATAATGATGCCACAGGTCTTCAGAGCCCGCATTACCCCGGAAGCATGGTATATAGGATTTATTCCGGGAGTCTTTTCATCTCTCCTTGGTACAATGCTTGCAGGAATAGGAATATATAAACGTCAGACAGCACAATTATTTAAAGAACTTGAAGCATGAAACCCACATGATTGATCTTAATCACAAACACAAGTGAATATAATTCATTATCAATCATGTGTGGTTCCATCAGACAATTAAAAATATATTATATACTGATGAAAAAAATGATGACTCTCTTCCTGATTGGCTTTTGCACCCTCCAAGCCCAGTTACCCGACGGGAAGCAGATACTTGACAGGATAGATAAGAATCTGTCATCTGAGAACCGTGTATTTTCGTCCTCAATGATAATCCACGGACGAAGAACAACAAGTACAGTCAGGTTAAAAACATGGACTGCCGGACAGAATAAGTCGTTCACAGAATACCTGTTCCCGGTCCGCGAGCAGGGAACAAAAATGCTTAAACTTGAGGAACAGTTGTGGATTTACTCACCCTCTACCGACCGTATAATACAGATTGCCGGGCATATGCTGCGTCAGTCTGTAATGGGTTCCGATCTCTCATACGAAGATCTGATGGAGGATAATAAGCTTACGGATCAGTATAATGCAATAGTAACCGGTTCGGAAATTGTCGATGGCCATAATTGCTGGGTTATTAAACTGACTGCTTTCGTTCCTGAGATAGCCTACCAGGTACAAAAACTGTGGGTCGATCAGGAGCGCAATATTCCACTTCGTGAGGAGATGTATGCAAAAAGCGGAACCCTTCTGAAAAAAACTGAGTTATCAGATATTCAGCTTATCAGTGGACGGTGGTACCCTAAAAAAATAGTATTTAAGGATATGCTCAAAGAAGGTGCTGGCACAGAATTTATCATTGAGGAAATTGAATTCAATATACCAATTCCTGATTATATTTTTTCAAAAGCAAGCCTTAAAAAATAATTGCTTATTTGTTTCTCATAAATTCTATAGATTGGTCCGATTCTAACAAGGCATCAAATTGTTTTGCTGATGCCAGATCTCCTTTCAAATGGAAATTCAGCCAGAGTAGAAGATATTTTACTACAATTGCATGTTGAGCCTTTTCTGAAATTTCAGGATTAGGCTTACATGTAGACTCCCCAAGCTTGCATAAAGTGCTTCTGTCTGCCATCTGGCAGTGACTGGCTCCTTTGATTGTGATTATTATTTTGGAAAGGCTTTTTAAGTTCGAATATATTGGTACCTGATTATTCTCCGGCGGTGTTATACAATCATTTTTCCCTGCAAGTATCATAGCTGGTATCTCAAGTTCCGATGCTGCATTGATGGATGAGGGTCGTGTTTCATATGGCGCCAATACGGCAAGTGAACGAACTGAAGAACTGAATCGTGCAGCCAGGATTGCTGATCCGCCTCCCATGCTGTGACCCATTACGCAATTCATAGAATCAAGTCTGTTATAAAATATTGATGATGGATTCTTAGCATATTCAAGCAATTCATCCAGGATAAAAGCAATGTCAATCGCAAAATCCATGTGCGATGGGAATAATTCCCTCTCAGTCTTAGGAAAAGCAATAATGAATCCATGGGGTACGAGGGAATCACGAATGTACTTATAGGAATTCCATGACATCTGATAAGCATGGCCGAAGCAAATAACAGGGAATTTACCTGGAAAATTCTCAGAGATAGTAGTATTCTTTCCTCTGGTGTCAGAAGGGTAATATATCTCTGTCCTGATTTTCCGGTTACCTCTTGATGAATCAACAAATGAAATACTAGTGTGCCCTATCTGTAAAGACTGGGATAACAGACTGTATGAAGTCATAAGTAATACACTAATAAAAAATAATCTCAAATAAAATCTCATTCTCAGAGATGTTTAGCTTTTAATATTCAGGCCGAAAATCATTTTAATGTCTTAAAGATATATTTTTATTGTTGTGAAGTCAGTTACAATTGAAGCTTTAATATAAGTATTATCTGTTTGCAATTCCAATCAATATATCACTCAAAGATTTACTCTTTTTATGCAGGTAAATATCGTTGTGAAAATAATCGAGTTTTTTAAGAAGATATGAAAGTGTGTTTATCTCTTCTGCTGCAAGATTTCCGACAACTATTTCCGATACCTTACCCATAAGCGGAAGTATTTTGAGAATCTCCTCCCTGCCGGTTTTGGTTATCGAGACTCTTATACTTCTCTTATCCTTCTCGTCGGCACATTCAACTATTAATCCCTTTTTAATCAGACGACGTATGACTTCTGAACCGGAAGTCTTTTCCATAACCTGCTTTGTTATCAGTTCACTTTTGGTTAAATTATCGTAAGTCATAAGGGTTATCAGGAATGAAAACTCATCAGGTGTCTGTAAATAACTATCCCTGAGAGCTTTCTTAATGTACCCTTTTGCATAATGATACATCAGAACAATCAAAATGGAGATGTCAATGCTGGTACTCCTGAATTCATCCCTGAGCCAATCTATGTTTTCACCCGATACTTTCCTCATCTCCATCTCTTTCGTGCCCGATTTTGAGTTCAGATACCCAATAAACTCATCCATCGAATAATCTTCATGTTCGCCCCTCTCAGCATCAAACGAAAAGAAGTGGTTTATTAATGTCGTAAGTATTTCACTCTTTTTCATAATTGTTATCCTTTCTTTCCATTAACAAAAGTAAACATTATTAGTTCAATATCGTATTATATATTATTTATTTGAACTATATTGTACTTTTATTGTTTAATTGAAAAAGCAAACTTTTTAGATATGGAAATAGCAGCCAGCATAAAGGGGGCCAGTAAGGAGTACAAAACAGGCGACACTGTGATTACTGCACTCCAGCCGACAACTTTCGATTTCATGAAGAAGGAGCTTACACTTATAATAGGTCCTTCAGGTTCAGGTAAAACCACTCTCCTTTCTCTTCTGGGATGTGTTATTTTTCCAACCTCAGGTGAGGTATTTATAGAAAATCGCCTGGTAAATAATTTAAGTGAAAAGGAACTGGCAGGGGTCAGACTGAGAAATATCGGTTTTGTCTTCCAGAGCTTCAACCTCCTTGCTCCGCTCAATGTACTTGAGAATGTTATGCAACCGCTCAGGCTTTCCGGTATCAGCAGGAAGGAAGCCAGGCTCAGGGCTGAGGAGGCTCTTAAGAAAGTAAATATGGAAAACAGGGTAAAGAGCCTGCCGAAAAACCTCAGTGGCGGGCAGCAGCAGAGAGTTGCGATTGCAAGAGCGCTTGTTACAGAACCATCTATGATGCTTTGTGATGAGCCCACTGCATCACTCGATATCAAAAGTGTCGGAATAGTAATGGAAGAACTTAAAATGCTTTCAGATTCAGGCAAATCAGTTATTGTGGTAACTCACGACCTCAGGTTGAAACCTTTTGCCGACAGGATAATTTATGTGAACAATGGGATCGCTTCCGACAAGCCCTCTGAGGATGAGATATTTCATAATTAAAAATAAATAAAATCATTTGATCAGTATAAAAGAATTTAAGCTATGAATAAAAAAATTTACCTGTTAATGATACCGATTGTAATTACGGCCTGCGGTGGCGGTAAGGAAAACAATGAAAAACCGGTGGCCGGATCGGCTCCGGTTAACAGTGCGATAGTCGATGTTGCCGAAGTTGTAGGGGTAGGCAAGGTTGAACCTGAACGGGAGATAATCAGCCTTGCAGCCGCAACCGGTGGCGTTGTTAAAGATATATACAGGAACGACGGCGATATTATCAAAAAAGATGAGCCTCTGGTGCGTCTCGATGATGAGCTTGAACTGATTAAGGTATCGCAGTTGAAAAGCCAGTACAACGCACAGAAATCACAGGAGGAGATTGATAAGCTTAACCTGCAGGAGTC
>Ga0208980_10002307_pt1 | contig 11578 bp, 9 predicted proteins | sample WetSurMetagenome_3_FD_187993 | JGI IMG/M metagenome (GOLD analysis project Ga0208980, IMG submission 187993) | Wetland microbial communities from Twitchell Island in the Sacramento Delta, sample from surface sediment Aug2011 Site A1 Bulk (version 2) | ecosystem: Environmental > Aquatic > Marine...
GGGGGGGTAGCCGCCATACCGGTCACGATCTTGTCGTGGACGTTATCATAGGGGACATATTCCATGACCACTTTGATATCGGGGTTCAGGGCTTCGAAGTCGCGCGCAATTTGATCAATCTCGGCGGGTTTCAAACCAGCCTGATCCATGGTCAGCACATGAATGGTCACTGGTCCAGTTTCTTTCTTCTGGCAACCAACCATGCCAAATGCAATGACAAGTGCCATAACGACTAAAGCAATTTTATTTAAAGTACGCATATTTTCTCCTCTTTCTTGGTAATTTGGATTCTGAAAGCTTGTGGTTTTGTTTTTCTGAATAATCGATTTTCTTTACAACGCACCTCCTTTGGCTTATTTTGTGAAAAGTTAAGATAGTTTATGGACGACATAAAAATTAGCTGTGTTATGCAGCACATTGGTGATCGCTCCCATTACCCCCGCTCGTAAACCCAGGTTGGATACCACCAGCCTGGGGAGCACGGGGATGGCACCCTCCATACGGTGAAGGATCGGCTGAACCAGCATCTCAGCAGAGCGCGATACCCCACCACCCAATATGATCAATTCTGGGTCAAAGGCCACCGCCAGGTTTGCAACGGCGATTGCCAGGTAATCTACCGTTTCGTTGATGATCTTCAAAGCCCATTCCTGGTTTTGCTTGGCAGCCTCAAATACATCTTCAGCAATCAGGTTTTCCAATTCTTCTGTGGTAAATTTTCCTTTAAGGGCAATCCTGGCACGGTTAGCAATCCCTGTCCCTGAAGCCACACTTTCCAACGCCCCAAAATCCTCGAAATTTTCCCCCAGGAACTCACACCCTGGTAGCATGTTTCCAATCTCACCCGAAGCTTCGTTTGCCCCACGGTATAGAGCACCATCGATGATGATCCCCGCTCCAATGCCTGTGCCAATCGCCACCATAACCATGTTCTGCGTATTCTGACCTGCCCCAAACCACAGCTCACCCATGGCTGCCAGGTTTACATCGTTGTCAACGGTGATCAGCAGGGGATATAGCTCATTCAGGCGTTGTTTGAGCGGGAAGTCTTTCCAATGCAACGTGTTCGCCCATTTGACAATCCCTTCTTTGTGCAGAGTGATGCCGGGTGCGCCTACCCCAATGCCATGCACCTGCCGTCCAGCCAGCTTTGCTGATTCGAGCAGGGTGTCGATCAAAGTGGTCAGGTGGCTGAAGCTGTCTTCTTCACTGGTACCATGCCAGGCGATATTCATCTCATCGAGAACATTTCCCCCCAGGTCTGAAAGGGCGCCATATATCTTCGTCCCACCCATATCCACACCCAGGATGAGATAACCTTCAGCATTGAATTCCAATAGTGGGCGCCTTCGCCCGCCACTCCATTCTGTGCTCCCGTGCAGGCGGACAAAACCCTCTTCAATCAATCCATCCACGATACGCATGACCGTCGGCAGGCTGACGTCCAATCGTTGGGCGATCGTACTGCGGGCAATAGGGCTTTCCCGGCGGATGATCTCCAGGATAGCTGAACGGTTGATATCACGCATTGCAGAAGCGGATATGGTTAGCCGGTAAGTCATGGATTATGCCTGATGATCGAATGACAAGTTACTTACATCATGTAATACTTATTTACAATATGTAACTATCTTAGCATATTTTTACCTTAGAGTCAATTATTTATTTTTAGGTAATATACTCTTCTAATCGACACCTATTGCATTACTGAAAGTCTCACCGCTGATTGATGTATGTTTATGGATGCCTGCAGGAGTATAGTTAAGAGATAGTATAGACACCCCGCCTGAGAAACTTAACTCAATGTTTTTCATTGGGTCTTTCGAGCCGGGGGCGTTCTTCTTACGCACCTTTCCAGTATTCCTTATTCCTCAATTCCTTTTATGATATACTAACCGCCAATATTATTAATAGCCTGGAAGAGGACGAGTAAGCGCAGAAGCGGCGGCACAGAGAGCGGTAGATGGTGCAAAACCCGCCCGGGCGCATGCGTTGAATGGACCTTGGAGCTGCAGGGTGAACCCATTTAGGTAGTAACTCGTGCCGGAGCTGCCACCGTTAGCTGGGCAAAAGGTATCGCTGATATTAACCGTACCTGAAACGTGAAGCTGGCTTATTCACCCCCGTCGCATCACCGGCGGGGGTGTTCATTAAAATATTTATCGAAAATATTTATCGGAGGTATAAAATGTTGATGAAAATAAATCTGGTCTATTGTGCAGTCTGAAACTACACCGATCGCGCTGTCGGTCTGGCAGCCGAACTGCTAAAGGAGTTTGAGCCGAACATCGAATCGTTTACCCTGGTGCCATCCGACGGAGGGCGCTTTGAGTTTTCGATCAATGAAAAGCTCTTGTATTCCAAGCTTCAAACCCACCGCCACGCCAATCCCGGCGAGGTGGCGGGGTTGGTGAAAGAGTATTTGAAATAATTGTCTTTGCGAATGGTATTAACAGTTTTCAAGGAGTGTATCTTTTCTTATTCGATAAAGATTGCTTCGTCGGGCTTCAGAGAACGAATAACGCCCTCCTCGCAATGACCATTTAAAGGAGTATCTATGATTGCTTCAAAGAAAGGCCGCGTATTTTCAGGTGCACGCCCCACTGGGCGACAACACCTGGGGAATTATCTGGGTGCGATCAAGAATTACGTGGCACTCCAAGATGAATATGACTGCGTGTACTGCATCGTCGACCTCCATGCACTGACCACAGTGGAAGACACCCTTAACTTGCGCCAGAACACCATTGAAATGGCATTGGATTTCCTGGCGGCTGGCATTCGCCCAGAAGAGACCATCATGTTCATTCAATCCCACGTGCCCCAGGTGGCAGAGCTGCATCTGATCCTCTCCATGGTCTCGCCTATGGGAAAACTAACCGACCTGCCCACCTTCAAGGATAAAATACGCGACCAGCCTGAAAATGTGAACTATGGGCTGGTAGGCTACCCGGTGTTGATGACCGCAGATATTGTGCTTTACAAATCCAACGTCGTACCGGTGGGGATTGACCAGGCACCGCATCTTGAATTTGCCCGCGAGACAGTGCGTTCATTTCACCATCGCTACAATACCAAAGTGTTGATCGAACCCGAGATGAAGAACACCGAAATCCCATTGGTACTGGGCATCGACGGGGAGCGCAAGATGAGCAAGAGCCTCAATAATCATATCGAGATTGCTGCCACCCCCGAAGAGACTATCAAGCGGGTAAAGGAAATGAAGACTGATCCCGCTCGCCGGTTGCGTACCGACCCCGGTAACCCGGATATCTGCAACGTATACACCATGCATAAGATATTTTCATCCCCGGATGAAATTGCCATGGTCAATCGTGAATGCCGGCGGGCGGGCATCGGCTGCGTGGAGTGCAAGATGCTCTACGCCAAGAATTTAAATGCCAATCTGGCACCCTTCCGCGCCCGGCGAAATGAGCTGACAAAAAACCCGGGTTATGTGGACGATGTGCTGGAGGATGGTGCCAAACGCGCCCGGGTTATCGCAGAGCAAACCATGGTTGAAGTACGGGAAGCTGTGGGTCTCCCATAACGATTAAAGGACAATTCAGCTTATGCGGGTTGTATTACAACGGGTGAAATCCGGCAGGGTATCAGTAGCCGGGCATGCTATTGCAGAAATCGACACAGGCTTCGTCATCTTGCTGGGAATCGGTCCTGGGGATGGCGAGGCGCAGTCGCGCACGTTGAGTGAAAAAATTGCCAACTTGCGGATCTTCGAAGATGAGCAGGGCAGGCTGAATCGCTCGCTATTGGATGTGGGTGGTCAAGCCCTGGTGGTGTCACAGTTCACCCTGTATGCGGATACTCGCAAAGGCAGGCGACCCTCGTTCACCGATGCAGCCCTGCCCGAGTTAGCCCGTCCATTGGTGGAGCGTTTTGCAGCGATGCTTCGCCAGTTGGGAGTGCCCACTCAGACGGGCGAGTTCGGCGCTCACATGCTGGTGGAAATCGCCAACGATGGTCCGGTGACCATTTGGCTGGAAGCCTGAGATCAATCGTAGAATTTGCGCAGCAAGATCAGGATGCAGGTGGAGTAATCCAGCCTGCGATTCTTGGGCTGGCGCCAGCTATCGGAGAGAGGGAATTCCACACAGCTGGCGATCCGTGAGCCAAAATCCCACATACCATCCTGGTTGCGTTGTTCCCATATACGATTAAGCACATTTACGGAAACTTCCCGCCATGCGTAGAACTGTGTAAGGATGTTCATCGACCTGAGCCAGTAACCTATTTGCCTCGGTGATGGATCAGCCAGTGCCACGCGTATATAGCGGATGCCATCCGGCTTGTGCCATATCCAACGCACAATAGCGCCTTCTAACTGCTCAGGCAACCGATGTGTCGCTAGTATCCATAAGGCATGCTGGCTTTCCAGGAATCCATTTTCGACGTGAATTCCTGACAGCTGTTGGTAAGCAGCAACCTCATCCTCCAAACGATAATTCCCAGATGCGAATGCTTGCTGGGCGACATCTGCCAGATAGGTCCAAAACGGGTCCAATTCCTTGTTTCTTGGGTCAACTTGAGCCAGCCTGCCCGCCAGGATGAGCTTGATCAGCAAAGGCCAGGATTCGTGTTTCTCAACCCGGTCGGTGATGTGTGCATCCCCGCTGAGTACATCCAGGATGTACTGCCGTACTTGTGTGAGCATCTGACTATTCTGATCGAGTCCCAATGCAAAAGCCCGGTCGATGGCTTCCTCCGTGGTGCGAAAGGGTGTCTTCACTTGCGTGTCTTGAGAGTGAAAGCGACCCCAGCTGCCATTGGGTAACTGCGCTCCTTCCAACTGGTGAATCCATTTAGAATCAGCGGCAGCTTTTTTTGCCAGAACCAGATCAGGATCATCCGATGGTACTCGTATGACTTCCCGCAGGAGGCGGTGGGTGAGGATCCCCATCGGAGCTTGCTCCAGAATATTTCTTGCTGAAGAATAAATGTCTTCGAGGGTGAAAGAAGGACCGCCAGGTGAATAAGCCATCTCAGATTGCACTCAACTATAGATAGATTCTCATGCCTTTCCCATAAGGGTATTAAAGAACAATTTTCGACTGAATGGTTGGCCTGATAATATGGTTTGTGATCGGAACATACGCGCTACCGACCGTACCACCAACATTGCTGTGATTGCCAATAGTATGGCAGCCAGGAATGTCTGCCAGAGCGGCACACCTCCCGCAGCCAGGCGGGTCATCATCGCCACAGGTGATGTTAATGGGAATAAGCTGAGGATGACTGATATGATACTATCGGGCTCATTGATCAGTAAGCTATTCAGGAACATGGGAATCATCAAAGGGAAGATCACCAGGATGGTCGCTTGAGAAGCTTCACGTAGATTAGGGACCAATGACCCTAAACCCGCCATCAAGCTTGCATAGACTGCATAACCAAGCAGGAAGAATACCAATCCCCAGATCAGAAAAGAGGTTGGCAGTTGAAAGGCGATCGGCAGGTTGAAAGTTGTCCCACTTCTGGCTAACAATAATCGCCCGGTGCCCACCCAGGCAACAACCTGGATCAATCCGATCAAACCCAGGCCCACGATTTTACCGGTGAGTAGCTGCCTTGGGGTGACCGATACCATCAGGATCTCCATCACCCGGTTCTCCTTTTCCTTGGCGACACTGCTGAGCAAAAGACTGGCTGTGCTCAAAATAATGATATAAAAAAGTATCAATACTGCGTAGGGCAAGAAATATGTCAATAAGTTATTTGCATCCCGCTGAGGTTCTGGAGATAATGCCACTTTTTGTGTGCTCATTGGGCCGTTGATTAATGTCGCGAGCTGTACATCCCCTCCTAACAGATTAACCTTCAAGATCCATTGCATTAAATCTGACTGACTGGAAGATCCAAGCGGATTAAAATCCGGACGAATATAGATGATCTCTCCGCTCTGGATGTAATCCGCTGGAATGATGTAATAAGCGGAAATCTCGCCATCATTAAGTGCTTTCCGGGCACTGCCTTCGTCAGGGAATGGCAGCAATAATCCACTTTCCACTGAGTCGGGAATGGTCTTGATGATGCCACTCTGGTCAATGTATCCTTCAGCCTGCACCGTTGATGGCGTGCTGATTAGCGAGGATAAGAGGATTTGAGCTGAGGACCCTTTCGTTAACTGTCCTGCAACTGAAAAGATGATCGCGCCGATGATTGGGATTCCAAATATGACGAATAGGAATGATGGGCGGGAAAGGACAGTGATGAGTTCATGTTTTAACACAAGCAAAGTTTTATTCATAGGTCACACCTTTTGATGGCTGATGACTTCTTTCCAACGAATCCGCTGCCCATAACGCAGCATACCCAGATGAAACGCCCTGCCTGCCAACCACACTGCACCAATCGCCGAAATCACCAGGATAGAAACACTGGCGATCAGCTGCCAGGCGGGAATGGTGGTGAAACCGAGTCGCAGGGTGATTGTCATTGGTGCGGTCAATGGAAACAGGCTCATGGCGATTGCCAACGGGCTGTTTGGGTTTTGGATGAAAACCCCAATGAACAGGTATGGCAACCAGATCGGTATGGTAAACAATCCCAGGATTTGCTGACCTTCACTGGCTTCAGAAACTGTGGCACCAACGGCAGCCATCAATCCACTAATCATGATAAAAGCCGGGATCATCACTGCTAGGATGATGCCCGTCATTTCTCCTGAGAATTTGAAATCGCGCAACCAAGGAAAATAGTTACTTCCGATGACCAAAACCAGGATGACGAAGATAGCCCAAACGACCAGCTGAGTGACCCCTACCAAAATATCAGCAATCACCTTGCTGCTCATCAACTGATTGGGTGACACAGAAGTCACCATAATCTCCATCGTGCGGTTCTCTTTTTCCTCCACCACAGATTGCATCAGATAGCCTGAGCTTGTGCTCATTCCGACAATGAATAGGATCCCTGCAATTATTGGCATGAGGATGTTAATAAAGCGGTTCTGGGAGGCTTCCCGGCTATTATCCGTAGACCGGACAATGATATCGTTTCCATTTATTATGCGGTTAGCGATATCCGATGGTTGATTTGACAATAGATTTGCCTTCAGGAAGGATGCAAATTGCCTTTCAGCAGAGCCTTTAATTTTATCCAGATAAATAACTTTCGTTGCACCTGATTTCAGGTAGTCTTCGGGGATAATGTAATATGCTTGAATCTTTCCAGCTTGCAGGTCGGCATTTGCAATTGTTTCATCCTTGTATGCCAGCATCGGAATGGTTTGGTCAGGCCATTTGACCCGAGGTGGAGCAACAGCTTCGGCTAAGAGGCCAGAGTAGTCAACATATCCGACTGGTTTTACGCTGGTCTCCATGATGATCATGGCGATAACCAATATCACCATGAAGATGATCAGGATAGGAACACTGAACAGAGCAAACAGAAAACGCTTGCGGAATACATGCCTGGAGTATTCATGCCAGGCGACACGCCAGAATTTGATCATAATCCCTCTCCTTGTTCCTGGTCATCTGCCGTCACCACACGAATGAATATCTCATCCAGGGTCGGTGCCGCGATCTCATATTGGTCAATGCGGATACCACGCTCAACCAATAACCGTAAGACATCTTGTGTGTCTGTCGATTGAGCAAGATTCAGCCGATAGGAGGATGAATTATGCTGGTCAATACCTTCCACACCAGGCAGGCTGGGTAACTCGTCTGGAGTGCGAATGACAACTGCATGCCCCGAAAATTGTGATCGGATATCGTCCAGAGGTCCGTAGAGAACAGTCCGACCATGATCAATCAGCACAATGCGATCGCATAGCTCTTCCACCTGATGCATCTGGTGTGTGGACATGAGGATTGTGACACCTCGATCGCGTTGTTCGCGCAGTAATTCTTTGACCATCTGGGTGTTGATTGGGTCCAGACCGCTGAACGGTTCGTCAATTATGACCAACTCCGGCTCATGGATCAATGTTGAGATCAATTGGGCTTTCTGCTGCATACCCTTGCTAAGCTCTTTGACCTTCTTATGGCGTGAAGATGCGAGATCGAAACGTTCCAGGTAGCCGGCTATCCTGTTGCGGGCTTCCGTTTGATCCATGCCTTTAAGGGTTGCTAAATAAACCAGGCATTTTTCTAGCTGGATTTCTTGATAGAGACCACGTTCTTCTGGCATGTATCCAATGTGATCCTTCTTAGCTTCCGTCATCGGACCACCCAGGATGCTTACCTTACCCTGATCGGGTTTAAATATGTCCAGCATAATCCGAATGGAGGTGGTTTTTCCGGCACCATTCGGCCCAAGCAGGCCAAAAATTTCGCCCTTTTCAACGTCAAATGAGACGTCATCTACAGCTTTCAGCGTTCCAAATGATTTACTGATATGAGATATTTCAACAGTTGGCATACAGAAACCTTCCTTCCTTTTTAGAGAGAAAAAGATGTCCTCCATTATCATTGTAAGGGATTTATAGAAGAACCAGCATAGATTTCCTGAGGTTTAATCCATTCGAATGGCAACCGTTACGCTATTATAGTCTGGTAGAAAAGGTTTTCATCGATGCTATAATTGCGCAATTCGATCAATGGAAGCTTAGAGGAGTGTGGTATGAAAACCCTCTGTGTTTATTGCGGGTCTTCCGATAAGATGAGTGATGCATACCTTCAGGTTGCCTTCCAGATGGGAGCTGCTATCGCCAAACGCGGATTAGTGCTCGCTTATGGTGCTGGTCGCACCGGGATGATGGGTGCAGTCGCAGATGGTGCCCTGGAAGCTGGTGGCGAAGTGATCGGGGTTATCCCGCGCATGTTTGCAACCCCGGCATTAATGCACAATGGGCTTTCACGGCTTGATATTGTGGATAACATGCACACGCGCAAACAGCGCCTTATTGAAATCTCCGATGCTTTTATTGCCTTGCCGGGAGGCTATGGAACCTTTGAAGAGTTATTTGAAGTGCTTACCTGGGCACAAATTGGTTTACACAGAAAACCTGTCGGGATATTGAATACCCGGCATTATTTTGATAGCCTGCTATCCGCCATCGATATTGCCCGTACGGAGGGCTTCATGTATGCAGAGCATCAATCCCTGTTCGTCTACGCGGATAACCCCGATGTCTTGCTGGAAGCGTTGGATCGCTTTCAATACCCACAGGGGATGGAAAGGTGGCTCACCCGAGAGGAATGAGTTAACTTTCTTGAAGATTTCTGGTTTTAAAGACCATCAACGCGATAGCCAGAATATATACACTATATCCTAACGCCTGAGTTAGGGAAGGGCTCCCATAGTATCCAAACAAGGTGCTGAAGATCATTCCCACGATGGAATGGTCGTTGAGGAATGGATTGAGATTCCATATTGGGTTGATGATCGCGGGAATGATACCTGCCTCATTAAACTCAGCGACACTATGGGCGATTAGTCCACCAGCAAACAGGATGAGAATGAAAGCGGTAATTTGGAAGAAACGCTGTAAATTGAGACGCAGGGTGGCAGTAAAAATCAAATATCCTAACAAACTGGCAGCGAACAATCCAAGTGAAGTCCCAAGAAGGGTCTGAATTCCACTTGATGTTATGGAAATGGCAGTCAGGTATAGAGCGAGTTCGACGCCTTCCCGTAACACTGCGATCAAAGCCAGGAAAAATATTCCCTCCTGACCTTTACCGTTTACAGCCCGACCTACATTACTCTCCAGCTTTACGTTCATGCTTCTCGACTGTTTACTCATCCAGAAAATCATCCAGGTGAGCACTCCTGCTGCTAGAAGTAGAGTCAGACCTTCGAAAATTTGTTCTGAACGACCTTGTAATTCTTTACCGATCCCTCGCAATAGCAGGGCAGTAAGCAAGCTAAGAATCCCTGCACTCAGCACGCCTAGCCAAAGTGATCGGTTAAGATCAGATCGTCCTGTTTTACGCAATGCCCCAAGCACAAATCCGATGATTAATGCTGCTTCGAGACCTTCACGCAAGGAGAGCACAAAACTGGGGATCATGAATGACCTCCAGGGGTAAATTGATCTGCATTATGGATCAAAACAGGTTGCTGTTGAAGAAAGATCCCGTATTGTTTCGCTCGATATAGGAACCGTCGCACAGGGGAGGTTTGATCGTTTCGATCGCAAAAGGAATAGTCACAAGAGCGAGCGGGCATAAGTATCCTTTCAGGTAAAAAATATCTGATAAATAAGATAAATTATAGCACAATTAATAGGAGCACGGTTATATTTTTTCATGCAGTTATATCTATGGGCATAAATAATAAAAAAATCGGTGGATTTTATTCACCCACCGATTTTTATCACTGGAGCTATTTTGTACGCTTGTCCTTGGAGTTTGCCATACCGGTTCCGCCGCGATAGCCAGGTGCAGTGATGGCACAGATGGTACAAATGCGGGAATCTAGGATTCGGCTGAGGATGCGTGGGTCCAGCTCCTCAAGATATTTAGCAGTCGTCATCACGGTAGGTAGTTTATTCAGATGCCGATAGTCTATTAATTGAAATAATTTCTCATTTGCCCAGGGGGTTGGGGATTGTTCGCCTAACGCATCCAGGATAAGGAAAGGAGCGCTGCGTATCTCTTCAAAACGCCTGTCAAGACTGATAGGGCTATTGGTACTGAAAGTGGCCCGTAAATGGTCCAACAAGTCAGCGACACTGATGAGCATGGGGGGTTGACCAAGATCTGCGCGTGAGTTGGCAATCGCAGCTGCCAGATGAGTTTTCCCACAGGCATAAGTTCCGGTAAATAACAACCAGCCATGCGGTGAGCGGGAATAATCCAATGCGGTTTTTAAGGCTTTGTCCAGGCTCTTGCGGTCATTGGCAGGAAGGTTTTCCGCCTGGCGGTCATCCCAGGTACTGAAAGTCTGTTCATGATGCATAGCCAGGGAGGATAAATCAGAGTGGGTGGAATCGTCGGTAGGTCGACGATAATCGGGGGCTTGAATGAAGACACGCGTAACGAGCTCTGGGTCTTCCAGGCGGGAGCGTATCCGTCCTTCTATCTGATCGAGTAAAAGGTTGGTGGTAACAACGAGGGGTAAGCGATTGATATAACGATAGTTCAAGATTTGAAAGAGCTTTTCCTGTGCCCAGGCAGTGGCATTTTGGGTTCCAAAGTCGTCCATGATAAGCAACGGAGCTGTGCGTATCTCATCAAAGCGCTGTTCAAAGGTGCTTTCCGGATTATTGTAGGCGAAGCGAAGGGCATCCAACAAATCGGGGACGGTGATGAACAGGGTTGGAACTCCAATCCCAACAGTAAAATTAGCGATGGCTGCAGCCAGGTGGGTTTTCCCACAGCCATAACCACCCTGGAGAAGCAACCAGCCATCCGCTTTCTGGGAGAATTGCTGTGCCTGGTTATATGCCCGTTCGAGCGAGTCTGCCTGCCATGGGCCCAATCCAATTCGGCCTCGGGATTGAAAATTTTCGAAGGTGAGATGCTGTAGGTTGTCCAGGTTGCTGATGGAAAATAGACGCTGATGGATTTGCTGAGCCACCTGCTCCTGGCGGCAAGTGCAGATTTGTAGCAGGCCGAATTCAGGATGACCTATCGGCAGGTCGCGACGTAAATACCCCAATCCATGG
>Ga0208980_10002308_pt1 | contig 11577 bp, 7 predicted proteins | sample WetSurMetagenome_3_FD_187993 | JGI IMG/M metagenome (GOLD analysis project Ga0208980, IMG submission 187993) | Wetland microbial communities from Twitchell Island in the Sacramento Delta, sample from surface sediment Aug2011 Site A1 Bulk (version 2) | ecosystem: Environmental > Aquatic > Marine...
AGATAGACTGAAGGCTTTCAGGGACAAACCTTGCGTGATCACACAAGACTTCGGGCAGTTTAGTCGGCTATTGAACCAAAGGTGGTAGAAACCGAGAAGGTCTCGAATGGCTTGGTTCGCGCTTTGCGAGATGTTTTATATCCTTCAGCCCTCAGCCTAAACACCTGTGCAGTTACAATTGATGAATCGGTGCCACCGGGCAATGCGCGCCCGGCGGCCTTGAGGCGCGCATGGACGAAACCTCTGCCAAACTTCTGCAGGAACTCGGCGACAGCCTTCAAAGGGTCCCGGGCCCTGGGCAGCCGCCCGCCGCGACGGCGGACACGGTGGCCGCGGAGGATCTGGACCGCTGGCGCATGCTCCTCGTGGAGATGGTCTATCTGCTGAATGCCTGTTTCCGAGACGTCCAGTACTGGGAAGGGATAAAAACCGAGAAGGACACCTTCAGGCAATTCAGCGGCATCCTGCTTCAACTCGCCCGGCTGCCCGGTCACGACGGGGTCATCCGCATCAGCCACCGCGGGGCCGCCCAGGGCAAGATGTCCGAAAAGGCCGACTACCTCGTCCGATTCGGCGACATCAGCATCGATACGGCCATCGTCGCCGCCGTCATCAAGCGTTTAGGCATCCGCATGAAGCACCTGGAGGGGCGGCTGCAGAAATCGTTTGATACACTCGCGGCCGAGGGGATCGACTCGATCCTGCTGCGCATGCCGGAAGACACCCCGGAGTCCATGGACTGCCTCCGCGGGGCCCTGCGCGTTCTCTCCTGCTACCGCGTGGCGGCCGAAAAGAATTCCCCCATCACGTACAGCCGCAACGGCACGCCGATGCAGCTCACGGCCGTGCGCGACGACCAGGGCCTGCCCGACCCGAACCTCACCATGCTCGCCGCGGTCAACGATCTGTCCGCCGGCGCCATGGAGGAGATGGTGCGCAAGGTCGCAGCCTTCATGCAGCGGCCGGAAAACGCCCGCCTGCGCCGACAGTTCCCGAATGTTTATCAGACGTTCTTCGCCATCAAGAGCCTGCGCGACAAACTGCAGCGGTCGCCGATCGAGATCAACGCCAACCGGCGCAAATCGACGGACACACCGGCGGACGAACCGGCCTGGGGCGGTGGTGGGTGGGCAGACGGCACCGGCACTGCAGCGGCCGCGCTCGGCGCCGCGGGCGGTGGTACAGGCGGCGGTGCGGGCGGCGGCGGAACTGGCAACGAAACGGCCGGCGGTGGAAGCGGCGAAGCCGGTAGCCCCCCCCCACCGGATGGTCACACGGCCGTCATGGGGGATGCAGCGTTCCGGGCGGGCCTGGAGCGCATAGTGAAAGACACTTTTAAAGACGCCCCCGCCGCCGCAGTCGGCGCCATGCGCTGCGTTTACGGCCAGGACTATGGCAGCCTCGACGCGAACTCCCTCGGCGAGAGGCTCGGGCTGATCACCAACCTGCTCTCGGCCATGCAGGCCAACCCCACCGGCCAGCAGTTGATGGAATCTGCGCTGCAGCGCATCCAGACCGGCATGGACCAGCTGCCGAGCGAGCTGCTCAACGACCTGGTGGTCGATAACAACGTGGTCAAAGTCTGGGAGGGAGACCGGGAGCGCATCGTCGGCAACGTCGAAGAAAAGCTCGCCCAGGCCATCGACACGGCCAAGGACCACGCCGCCGCGCGCCGGAAACTGCAGGCCACGGCCGGTGACGAACCGATCTATTTCTCGCGCGATGCCGCCGCCCTGGCCGCCTTCTTCGACCTGGCGCCTGAGGAAATGGAGGCCATCCTCAAACTGTTCCGCGGCTGCTTCGACGGTCGCGGGGGGTTCCAGAAGGCCAGCTTCGAAAAGAAGGTCCCGGAGTTTGCCCGCTATCATAAAAAAATCTTCAAGGTGCTGTGGGAGTTTCTCAAGGACATGCCACGCCGCAGCGACCGCCTGCCGTTCCTGAACTCCCTGCAGCTCATGATCAGGGCGATCCAACAGCCCATCCAAGCCGTTCGGACCCTGCTGGCTGACTTCATGGCCGACCCGGCCCAGGTCAGCTTCCCGGACCGCAACGCCGTCATGCTGTCCACGCAGTTCCTGCGAACCTACAACAAGGAGATCAACGTCGATATCGAACTGACCCCGGAGGAGATCCTGCGGGTGCAAACGGGCCTGGACGGCAAGGTCATGAGCTACGCGGCGTGGAGGGTCAACAGCGACCAGAAGCGGTTCCTGACCAAGGTCGTGAGCATCCGCAAGCGGCTCATGGGGGCTTTCGATCCGGGTTCGGCCGGTGTCGCACCGATGCCGCCGCGCTTTCTGATCGCCCTGGAGCGGGAGGTGCACATCTTTCTGGCGCTGATCGGCGGCAACACCGCCGCCTCGATTCTGCACAGCGCGCTCAACGTGTTCGGCAACCCCGAATCCCAGGTTTACATCACGCAGGAAGGCCGGCAGCACCTGTACGGGCTGCTCCAGCACCTGTCCGTCTTGGTCCGGGGGATCGGCAGAATCGGGTCGGAAATCGACCTCGTGCTGCTCGATCAGGTCAAACACCGGGAAAATGAATTCCTGAAGATGAGCGCCGATCCCCGCTGTACCGCCCTCGTCCGACGCGTCTTCGGCTGGGTGGAGCCGGCCAAGAGCGAGATCGTCGTCCGCAGCCGAGGTGGTCAGGCTGCCAAGCAACCCACGAGCCGGGCGGACAGTTTGTCCTCCACGAACACCCTGGACTTTTGAGCCGGCCCCGTCTCGGCTGACCCGTTGGCTTTCAGGCCCTTGATTCTCAGCGCTCTACCCCCGGCCCCTTCTGGATGATCTCGAGCGCCTTGGCCAGCGCCTGGTCCAGGTGTTCCGGCTGGGAGCCGCCGGCCTGGGCCATGTCCGGGCGGCCACCGCCTTTGCCGCCCACCAGCGCCGCCACCTGCTTGATGATGTTGCCGGCGTGGTAGCGGCCGGCGAGGTCCGGGGTGACTCCGGCGATCAGCATGACTTTGGAGTCGTTGACGCTGCCCAGGACCACGACGCCGGATTTCATCTTGTCCTTGTAACGGTCCAACAGGTCCCGCAGCAGCGCCGGAGAGTCCGCCTCGACCTTCTTCACGAGCACGCTGACGCCCGCCACGTCCCGGACCTCGTCGGCGGCACCCGCCACCGCGACCGCGGAAAGCCGCCCCTTCAACTGCTCGATCTCGCGCTCGAGACCCTTCGTGTCGGATAGCAGCTTCGCGACGCGCGCGGTCAGCGCCTCGGGCTTCTCCCGCAACAGGTGCGCCGCTTCCTGGAGCGTGCGCTCGGCCTGCTGCATGACCTCCACGGCGGCCCGGCCGGTCAGGGCCTCGATGCGGCGGACGCCGGCGGCGATACTGGCCTCCGCGACGATTTTGAACAGGCCGATGTTGCCCGTGCGGCCCGTGTGGGTGCCGCCGCACAGCTCCTTGCTGAAGTCCGCCAGCGCGATCACCCGCACCCGGTCGCCGTACTTTTCCTCGAACAACGCCATGGCGCCGGTCTGGAAGGCTTCCTCGGCGGCCATCTCCTCGATTTCCGTGGCTACGTTGGCGCGGATCCGTTCGTTGACGAGGGACTCGATCTGCGCGAGGGTGTCCGGGTCGACCTGCGAAAAATGCGTGAAGTCGAACCGCAGGCGTTCCGGGGACACCAGGGAGCCGGCCTGCTTGACGTGCTCGCCCAGCACGCTGCGCAGCGCCGCGTGCAGGATGTGGGTGGCGGTGTGGTTGTTCTCGGTGGCCGCCCGGCTGGCCGCGTCCACCAGGAGGCTCACCGTGTCCCCTTGGCGCAGGCGGCCGGATCGGACCCGGCCCTTGTGGATGATCAGGCCGGTGGGGTCCTTCACCGTGTCGGTCACCTGGACCTCGCCCTCCGGAGCGATGATGCGGCCCGCATCGCCGGCCTGGCCCCCGGACTCCGCGTAGAACGGGGTCCGCTCGGTCACCACCTCGACCTCGGTTCCGGCCGCCGCCTCGGCGGTTTCCTGTTCGTGCGCGACCAGCAGCCGCACACTGGACTCGCAGCTGAGCAGATTGTAGCCCACGAACTCCGGTTTGAACCCGTCCGCCGAAAGGCTCGTGTAGGCGTCGCCGATGCGCGTGAACGCCGTGACGGTGCGCGACTTGGCGCGCTGGCCCTCCATCTCGCGCTCGAAGCCGTCCATGTCCAGGTGCATGTGTTCGTCCCGCACCACGTCCCGCACGATGTCGGCCGGGAAGCCGAAGGTGTCGTAGAGCTTGAAGATGACGGCCCCCGGCACCTCGCTCCGTCCCTGGCTCTTGAGCTCAGAGAGCGTGTCGTTCAGCAGCCGCAGGCCGGTGTCCAGGGTGTGCCGGAAGCGCGCCTCCTCGTTCTGGACGACGTTGGTGATGAAGGCCGCCGCCTCGGTGAGCTCCGGATAGGCCGGCTTCATGATGTCGAACACCACCCGGGTGGTCTCGTGCAGGAACGGCCGGCTGAGGCCGATGTTGCGGCCGTAGCGGATGGCGCGGCGCATGATGCGCCGCAGCACGTAGCCCCGGCCCTCGTTGGACGGCAGGATCCCGTCGCCGATGAGAAAAGCCGCCGCGCGGGAATGGTCGGCGATGACCTTCATGGCGACGTCGGTGGCCGGGTCCTGCCCGAACTGCCGGCCGGTCAACTCCTCGGCGCGGGCGATGATGGGCCGGATCAGGTCGGTGTCGTAATTGGTGGAAACGTTCTGGACGACCGATACGATCCGCTCGAGCCCCATGCCGGTGTCGATGCTTGGTGAGGGCAGCCGCGTCATGGTGCCGGCGGCGTCGCGGTTGAACTGCATGAACACGAGGTTCCAGATCTCGAGGTACCGGTCGCACTCGCAGCCCACGGTGCACTCCGGCCGGCCGCAGCCGTACCCCTCCCCGCGATCGATGATGATCTCGGAGCACGGGCCGCAGGGGCCGGTGTCGCCCATGGACCAGAAGTTGTCCTTTTCCCCGAAGCGCACGATGCGCGCGTCGGGCAGCCCGACCCCCGTGCGCCACAGTTCGTAGGCCTCGTCGTCGTCGAGGTAGATCGAGGCCCAGAGCTTGTCCGCCGGCAGGTTGAACCCGCGCGTCAGCAGGTCCCAGGCGAACTCGACGGCGCGCTGCTTGAAGTAGTCACCAAACGAAAAATTGCCCAGCATCTCGAAGAACGTGTGATGGCGCGCGGTGTAGCCGACGTTTTCCAGGTCGTTGTGCTTGCCGCCGGCCCGCACACACTTCTGAGAGGTGGTGGCCCGCACGTAGCCCCGCTTGTCCTCGCCGAGGAACACGCGCTTGAATTGCACCATGCCGGCGTTGATGAAGAGCAGCGTGGGGTCGTCGTGGGGCACCAGCGACGAACTGCGCACGATCTGGTGGCCGTGACGTTTGAAGTAGTCGAGAAACTGTCTGCGCGCCTCGTTTCCGGTCATGACCTACTCCTCCTCACCGTCCTTGTCTTTGGCGGTCAGGCCCAGCGCCTCGCGCGCCTTGGCGGAAATCACGTCGACGATGTCCGTGTGGTCGGCGAGGAACTTCTTGACGTTCTCCCGGCCCTGGCCGATGCGTTCGCCCGCAAACGAGTACCAGGCCCCGCTTTTATCGATGATGCCCTGCTCGACGGCGACGTCGATCAGGTCCCCGATCCGGGATATGCCCTCGCCGTAGACGACGTCGAACTCCGCCTCCATGAAGGGCGGCGCCAGCTTGTTCTTGACCACCCGCACGCGGGTGCGGTTGCCGACGACGTCCTGGCCCTCCTTGATCGTGTTGGTGCGGCGAATGTCGAGCCGCACCGAGGCGTAGAACTTGAGCGCGTTGCCGCCGGTGGTGGTCTCGGGGTTGCCGAAGACGACGCCGATCTTCATGCGCATCTGGTTGATGAAGATGACGCAGGTGTTGGTCTTGCTGATGCTGCCGGTCAGTTTGCGCAGCGCCTGGGACATCAGCCGTGCCTGCAGCCCCATGTGCGAGTCCCCCATCTCACCCTCGATTTCAGCCCGCGGCACCAGGGCCGCCACCGAGTCGATGACCAGGATGTCGATCGCGCCGCTTCGCACCAGCATGTCGGTGATCTCGAGGGCCTGCTCGCCGGTGTCCGGCTGGGAGACCAGCAGTTCGTCGCAGTTGACGCCCAGCTTGCGCGCGTAGACCGTGTCCAGGGCGTGCTCGGCGTCGATAAACGCCGCGATCCCGTCCAGCTTCTGGCTCTCGGCCACGGCGTGCAGCGCCAGAGTTGTCTTGCCGGAGGCCTCCGGACCAAAGATCTCCACGATCCGGCCCCGGGGCAGCCCCCCGATGCCCAGCGCCTTGTCCAGGGCGAGCGAGCCGGTCGATATGACCGGGACACTCGCGATCGGCCGGCTGCCGAGCTTCATGATCGAGCCCTTTCCGAACTGCCGTTCCACCTGCCCCATGGCCGTCTCAAGCGCCTTTTGCTTATCCGTCGATAATCCCATGAATTCCTCCTCTATGCGTTCAATCTTCGATGCGTTGGACTTTTTATGAAATCGTCAGCTTTTCGCGCGCCAGCCGCGTATACAGAGGCCCCTCCGGCCGCAAATCGCTCTTCAGCAGAACAATTTCTTCCACCACGAAGGTACCAAATGTCGCAGCCGCAAACCGTTTCACGGCATCGGCGACCGGGCCGGGATGGCCCTCCGCCCCGAAGCGGCCCATGGTCAGGTGACCCCGGAAGGGCTTCTCCGCCCGGGGGAAGCCCAGCACCGCCAGCCGACCGTCCAGATCCTGCTGCAGCGGCGTCAGGGCATCCGGTCGCCCGGTCAGTCCGACCCAGATGACCTTCGGCCGCCGGATGTCGGGAAAAACGCCCACGCCGGCAACCGCGAGGCTGAAGCGCCCGTGGGCCTGGGCCACGACCCGCAGGATGTCGCCGATGCTGGGCACGTGCCCCGCGGGTATGTTCCCCAGGAACTTCAGCGTGAGGTGGATGTTCTCCGGCCGGACCCAGCGCGCGCGGATCTTCAGCTGTTTCAGGCTTGACTGGACCTCTTCCAGGGCCTTCCGAACCGGCCCCGGCATCTCCACGGCCACGAATGCGCGCAGCAAGCCGGGCATGGGTCACTTCCTTAGTGGCGTTTTTTAATAAATACCATCACGAATGATGCCACACCGCTACCCCCACCCTAACCCTCCCCCTGAGGGGGAGGGTTAGGGTGGGGGTAGCGCGACGCATGTGCCTATATTTATGAAATGATGTACTTAGCTCAGACGCTGGGCAGCGTGAACTGAGGCTCGCCCAGCAGAAACCGCCCCTTGGCAATCCAGGTTTTCAAGGTCGCGGCAATCTCGCGCGCCTTGACGACGCTCGACAGCGGGACGGTCGGGACCCGCCGGCCCTGGAACATGATGGCGCCGCTCTTCAGCTCGGCATAGCTCACCTGGGCCAGGCTGCGGCCAACCCCCTGGGGGTAGTCGTTGCCGTAGTCGATGACCTGGGTGAAGATCTCTTCGTCGGAGATCCCGGTCTGGGCGGCGATCTCTTCGTTGAGCAAGGGGATCGGAACGCCGAGGCCCACGGCCAGGGAACACCCATAGCCCTGGATGCCCACCCCCACCAGGAACGCGGAGCTCATCTGTTTCAGGTCGCCCATCACCCAGAGCGTGCCGGCCGGCCGCAGGGGAACGCCCTGGGGGGTGCGCTCGACCGCCGGGTTGTGCTGGGTGCCGTGCCAGGTCACATAGCCGACGCCACCGCCCAGAAAAATGCGCGTCCCCAGGCCGATGGTCCGGTAGTACGGGTCGTTGAACAGCGGGCTCAGCTGGCCCGCCGAGCAGTAGTTGGCATTGGCCGCCCGCGGCTTCAGGGTCCCCATGTAGGTGTAGACGGTCTTGTTGGTCAGGTTCACCGCGCAGTTGTAGTTCTGGTAGGCGTTGCGCGGATTGCAGAGGGTGGCCTGGGGCAGGGTCTTCAGGGTGACCTCTTTTTCCACCCGGCGGTTCGGGTAGCAGTCGGTCCCGTAGGCTTCCGCCCGCAGGTGAACGGTCTTGCCGTCCACCAGGTCCTGGATGACGTGCCCGCCGCCGTAGTTGAACTCGCCGGGGTAGACCTTGTTCAGCGGGTCGTCCTCCGCCGGCTCGGTGGCGCCGATATAGCAGTCCACGGCCGCCAGGCCCCCATAGGCCGGGACCCGGTTGAGCCACACCCGGGAGGCCTTGATCGGCGGGGTGGAGTGCCCGAAGTTGATGAAGGCCCCCGAGGAGCACATGGGAGCGAAGGTCCCGGTGGTGACCACGTCCACGTGGCGCGCCGCCTCCTCCGGCCCCTCGTTTTTCACGATGTCGATGATCTCCTCCGCCGTCACGACGACGACCTTGCCGGAGCGGATCCGCGCGTTGATCTGGTGAATCGTCTTGTTGATTTTGAATTTCGTCATCGTTGTTCAGCCCTGGCCCGGTGGGGATTTCACGCCATCCAGCTTGGACGTGACGTTGTCCCGGATCCAGTGGGGGTCCCACCACTCGATCGGATCGACGAAGGTGTCCTGGACCATCATGCTGAAATGCAGATGGTCGCCGCCGGCCAGCCCCGTGCTGCCGGTGTTCCCCAAAATGGTCTCCTTCGCCACCCGGTCCCCTGCTTTCACCGCGATCTGGCTCAGGTGGGAGTACATGCTGAACAACCCGAAGCCGTGATCCAGGATGACCGTCTGGCCGTAGATGCCGATGAAACCGGTGGACACCACCACCCCGCTGTTGGCGGCGGGGACGGGGGAGTTCATGAGGGAGGCCAGGTCCACCCCCAGGTGCTCCTGCTGATCGATTTCCTTGCCCTCATACATATAGGTGCGCCGGTCGGCAAACCCTGCCCGCGGCGCGGCGTTGGGAAGCCTCAGAAACACTCCCTTCCAAAGCATGGCGGGCTCCGTCTTGCGCGTCGCCGCGACGATGGTCTGGTAGTTCATCTGGCGCAGGTCGCGGTTGATGAAAAGAAACCTGTCCTTCAGCGTGGCGTTGGGTTTCGCCGGCAGCAGCGCATGAAACTCCGGCAGGATCTGGTTGATGAAGCCGTCGCTCACGGTGAGCGTGTCCTTCTTGAACACTTTCTTGCGGACGAAATGGGGAAACCGGGTACGGGTCATGTTCCCGGCCTGGTCCGTCGCCTCCAGCACGATCTCCGTCCCGGGCGGCTGGTTGTGCCCGAGGGCAAAAAAGGCGATGTGGATGGCCTTGTCGGCATAATACCCGCTGGCGGCCGGGTAAAAGGTTGCGCCCACGCGCACTCCGATCGTCGGGCAGGGTTCGGAGACCCGGAAGATCGCCAGGCCCGTACCCCCCTGGTTGACGTAGTTCTGCTGGGTCAGGACGTCGATGACCGGCGGCCGGGTATCGATCACGATCTCTTTCTGGACCTCGGTAACGTTGCCGTGCCACCAGTTGCGCCAGGAACGGTCCAGGACCGTCACCCGCAGCAGCCCCTTGCCGTCGGTCAGCCCCAGGGCGGCCGGGTCGATTTTGATCTTGGCGGTCTCGCGGTGGACCTTCTCCAGGCCGAGCCAGCCGGCGGCGGGGAAGTCGGCGGCGGCCAGCGCGATCTCCTTGCCGTCCTTGCTCAACACGACCGCCATGCGGCGCAGGCCGCTTTTCGGGTCCTCCAGGCGCAGGGAGAACTCGGCGGATTTCCCGATGTGATACGGCGAGGGGATCTCCAGCACGACCGAGGGCGGCTCGCCTTCCAGCCGGCCGGCGGCAAACCACACGCCGGCGACCAGCAGCAGGCCCAGCACGAGCGTGCCGATCCCGAGCGGCCATCCCGAGCGTATCTTTCGGGGAGTTTGCATGCGGATGCATCCTTTCCGTGCCAAACACAGCGCCAACGGCTGAAGCCGGCAGTTTGAGATGTTGAGCCGGCGAAAACGGCTGCCATCATACGAAACCACAACTAATTAGCAACTCGTCTGATAATAGTCAACTGCCGCTGCGCCCCTAACGCGACGGGCCGGGGAGCACCCGGGCGGCCGGCGCGCCTGCGGGTCCGACCTCCAGTGCGCCGCTGGCGGTCTCGCACGCCGGATTGACTTTTTCAAGGCCAACGGCTAAGTAAGTCCACCTTAAGTAACTACTGAGGTGATGAAGGGTCTCCGCTTCTCTCTCCTGAACCCTGTGCCCTGAACCCTGCACCCTCTCTATCTGAAGTAGTTACAATTTTAGAGGTTGAGGGACTCGTAAAAAGTCGTACACATGGCACCTCCGACACCACGCACGTCACGGCGTTTCAAGCGGATCCTGCCGGTCCTCGGGATCGTCGGCCTCGGGATCGCGGCCGCGGTCTATTTCGGCGCCCGGCACCTGGCGACCGTTCCGGAGCAAATCGCCGCCCCGGCACCGAGCGCCGGCGGGATGCTGATCGACGGCGTTCATCAGAGTGCGGCCCGCGACGGCCGGACGGAGTGGATCCTGGATGCCCGTTCGGCCACCTATTTTTCGGACGGAAAACTGTTTCAGCTGAGCGAGCCCAACGTGACGTTTTTTCGCGCGGACGGTCAGAAATTCTTCCTCACCGCCCGGCGGGGCACGGTGCTGACCGACAGCCACGACATGGACGCCAGCGAGGACGTCGTGATCTGGAACGACACCTACCGGCTCGAAACCGAAAGCGTCCAGTATCGGTACGCTGACCGCCTGATCGAGTCGCAGAGCCCGGTCAAGGTGACGACGCATACGGGAGACCTCACCGCCGACGCCCTCAGCGTCAACTTGAAAACGAACCGGATGGCGTTCAGCGGCCACGTGCAGGGGCTTCTGCGCGCCGCCCCGTCGTCAACCGCCGCTGCTCCGGCCGCCCAGCCACCGCCGGCCGCAACCGACAAAGCCCGCGTCCGGGCAGAGCATCTTGACGTGGACATGAATACAAGCGCGGCCGAATTCAGCGGGCACGTGCACATGGTCGAGAAGGGCTCGGTGATCACTTCCGACACCCTGACGGTTTACACCACGCCGAAGGAGGGCGAGACCGCCCCGGCGGCCGGCGCCCTCTCGGACGCCGTCATCACCAAAATGATCGCCCGCGGTCAGGTGGTGATCAAGACCGAAAACGCCACCGCGCGGGCCGACGAAGCGGTCTACGAGCCCGGCTCGGGGCTGCTCACCCTTTCCGGCCGCGACACAATCCTGGCAGGCGAGTCCGCCACCGTCCGGGGCCATCACATGGTCATTTCGCGCAAGGAGGGGCACCTGACGGCGGAAGGCAAAGCGCCGGAACGGGTGAAGGTCGTGTGGACGCCGCAGCCGCGTCGGCCGTGAGGATGCGCCGGGAGCTGAAATGGTTGCTTTTCCCCAACAACTCCACTACAATTGCGTGATGAAACGAAGGGGATGCGGACGGCACGGCGGAGGGCACGGAGGGTGGCGGACCCCCACTCTTCGCGCAGCGGCCGGTCGGCGCTGGCGGCTGGCATCATGACAACACTGCGGGCCTCGGAGCTGGTCAAAACGTACAAGGGCCGCCGGGTGGTCACCGGTGTCAGCATCAAGGTGGACAGCGGCGAAGTGGTGGGGCTGCTGGGGCCCAACGGCGCCGGCAAGACCACGACCTTCTACATGATCATCGGGTTGGTGAAGCCGGACGGGGGCGGCATCTTTCT
>Ga0208980_10002309_pt1 | contig 11576 bp, 8 predicted proteins | sample WetSurMetagenome_3_FD_187993 | JGI IMG/M metagenome (GOLD analysis project Ga0208980, IMG submission 187993) | Wetland microbial communities from Twitchell Island in the Sacramento Delta, sample from surface sediment Aug2011 Site A1 Bulk (version 2) | ecosystem: Environmental > Aquatic > Marine...
ACCGGTCGTGCCGAGGATAGGGCTGCCGTGGCATTCGGCGCAGAGCACCGGGACGCCGTCGGCGACGAAGGTCGTTTCGTGGGAGTCGTCGTGCTCCTTCAGGACGGAGCCGATCTCCTTGTCGTTGATGGTCTTGCCGTGGCACTTGGCGCAATTGATCTCGTCGGAGGTCTGGGCCATCGTCCGCGTCCGGGCCAGCTCGGCGCCTGACGAGGCGTCCCGGACAACGATCTCGGCGACCTGGTAGGGGTCCCAGGTCCCGGCGTCGTTGATCGGCACGACCGGCACGCCTGTGGCCTCGAACCGGTCGCTCTTCAGGAGCATGGTCCCGGTGAGCCCGTTATGGACATCCGGATCGGTGAAATTGAGGCCCGTGTCGTGGGCCAGGTCCACGTCGAACAGGGCCAGGGCGTGATCCCAGAACTGGGCGTAATCGCGGACCGGGTCCGCCGTCGACTTGCCGTACGAGTAGGCGTTGTCGACGATGGAGTATTCCAAGGTCACGCCGGTCGTCACGATCTCGGGCGGGTCCCCCCGCTTGACCACCTGGGCGCAGAGGGTGTTATAGGGCGGCTGATAGACCGCGCCGTCATAGGTCGAATTGAGGAAGTGCATGCCCGTGGCGTTCCAGGCAAGGACGATGTAGGACATCGAGGCGGCGGGGATCACGACGGGGGTCACCACCTCCGGCTCCGTGGTGGAGCAGGCGCCCAGGAACGCGGCCAGAGCCAGGAGGATCAGGGCGGGGACGATCGGACGGCGCTCGAGCATACAAAACTCCTTCCCCGACATTATTCACGGAATCCCGATATTTTGCAAACGACCGGCGCGGCCATCCCGTTTCCTTGTCACTCCAGATTTGGCATGGTACAATCGACGGGAATGAAGAAGGTCGTCGTTCTCGCCGCCGTCCTGGCCTGGATAGGAGGACCCGCCCTCATGAGCCAACCGACCGTTCCCGGCCCCCGCCTGTTGGCCTCTTACATCCCCGTTTCGGCCGGGCCCTGGCTCTCCGAAGCCGACCAGGTCTTCGATGCCGGGACGATCTTCGACTATATCGACGGCGCGGGCGAGGTCTACCGGTCGTACAACATGAAGCACTTGGTGGCCCGTCGCTTCCACAAGGACGGTCGGCCCGACATCGTCGTGGACGCGTTCGACATGGGCTCCGCTGCCGATGCCTTCGGCGTCTTCACTCACGATCTCGACGGCGCGGACGCGGCGATCGGCCAGGGCTCGACCTATCGGGCCGGGCTGTTGTCGTTCTGGAAGGACCGCTACTTCCTGTCCGTCTACGCCGAGGAGGAGACGGCCGAGACCAAAGCGCTCGTCCTCGAGCTCGGCCGGATGATCGCCGCGGCCATTCCCGGCGCGGGGGAGACGCCGGGCCTTTTGAGGCTCTTGCCGGAGGAGGGTCTGGAAGCCGGCCGGGTCCGCTTCTTCCACAATCACTCCGTCCTCAACTACCATTTTTACGTCGCCGATGCCGACATCCTCCGGCTGGGCCAGAAGGCCGACGCGGTCCTCGCCGCGTATCGAGACAGCGGCGGCCGCAGCCGCCTGCTCGTCGTCTCCTATGCCGATGCCCCGGCGGCCGCATTGGCGGGGGCGTCCTTTGCTGGGGCCTATCTCGCCGGCGACCGGCGGGGCGCCGGTCAAAAGACCGCCAGCGGCAAGTGGACCGCGTTCCGTGTCCGCGGCCGGCTCGTCGCCGTCGTCTTTGACGCGAGTTCGGAAGCGGCGGCCAGGTACCGGCTGGACGCGGTCGAGCGCCTGATCGACGGAGAAAAGCGAGGAGAATGAACATGAGCCACAGAACGATCACGCGAAGGGATTTCCTGAAGGTCGCGTCCGCCGGGCCTCTGGCGGGCGCGCTTGCGCCGGCCCTGGCGAGACCGGCCGGGGTTCCGGCCGAGAAGGCCCGCGTCGTCCTCGTCCGGAATGAGGACGCGCTGGATCCGTCCGGGGCGCCCAAGGCCGAGGTCATCCAGGCGATGCTCGACGACGCCGTCCGGGCCCTGGTCGGGGAGAAGGACGTCGTCAAAGCCTGGAAGACGCTCATTCGGCCCGAGGACACGGTCGGCATCAAGACGAACGTCTGGGGCAAGCTGCCGACGACGGCCGAGGTCGAGCAGGCCATCACGCGCCGGGTCATGGACGCCGGCGTCCCCGAGGACCGGCTGTCCGTCGACGACCGGGGCGTCCTCCGGAACCCGATCTTCCAAAAGGCCACGGCCCTCATCAACGCCCGGCCGGCCCGGACCCATCAATGGTCCGGCATGGGCAGCTGCATCAAGAACTACATCATGTTCACCCCTCAGCCCTCGGCCTGGCACGGCGACACCTGCGCCGACCTGGCCGGCATCTGGAACCTGCCCGAAGTCAAGGGGAAGACCCGGCTCAACGTCCTGGTCATGCTCACGCCGCTCTTTCACATGATCGGGACGCAGCAGTACAACAAGGATTTCACCTGGGCGTACAAGGGCCTGATCGTGAGCCGGGACCCGGTGGCGGCCGACGCGACCGGACTTCGCGTCCTCGAGGCCAAGCGCCGGGAGCACTTCCAGGACGACGGGCTCCTGAAGCCGACGCCGCATCACATCCAGCTGGCCGAGACGCGCCATCACCTGGGTGTGAGCGACCCGGCCCGCATCGAGCTGGTCAAGCTCGGCTGGAGCGAGGGGCTCCTGATCTAGATGCCGATCTACGAGTACCGCTGCGCGAGCTGCCGCAAGTTGACGACGGTGATCACGCTGTCCATCGGCGCGGCGGTCGATCCGGTCTGCCGCCACTGCGGCGGCCGGAACTTGGAAAAGCTCGTCTCCCGCGTCGCCGTCCGCAAGTCGGACGAAAGCCGGCTCGAGAGCCTGGCCGATCCGTCCTCCCTGACCGGCCTCGACGAGAACGATCCGAAGAGCGTCGCCCGCTGGATGAAGAGAATGGGCCGGGAAATGGGCGAGGAGGCCGGAAAGGACTTCGACCGGGAGGTCGACAAGGCCATGGAGGAGTCGGCCCGCGAGAAAGAGGCCGGCGAGGGCGGCGGAGACGGCGGCGAGGAGCTCTGACGTGCGGAAAGAGGGCCTGACGGCCCCGGAGGGAATGCCATGACGGAAGTTCTGCTGTTCGCGGGCGGCGCCCTGTTCGGCGCCCTGGTCGTGATCGTCATCCAGCTCACCAGGAGACGGGAGGCTCGGGATATCGCCCGTGAGCTTGTGAACGAAACGGAAGCCGAAAAGGTCCGGGACCTCGAAGTTTTCCTGGGGCGGGTCAAGGATTCTCTGGGGTCCATGTCGCTGGATGCCCTCAAGAAGACGTCCGAAGAATTCCTCAAGCTGGCCGATTCCAAGCTCAACCTGCAGACCCAGTCGGGGGAGAAGGACCTCGAAGGAAAAAAGAGGCTCATCGACCAGACTCTCGAGGCCATTCGCGGCGACATCCAGAAGATGCAGGAGGCCGTCTCGTCCTTCGAGCGCGACCGCGTCCAGAAGTACGGCGAGCTTTCGGCTCATCTGCGGACGGCGGCCGAGCAAACGGCCAGACTCCAGGACACCGCCAATCACCTGCGCCAGGCCCTGGTCAGCACCAAGGCCCGGGGGCTGTGGGGAGAACGGATGGCTGAGGACGTCCTGCAGCTGGCCGGTTTTGTCGAAGGCGTCAATTACCTGAAGCAGAAAGTCCTCGAAGGGGCGGGCTCCCGCCCGGACTACACCTTTCAGCTGCCGCAAGGGCGGAAGGTCAATATGGACGTGAAGTTCCCGATGAACGGCTACCTGCGCTTCCTCGAGACCGAGAACGACATGGAACGCGAGGTCCAGAAAGGCCAGTTCCTGAGGGACGTCCGGAACCGCATCAGCGAAGTCACGAGCCGGGATTACATCAACCCCGAGGACGAGACCTTGGACTACGTCCTGGTCTTCATCCCGAACGAGCAGGTTTATGCCTTCATCAACCAGAACGACCCTTCGATCATCGAAGAAGCCCTCAAGAAGAAGGTCATCCTCTGTTCGCCGTTCACCCTGTTCGCCATCCTGGCCGTCATCCGTCAGGCGATCGACAACTTCAGCACGGCCAAAGCGGCCAACGACATGCTCCGGCTGATCGGGGGATTCAACAAGGAGTGGGAGAAGTTCCGGAGCTCCATGGACAAGATGGGCCGCAAGCTTGAGGACGCCAGGGAAGAGTTCCAGAGGCTCAAGACGACCCGCACCAACAAGCTCGAGCGGCCCCTCCAGAAGATCGAGGACCTGCGCCAGCTCAAGGGCATCGAGCCGGAACTCGCCATCGGCGAGGCCGAGGCCCTGGCCCTCGATGAGGCCGACGAAGGAGAGTCGACCTCCTAGGCGTCCCGGCTTATCGCTCCCCCCGCGGGCCGAAGATGGCCGTTCCGATGCGGACGAGCGTGGCGCCCTCCGCCACGGCCACCCGCCAGGAGTGGGACATGCCCATCGACAGAAGGCGCATCTCCACGCCGGGAATGGCCTGGGACCTGAGGCCCTCGAAGACTCGACGCGTCTCCTGGAAATAGGGCCGCGAATCCTCGGGGTCGCCCTCGAAGGGGCCCATGGTCATGAGGCCGAGCACCCGAACGTGGAGGAGAGCGGCGAGCGCGCGGACCAGCGTTTCGGCGTCCTCGGGCATCAGGCCCCTTTTCTGAGCCTCGCGGCCGCTGTTGATCTCGACCAGGACCTCCATCGTCTTGCCGGCGGCCGCGGCGCGCTTGTCGATCTCCCGGCCGAGTTCGATCGAATCCACGGTCTCGACCAGATCGAAGATCTCGACGGCTCTCTTGGCCTTGTTCGTCTGGAGATGGCCGATGAGATGCCAGCGGGCCCTGGGCCCGATCCCCGGGAAGACGGCCGCGGCTTCCTGGACGTAGTTCTCGCCGATCATCCGGACCCCCGCGTCGATGGCCTCGAGGATCTCGGCCGCGGACCGGGTCTTGGCCGCGGCGACGAGCTCGACGCCGGGGGGGAGCCCGGCCAGGATGGCCTTGACGTTCGCCGCGATCGATGCGCTCATCGCGCCCATTCTAACACAGGCGGAGATTTGCTATAATCGGCCGCGCAGGGGATGAGATCATGACCATCCGCGAAGAGCTGGAGGCGACCGAGCGCAAGGTCCTGTCGCCCAGGGCCTGCCTCAGCGCGCGCTCGCAGGGCCGGGTCCGGCCCGAGGCCCCGCACGTCCTGCGCACGGACTTCCAGCGCGACCGCGACCGCATCATTCACTCGAAGTCGTTCCGGCGGCTCAAGCACAAAACCCAGGTCTTCCTCTCTCCGTTCGGCGACCACTACCGCACCCGGCTGACCCATTGCCTGGAGGTCTCCCAGATCGCCCGGACGATCGCCAAGGCCCTGCGCCTCAACGAGGACCTGACCGAGGCCATCGCCCTCGGCCACGACCTCGGCCATACGCCCTTCGGCCACGCCGGCGAGCAGACCCTGCGCAAGTTGCTGCCCGGCGGATTCCACCACGCCGACCAGAGCCTGCGCGTCGTCGAGAAGCTCGAGTACGAGGGCAAGGGGCTCAACCTGACCTTCGAGGTGCGCGACGGCATCCAGCGGCACTCCAAGGGCCGCGGCGAGATCTTCGACGAGGACGTCGAGGACATGCCTTCGACGCTCGAGGGCCAGGTCGTCCGCGTCTCCGACGTCATCGCCTACGTCAATCACGATATCGACGACGCCCTCCGGGCGGGCATCATCGGGGAGGAGGACATCCCGCCCGGACTGGTCAGGACCCTGGGCAAGTGGCACGCGACGCGGATCGACCGCATGGTCATGGACGTCGTCGAGGCCAGCCTGGCGGCGGAGCTCGAGCGGATCGCCATGAGCGAGCGGATCATGAAGGCGGTCGTCGAGCTCCGGGAGTTCCTCTACCAGAACGTCTATTTCAATTCCGCCGCCCGGGACGAGCTGCGCAAGACCGAGAAGATCATCACCGACCTCTTCGGCTACATCATGGAACGTCCCGAAGAATATGTCCGGCCCTATCCCGCGGGCGACCCGGTCATCGTCCGGGTCGGGGATTTCATCGCCGGCATGACCGACCGTTATGCCATGGCCCTCTTCGAGCAGATCTTCCTGCCCAAAGCCTGGCCGATCCTGTAACGGTCGTAACGGGGCGGAGAGGAGCCACCGATGCGGAGACGTTCCGGATATCCCGGGATCATCGTTCTCGCGGCCTGGACCGCTCTCGCCGGCCTCGGGCCCGGGGACGCGTCCGGTCAGGTCAAAGCCTGGGAAGGGGCGATCGTCATCCCCACCTACGAGCCCGGGCCTCCCGAGCCGGATCCCATCTTCTTCGCCGGCCGTGCCTACCAAGGCGCCAAGGGTCCTGTCTATCCCTATCCTCTCCTGGACAAGCTCTCAAACGTCAAGCGCGACAAAACCTACAGAATCCTCTTCCTCGAGAACGAGTACGTCCGCATCGGTGTTCTGCCGGAGATCGGGGGTCGCATCTTCGAGGCCGTGGACAAAACGAACGGCTACGATTTCGTTTACCGGCAGCACGTCATCAAGCCGGCCCTCATCGGCATGCTCGGGGCCTGGATCTCCGGCGGCGTCGAATGGAACATCCCGCACCACCACCGGGCGACATCCTTCATGTCCGTCGATTCTCTCATCGAGACCGGCCCCGACGGCAGCGCGACGATCTGGGTCGGGGAGATCGAGCTCCGCCACCGCATGAAATGGCTCGTCGGCCTGACCCTACGGCCCGGCTCGAGCGTCCTCGAGGTGACGACCAAGATCTTCAACCGGACCCCCGTGGCTCATTCGATGCTGGCTTTCGCCAACGTCGCTGTCCACGCCAACGAGAACTACCAGGTCCTCTTCCCGCCGTCGACCGAGATCGCGACCTTCCACGGCAAGAACCAGTTCAGCCGCTGGCCGCTCTCGACGGAGGTCTTCAACGGCCAGGACTACACCAAAGGCGTCGACGTCAGCTGGTGGAAGAACCACCTGACCCCGACCTCGTTCTTCGCCTTTGACGCCGAGGAGGATTTCCTCGGCGGCTACGACCACGGCCGCAAAGCCGGCGTCGTCTTCGCCGGGGACCATAACGTCGTCCCCGGCAAGAAGCTCTGGACCTGGGGGACGGGCTCCGAGGGCAAAACCTGGGAACGGATCCTGACCGACGCCGACGGCCCCTACCTCGAGCTCATGATCGGGGCCTGGTCGGACAATCAACCGGACTACAGCTGGATCCAACCGGGGGAGGGGCGGGCGGTCACCCAGTTCTGGTATCCCATCCGGGGCTTGGGCGGACTGAAGAACGCGAACCGCGAGGCCGCCTGCAACCTCGAGATCGGGGCCGGCCGGGCGAGGATCGCCTTCAATGCCACTTCGGAGTGGAAGGGGGCCCGCTGCGTCCTGAAGTCGGAGGACAAGGTCCTTTTCGAAGACAATTTCGACATCGGCCCGGCCTCTCCCTACGAGAAAGCCATTGAGGTCGGCACCGCAACCCGATCTGAATCGCTCGCGCTCGTCCTCATCGCCGCCGACGGCCGCGAGCTCGTCCGTTTCGCGCCGCGGCCGAAAAAGGACCCTCCTCTGCCGAAACCTGTGGCGCCACCTGCCGCGCCAAAGGATATCCCCACGGTCGAGGAGCTCTATCTCGCCGGGCTGCGTCTCGAGCAATTCCATAATCCGGCCCTCGAACCATACCCTTTCTATGAAGAAGCCCTGCGCCGAGACCCGTCGGACGTCCGATCCAATACCGCCCTGGGCATCCTCTATCTGAAGCGCGGCATGTATCGCGAAGCGGCGGGACATCTCGGATCCGCCGTGGCCCGGCTGACCGCGAACTACACGCGGCCCAAAGACGGCGAGCCCCATTATTATCTCGGCGTCGCGCTGCGCCGCCTCGGGCGGACGGCGGAGGCGCAAAACGCCCTCCAGCGGGCGGCCTGGAGCCCGGCCTGGCAGGGGGCGGCGTTCCACGAGCTGGCCGAGATGGCCTCAAAGGAGGGATCGTTCGAGCGAGCCCTGGATTATGCGGACCGAGCCGTCGCCGCCGGCGGCTCCAGTCCCGAGATCCTTAATCTCAGAGCCGCGCTCCTCAGGCGGACCGCCAGAACCGCCGCCGCCGCGGGAGAGTCTGCGGCTGTTCTTGGCGTCGACCCCCTCGATATCTGGGCCGCCAATGAACAGTTCCTTTTTTGGAAGAGCGAACTTGGGGATGTGAACTATCCCGAACCATATCAAAGGTGGTCGGCGCGGGTGGCCTCGCTCCTCGACAGCTCTCTGCCGAGCCTCCTCGAGCTGGCCCTGGAGTACTCGGACGCCGGCCTGTGGTATGAGGCGGCCGACCTTCTTGGTCCCCGGGTCACCGGAAAGGCCCCGCTCCGGAACCCCCTTCCCGTTTATCTTTATGCATATGTTCTCGACCAATCCGGACAGAAAGACGAAGCTCGGGATCTGCTTCGCCGGGCGGCGTCCCTTCCGTCTGACCTCATCTTTCCCTTCGAGCTCGAGTTCATTGACATCCTCGAGTGGGCGATGAGGGAAAATCCCGCTGACGCCCGGGCTCCCTACTATCTCGGCAACCTTCTCTTCGACCTGCAGCCGGAGAGGGCCATTTCCTCGTGGGAGACGTCCCGCGACCTCGATCCTTCCTATTCGCTCGTCCGCAGGAATCTCGCCCTGGCCTATGCCCGGGTGCGGAACGACTTGTCGGCCGCCATCGCCAGCCTCGAGAAGGCCATCGCCTTGAACAGGAAGGACGCCCGGGCCTACTACGAGGTCGACCTCCTCTATGAGGCGGCCGGAGCGGACCCGAAGAAGCGGCTCGCCCTGCTCGAGAAGAACCACGACGTCGTCGCCGGCAATGACAACTCGCTCTCCCGCGAAGTCGGGCTCCTCCTGCTTGCCGGCCGTCCGGCCCGGGCCCTCGAGATCCTGAAGACACACCACTTCCACGTCTGGGAAGGGGGAGGGGAGATCCATGGCCTCTGGGTCGAGGCCAATCTCGCCGCGGGCCGCGAACGGCTCGCCAAGAAGGACAATCAGCGGGCACTCGAGGCCTTCCTGGCTGCTCTCGAATACCCCGCCAATCTTGACGTCGGCCCGCCCTCGAGCGGCCTGGGATCGCCTAAGGTCTTTTTCCATATCGGGCAGGCCCAGGCGGGGCTCGGGAACGGGGCCGAAGCCGCGGCAACCTATGAGAAGGCCGCTTCGTTCCGGACGGGACTCTCGGAACAGGCCTACTACTCCGCGCTGGCTTTGGCCAAGCTGGGACGGGCCTCCGATTCCACCTCCCGGCTCGAGGAATTGGTCCGACGCGCCCGGGAGGCGCTAGCGTCCGCCCCGGCCATGGATTTCTTCGAGAAATTCGGCGAGCGGCAATCGGCCCGGACCCGTCAAGCCAACCTTCATTTCCTGACCGGGCTCGGACTGCTGGGGCTTGGCCGTAAGGCCGAAGCCGCTTCCGAATTCGATAAGGCTGCGGCCGTGGATCCGGGTCATCTCGAAGCCCGGCGATATCTAAAGAAGTGACCGGCGGAGATACGGCATGAACAAGATCGTCAGAGCTGCCTTATTGTCCTTGGGCGCCGCCGCGATGATCGTGACGCTTTGGTCCCTCCCGGCCTGCAAGAGAACCGCTCCGAACCCCTCTATCGACGCCGCGGCCCGAGCGGCGGCCTGGATCCGGGCGAGCGAGAACCGGGGCCCCGACGGAATGTCCTGGCCTTCGGTCCCGTCCGATCCCAAGGAAGCCACTCTCGACCTCTACAGCGGCGTTCCCGGTGTCATTCTGTTCTTCCTTCAGGCCTTTTACTCGACAGGTGATCCGGCCTATCTCGCGGACGTCCGCGGGGGCGCCGACTACCTTCTCGCGAAGGTGCCCGGCGTCAAGGGGCCGGGTCTCTATGAAGGCCTGTCGGGGATCGCCTTCGCCCTCGAAGAGACATACAAGGCCGCCAAAGATGAAAAATACCGCCGGGCATTCCTGGACTGCCTCGAGAGGATCCGGTCGGCTGCCGCCCCATCCGGGGGCGGCGTCGAGTGGACGACGACCACGGATATCATCAGCGGCGGCGCCGGCACGGGCCTCTTCCTTATCTATGCGTTCCATGAGACAGGCGACCGGGCCTGGCTCGATCTCGCGGCGCGGGCGGGCGCGCGGCTCATCGAGCTGGGCCGGCCCGAGAACGGCGGCCTGAAGTGGGCCATGGACCCGGCCTTCCCGCGGCTCATGCCCAACTTCTCCCACGGCACGGCGGGCATCGCCTATTACCTGGCGGCGCTCCACAAGGAAACCGGGAGACCGGAGTTCCTCGAGGCCGCGCTGGCCGGCGCGAAGTATCTCCTCTCGGTGGCCCGGACCGACGACGACAGCTGTCTCGTCTTTCACGACGAGCCCGACAACAAAGACCTGTTCTACCTCGGCTGGTGCCACGGGCCGGTCGGGACGGCCCGCCTGTTCTTCCTGCTCTCCGAAGTCTGCGGCGACAAGTCCTGGCTCGATTGGGTCCGGAAATCGGCCAACGGGCTCCTCCGGAGCGGCATCCCCGAACAGGAGACGCCCGGGTTCTGGAATAACGCCGGCATTTGCTGCGGATTGGCCGGGGTCGGAGAGTTCTTCCTGGACCTCTACGAGGAGACCGGGGATCAGGGCTATCTTCAGTTCTCGCGGCGCGTCGCGGCGCGTCTCTTGTCCAAGGGCACGGTCGAGAGCGGCCGGATGTCCTGGCTTCAAGCCGAGCACCGGACGCGACCCGACTATCTGTTCGCCCAAACGGGCTACATGCAGGGCGCGGCCGGGATCGGGACGTATCTCTTCCGGCTGGCCGATGCCGGCCGAACCCGCGTGAAGCGGGTCGTCTTTCCCGATACGCCCTTCACGCGCTGAGCCGCGGGCCGCAGGCGCGCTTTGCCCGGTCCTCGTTTCATGTTATCATGCGCCTCTCGATGGACAAATCCCGCGTCTGTGAGGAGTCCTCCCCATGGCCATTGCCGACGACCTCCGGCTGATCGCGACCCGCCTCCGCATCCATTCCCTGCGCATGACCACGGTGGCGGGATCGGGCCACCCGACGACCTGCCTCTCGGCGGCAGACCTGGCCGCCTGCCTGTTCTTTCGCGAAATGCGCTGGAACACGAAGGACCCGAGCGACCCGGCCAATGACGAGTTCGTCCTGTCCAAGGGACACGCCGCGCCTCTGCTGTGGGCCGTTTACGCCGAGGCCGGGATCATCCCGCTCGAGAGCCTCCTCGACCTGCGGAAGATCACGAGCGACCTCGAAGGCCACCCCACGCCCCGCATGCCCTGGGTCAAGGCGGCGACGGGCTCGCTCGGCCAAGGGCTTTCCGTCGGCGTCGGCATGGCCTTGGCCCAGCGGCTCGACAAGTCGCCGGCCCGGACCTTCGTGCTCATGGGCGACGGCGAATGCGCCGAGGGCCAGGTCTGGGAAGCAGCCGCCGCGGCCGCGGTCTGGAAGCTCCGCAACCTGGTCGCGGTCGTCGATGTCAACCGGCTGGGCCAGAGCGACCCGACCATGCACCAGCACGCCCTCGCCGCCCTGAAGCGCAAGTTCGTCGCCTTCGGCTGGGATGCCATCATCCTCGACGGCC
>Ga0208980_10002310_pt1 | contig 11573 bp, 5 predicted proteins | sample WetSurMetagenome_3_FD_187993 | JGI IMG/M metagenome (GOLD analysis project Ga0208980, IMG submission 187993) | Wetland microbial communities from Twitchell Island in the Sacramento Delta, sample from surface sediment Aug2011 Site A1 Bulk (version 2) | ecosystem: Environmental > Aquatic > Marine...
ATTATAGGAACTATTTTACAAGGAATTAGCGGTAATTATGTTTTGGTGACTAAAGAGATGACGGGTCAGCCCGAAGGTAGGTTTGGTAAAGCATTTTTGCTACCAGTTGAGCAGTATAAACTGGAAGCGGAACGTAAAGGATGGGATCCAAGTAAACCGATTTGGAAATTTTCTAATTTTGAAGGTATTCCTGGTTTTTTCGAAGAGGCAGATCTTAGTGATGTTGTTGGTAGAATAACTGAGAAATTTGGAAAGGCTTTGGGCGGGTAATGAAACAACTACGAAAAGAAGATCTTAGTGTACATCACTACATTCGATATGCCATATTAACGGAATACGCCGAAACGGAGTATACTGTTCCGCTGGAATACCTGCCTGATATTTCTACTACCGGATCTTACGTTTATCAAGCTTCTTCTGTGATGGATCCTTTGCCTTCGACTAGGGGTAGAGGCTGGGCTTACATAGATGCTTATGGAGATATTACAGAACAGCAAAATTCAGTAATAGTTTATGACGGATCAAGTGCTATAATTAGTGGCACGAATTACATGGTTGATTATATTGATGGAAGAATTATAGTAGCATCCCAGGCTTTAGATCCAGCCAGCGTTACTTATCAGTATTTTTATGTCGCTTTGGTTAATGATTGGGACACACTGCAAGATTCAGGTGTTCCTATAATCGCGCTGAATATAGAGTCTACTGAGAAAGAAGGCTTTCAATTGGGTGGTGGGCGTTATGTTACAAGGCGTGGGAGATTAAATATCTTCGCTACTAATCAAGCTGAACGAGATGATTTAGGAGAATTACTTTATGATGGACTGCGTGAAAAATGTTGTCCGAACCAGAATTGGACTAAAGGATCGATGATAGATTGGAATGGTACCTTTAATCAGGATTATGTTTATGAGTTGATTCAGTATCAATCGTCTTTACATTTTATAAACGTGAATTATAGAAAGATTTCACCTGGATTATTTGATTTTAGAATTCCATCTTTTGATGTGACTATGCTTAGCGATTTAAATAGATACCGAGCAATAATCAATTTTGATATTGTACATTGGGAAGAAGGATAAATGCCTCATCGAGCTTAGAGCTCGGGAAAGGACAAGGAGTTTAGGATACAGGACGACGCCTCGACCTGTGGTACTAAACAGCTTCAAAAAAGAACCAACCTCGGTGTGTTTTAAGACAACCTTTTTGAGGAGGAATACTTTATTATGAGAAACAGGATCATTTATGGTTCACAAAGTGTATGGTGCAATGGTGAGATTCTTTACAGAGTCCAGACTTTAGGCAGCACCACTACATTCACCTCCGAAGATATCTTTGAACTTGGCCATCTAGATATCATTGACGTTGTTGACGACGTTCCCGCTGTTGCGGTGACATTGAATAGCAATGATTGGGGTGATGTACGAACAATGGCCATCTTGGCTCAGGTAAAGCCAGCTAAACTTGCTATGGATGCAACTGCTACCAATGACAACGCTAACCTAGCTGTTGTTTCTGGTTCGTTGCTGACTGAAACAGGTGTATATTTGCATGGTGCTTGCCTTGCCGATTTTGGTATTACTTGCGGTAATTTGACTGGTGTTTCTCTGTGGGCTCCCGTACAGTCTGAGTGCGACCTTGGTACTTTGGCTAATAACATTGACCAGACCCTTTATATGGATCAGGTTTATATTAATAGCCTGGAATTTGGGTATACCACTGGTGCGAACGCGACTGAGAACTACGGTGCTGAAACAGACCAGAAGATGTGGCTTTTGAATGCTGGTAAGTTTGTAAACTGGGAAGCTCCTGCTTATGGCGTATTTAGTGGTGGTTCCTTTGTGTTGGCTTCTGGAGTAAATGTTGCCGTATTCAGTGATGGTAGTCTTGGTTTCTTAAGGACTGACGAGAATGGTGCAAGAGGTGCTACTTATTATGTAGCAGCTACCGACACCATGACCAACATTGCTGTAGTATCTGGCACCTCGGCTGTAGCCGATACTTTCGTGTATAACCCAGCTACTTATACTTTGTATCTGCCAACCAGCATTACTCCGGCAGCTAATGACAAATTATATGTGTTGTTTGCTGGTGATGCGTATGGAACTAGCTCATCTGATAAATACTTCGAGATTCTCGATAGTGTTTATAGGCCAGATTCAGTAGGCGCTGTACGTCAAGGTCAGGTGGAGATTTATCTCGTATCTGATGATGACACTGCTTTCGCCAACGCATGGCGTTTGACTGGTGTAACCATCACTTCGGATCTTACTCGTGAGCCTCTCGCTGAGTTAGGTCACCTTGGCCCATATGACAGACCGCTTACTTTCCCAATTCCTATTACAGCTACTATTGACGCTACTGCTGGTGATTTGGAGCATTGGTCAAGATTTGCTAATAGATATCCTGAATATGCCGCTGGCACTATGAAGGAAATCGATCTAGCTGATTTGATGAAATCTGAAGATCTTAAGCTTGTCGTTAAAGTATTTGCTCAGACCGACGAAGAAGCCGGTGGAACTGGTGCCAGTCGTAGGATTGCTACCGCCTCCGATCTTATTGGTCAGCAATATTTCAATGATGGTACTGCGGGCACTTATGCCGCCGCCGGCGTGCAAGAATTTGCTCTTAAGACCATTGTTGTCGAGCATCTTAAGATTACAGATGAAGCCTATACATTGGATATGGGTGCCAATGCCACACAGACATTCGGCTTCCGTTCAACCAATGATTTGTATGTTGTAAAGGGCGACATCGGTATTACTAGAATTACTGATGGAAATAAGATTAGACGAAACGGCTAATAACCGTTTTGAGGAATAGCTTAGGCGGGGGTTTCGGCCCCCGCTTATTATGATTAGGTGATTATAGGAAGGAGTATAAATATGGTAGAACGAATAGATAGACATAAGGAAAAACTGAACAGAGCTATCGCGGACGAGATCACAGCAATGTTTGAAAAGATTTTAGATTATGCTGAAGTAGCTGTTCCAAACCAGGAGCAGTATAAAAAACTAAGATCTAAAGTTCTGCGAGTAGGCAATAACTGTATTAGGAACATTTCTAAGGAGATCCAATCTCGCTACAGCGTGAAGTATGAAGCACCCGCTGAGACAATTATAGAGGTTGTGAAATCGAGTTGTGCGGCTAAGGAATAAATAAGGAGGTTTTAGGATATGGCTGAACAAGTTAATGAGACTTTGAGTCTAAGACGTGAATTTAGAGATCCAATGACTGGTAAGTCTTTTTATATTGCTGCTCCAAATGCCGAAGATATTAGAGGCGCTGACTGGCAATATAACAAAGTGTATACCAAGTCGATACTTGAAGGAATAACCACTTCTTCTGAAATGGTAGATATTTTGACCCGCAGAGGAATTATTGGCCCTGAATTCGACCAAAGACAACGTGAACTAACCAACGATTTGACTAACAAAGTTGAAGCTCTTAGAGTAACTAAAGACATGGACGTTAAGCAAAGATTAGCGATCGAAGTGTCTATGGCTCGTGAAGAGCTTTTTAATTGGAATCAACGTTTGAATGGGCCGATGTCAAATACTTGCGAACAGATAGCGGATGATGCTCGATTAGAGTATTTGACCGCTTGTATGATTCAGGTTGAAGATGGTAAGAGGCAGTGGGGAGATTATGCTGATTTCTTGAAAGAGAAAAATCAGTCTCTGGCTATGAGAGCCAGATTTGAAGTAATGCTTTATCTCCAAGGACTAGCACCGGACTTCTTACAGAAGACTCCCGAAGCGCAAGCTTTAAAGGAAGTCGAGGATGAGATAAGAGAAAAGGCTAGAGAAGCCCTTAGTAAATTAGAGGAAGGTCTTAAGGCCGAGGAAAATGCTAAGGAGCCTGAAGAGGAGCCTGTAGTAGAAGAGCCTGAAGCCAAGACCCGTGGTCGTAAAAAGAAAACTTCGGAGTAAGAAATGAGTTTAGCTCCTGAAGAACTTGAAAAGTACATAGAGCAGATATGCGCTGGAATCAAATTGTTGGATGTAGACAATATTTTATTGGTTCTTAAAAATCCTAGCAATTTGATATTACTGCATTCAAGGCGAGTTTACGAATTGGAATTTGCAAAATCTGTACAAGATGGTTTATTGAAAACCGAAGAAATGAAGAAACTGATTGAAGAAAGAAGTTTCATTTCTCAGGAAGATAGAAACAGATTATCATCTTTAAAATCAAAACTAGAAGGTCAAAAGGTTTTACTTGCTAGAACAGTAAAAGTAAAAGCCAATCAGGATAGAATAAAGAAGATCATAGAAGATTTAGAAAAGCAGATTCGAGAAATTGAAATAAAAGAACGCACTAAATACTCTATGACTGCGGATACAGCGGCTGAAGAAAGTAGATTATTGTATCTATGTTGGGCTTGCTGTTATAATTCTGAAACTGATACTTTATATTGGAAGAATTACAATGATTTTGCTACTGAATCTAAACTGCTCTTTAGACAAAAAGTTCTTTCCGAATTTATAACTTTTTATGGCGGGATTAATACAACAATAATACGTTCTATAGCGAGAAGTAATTTATGGCGCATTAGATACGTGACAAGTTTAAAGACGTCGGAGCCCTTATTTGGGGTTCCGACTTCTGAATATAGTAATGATATGTTGAATTTGGCGTACTGGTCGCACTTCTATCAAAACATTTATGAGATGATGCCTGAAGATCAGCCGTCAGATTTAATAATTGATGATGATGTGGCGCTAGATGCTTACATGAAGGATTTTTACAATGAAAGAAGCAAAGATGCCGCAGCAAGAAGAGATAAAGGTAAGCGATATGGTAAACTATCCGCTTTCAATCAACAAGAAGTTATAGTAACAAGGGCTAATGAATTATACGAAGACATTACTTATGATAAGCCTAAGGAAGCCCAAGCTATCAAGGACGGGATCTTAAAGCAGGAGAAAGAATCACACAAGCATCGCGTGGGCATGATGCCAGAAAATCTCCGAAAAAAATAGGCAAGGACAGGTTCCTGTTTTAAATTACTGGGCTGTAATATGTGCTGAAAATTCTGGAGGGACTAACCTTGCCACCAATGGGAAAGTACACAATTGATGTAACCATGCCTGAGCTGAAGAATATCGTGACAGCGCTGGACAGGATTGCTGCCTCCAAAACCTTTTCCGATCAAGGCAGCCGCGATAAAGCTATAGAGGCACTCACCAAAGTAATAGAAGTATTTACTCGCCAAGTTGCAGATCAAAAAACAAGTATAGAAGAACGAAACAGGACGTTAGAGAATGCGTTCAAAGCCATTGGTGCGTCTTCTGCCCCCGCTGCTCAATCATTTACTGCAAGACCACTTCCTCAAGAAAAAACTCTATTCGACAGAACCATCAAAAATCTTGGTGGCGAAGTTGATAAAATAGCAGCCTCAATAAAAGATAAGTTAGTAGTAGCTGTCGATCTTGAAACTGCTCCTCTCGATAAGAACACTCAAGCCATTACTCAATTAAGTTATAAGATTGGTACTCTGGAAGAGATACTAAACAAAACTCCTAGAGAAGAGAAACGTATAACTGTAAAGCCTCCTGTAGAAACCGAAGCTAAGTACTTGGATCTCTATAGGAAAGAAGAGATAAGGCAGAAAAAAACTGAAGGTAGTATTCCAAAAATACCTTTTGAAACACTACAAAAGGACGGTATAGAATTATCTAAAGCCCTGGAAGAACTTAAGACCCAACTTGAAAAAGCTACTACAATGTTTGGTCAAAACATCGCTAGATTTGATATTGATGTTATCAATGATAGTTTTAAGAGAGCCGGAATAGAAGTTAAGAGCGCAGTTGAAAATTTTGTAGATAGTTTGGAAATCAATCGAGTTAACTTTCCTGAAAGAGGAAAGCGTCAAGTAGATATTGGAAAAGGCACTGGTAGAATGCCTTACAGTTTGGAGGAATACGCCAAGGATCTTAAATTGAGTGGTAGTGATATTTCTAAATTCGGTGATCAGATACACGATAGTATGGTTGACATCGATGCCGCTACTCAAGTCATGGTAGACGCTTTTTCTAAAGGTAAAGGATTGACCGCTGCCGAGGCTGATTTTACTGGTAAACTTCTTTTGTTGTCTAAGAAATTAGAGGCAATGACTAGTGATGTAGATAGGGTAGGGAGCGCTACCGAAACTATCGAGAGAGCCAGTATGACTTTGGAAGACGCCATGCAGGGGCTTAGTGAGTCTACTGGCGGCGCTTCTAAAAAGATTGATAAAGCTGCTGAACGAGCTGTTATTCAAATGACGGATTTATCTAAAGTTAGATCAGCTCTTCAAGCCGCGGTGTTTAAAAGTGAAGTTATTAAACCTTCCGCTGAGCTTGGTAAATATGCCCTTGAAACCAAACCAGGATATGCTGGTGGTGAAGAGGGTCAGAAACTTACTTACATGGTTCGTGATATTTCTAAGTCTCTTTTCGATCTACAGCAGAACATTGTTTCTTCTCTTGAAAAAGGTTTGACCAAGGGAATGGAGATTATAAAGGATGAGGCTGGGGAAGCGTTTAAGTTATCTACTGGTGAAAGAGAATATGAACTTAAGATAGCTGATGTTAGGGGATTAAAAGATGCTCTGCGCGCTCGTGGCGAAGTAATGGGCCCTGGAGCCGGAATAACCGACATTATGAGAAAGTTTAGAACTTCTTTTGTTGAATCTAAACTTAGTACCCCTCAGTCTGTTGAGGTGATGGCAGACGCGGTAGTAAAAGAAATATCTAAGATGTCCAGCGAAATGGTAAAAGCATTTGGTGACGATCTTAGAGCAGTTAAGGATTTGTATCAAGGTATCAAAGAAGAAAAGATTACAACAGCTGATGTCGCGGGCAGACAAGATCTACCAGATTTGTATAAAGACGTAGCTCTGGGCGCTGAGGCTGATAAAGAATTAAGCAAATACATAAAGAGAATATCTGTTCCAGCAGCTAGGGTTACTTCCGAGGGCGGTTTGGCATTTGGAACTAAATATGGTTCCGAAAGAGCTATGGCTCAATTTGCTACTATTTCTACTGGATTGGAGCAGTTTATAGGCGAACTTAAATCATTGAGAGCAGCTCCAATGGAAATAGAACGTTACACTACTGAAATGTCTGGTCTGCCTTTGCGTCCAAAGCGTGGCTTACCCGAAGCTGAAAAGGCTTCCAAACTAGCCGAACAAATGATTGGTAAGATATTTGAACTCGGAGGTGGTGGAGAAAAAAGTATAGTAGGCAAAGGATATGCTCGTGCCATTGCGGTAAGGCGGATGGAACGCGGTGAGATTGGAAAAGAAGAAGCCGCTAAATTTGTTGATGCTGGCACTGATATACAGACTTTAATAAACAAATCGAAAGAACTTGGTATTACAGCTCTTGATGTTGCAACAGCTCTTGATAAAATAGATTTTGAAAACTTTTACGAAGTCTTAAATCGTATTTTTAAGGCTGGCGAAACTCCTTTCTTACAGAAAGCTGCCGGCGGATTAGGTAAATTTGATGATAGAACCATGCGTGACATTGGTAAAGCAGTAAATGATCTGCTTGGTTTATTACCAATGATTGAGCCTGGTCAGCCTAAAAGACGTGCTTATGATGAATCGAGTGTTCGTGTATTCACCAAGTCTGCGATTAAGGAACTAAAACCTGCGGATGAAAAGAAACGTATAATCGAATCTGGTCTTGTATGGCAAGATATTTTGGATAGAAGTGAGAAGCTAGGAAAGGGTTTCATATCCGAAGAGAAGCCTTATATGGGTGCTCCCAAAGCCGTATCTTTTGATATCAGTGACGCCGCCAGTTCGCATTTGCGCCAATTTAATCTTGAATTTGGTAGTCATTTAAAAGATCTTGATAAGACCATGACTACAATGAGTACTTCTGATATTAGAGGGCTTGCTCCATTCAAGCAATTTTCATCTGTTCAACGTCAGATGTCTTATGCTATGGGCGCTAATGTTGGAGGTATGCCAGGCCAGGCTTTAGAAACTCCAGCTTTGATGAGTGCCAAAGAAAGATCGATGATAGAGGCTGGTAAGTATGGTGCAGGTGGATATGGTCTAAACGTAATTACTGAATTAAGAAATACAGCCGGTACTTTTGAAGATCAGATAATGATTGCTGGTAGATTGGCGGATGTGTTTACTAAAATTACTGCCAGTATGGTGAAACCAGCTCAGGCTTTCGTTGAAGGTCAGGGAGAAATATCTGCTATTAGAAAAGGTACGATTAAAACTACAAGCAGAGGATTGGATTTGAAGGCTGCTGAAGCAGAAGCCTCCGGTAATAAGAAAGCTTTCGAAGACGCCTTGAAGAATGTAATGACAGAATTCCAAGACGTACTAGGTGTTCCGCAGCAGTATAGAGGACGTGCTGATATTGCTGAGTTGTCTGATGACATAGGAGATGTAATCAGGGAACATCGTGGTAAAACTGTAACTGTTCAAACTGCTAAATTGACTGAAACATTCTTGGATTATTTTGGTAGAAAGTTTTCAACAAGATTTGGTACAAAGGGTGTTTCCGTAACTCCTACTGACATAGTGCCTACCGAACTTGCAGAAGTAAAAGATGCTGCTGTTAAGATGGTTCAGGATGCATTGAAGAGTAAAGCTAAAGTGGAAATTATGCCTGGTAAAGGACTAGGTTATGCCCCTGTACCTAAAAGTATGGGCGAGATGTTTATGGAATTAGTTAAAGGTACAAGTTTTCCAGAAATAGACACAGTTAGAAAAAACGTCAAAGAATTAGCGGATGCTTTTGAAGGTGCCGGCGGCCCATTGGGTCAGGCATTTTCAGATGCTTTGAAAGCCCCAGATGAAATTTTTTCAAAAGAAGCTTTTAATGCTTTAGCGAAAGGGCTTATTGAGTCTGGAAATAAATTCATGATGGATTTATTCACTAATGCTGATAAGGCTATAGTAGTACCTGAAGAAGTAACCAAGCAGAAAAAACTGTTTGAAACTGCATCTGAGTTATGGTCTACTGCGTTTGGAGAGCAGTTGAAGCCAGGTACAAAGGGAATGCTTCAGATTCAAGGGGCTTATAAAGAAAGATATCCTGAGCAGGCTCCATATAAATTGATGCCCATAGAGGCTCGTATAAGTTCTCGTGGCGCAATGAAGAGAGGTTTAATGCCCGAAGTCCTTGAGGGGTTGGTTAATAATCTGGTAGGAAGCGCTACTGGTACAACTACTTTAGTGGATGATTTGACCAAGAAAGGTACTGCTGATCTTAAGGGGTTGATGGATGAAATTAACGATTATCTAAACACCCTTGGATATGAATCTTATAAAGATCTTGAAGGCATGACAAAGCGCCTCCAAATGGAGGGCGCTAAGCCTGCTGATATCACTAAAGCCAAAGAAGCTGAAAAGAACTGGACAGTGTATTCTAATGTAATAGATGAGTTTGGTAAACAAGTTCAGAGTTTTGTAGCCCCTAAATTTTTACAAGTACTGGAAGAGCCTCATAAATACAAGGATTGGTCTGAAGCCGAATTAGGTAAAGGATTGAAAGGCGCTAAATTGGATTTCCAATCCTTCGCCGCTATGGCTGGCGTGTTTGGTGAGGGCTCTCAGATGATGAAAGAGTTAGCTTCCCAAACCACTGTTACTTCAAAAGAAGGTTGGGAACTAATCAAAGCATTTCAGATGTTAGATCCTACTATGAAGGATCTTAAGAACAACATAATGAAAAATCTTCCTACAGTGGAGATAAAAGACGTTCAGAAATTTGAGGATTCCACTGGATCATTAGAAGATTTCAAGCAAACAATTTTTGATATAGCTAAATATCCAGCCCCTTTTAAATTAAAGATGCCTAAGGCTGCTCCAAAGCCTGGCGAGGATTTCTACGAAGAAATGTACGTACCTGGTGCATCTCTTAGAGGTACTTACTCTGAAGAGTTGATGGGTAAACGTGCGCCTACCAACATATCCCGTTATCTTGCAAACCTAGTAAACGCTGGTAAAGATGTTGAGGATCTGACTAATATCCTTCAGCAAGGCGGAACTGGGCTAACCGAAGAATATCAGAGAAAATATGCTGATACTATGAGAAAAGATTTATTAACCACTCTCACTGGTATTACAAAGCGTTTTAGAGGTTGGGAAGAGACCGGTGCCACTCCTGAACAAACAACTAATATGCAGGCCACTATTGAAAAGTATATGAAGGCGCTATCTCCAACTAGGGATGTAGGCGAACCTTATATGACTGGTGGCGAAGTTAAAGAACTGCCAGCGGCTCAAGCATACGCCAAACAAGCGGCTGGTGGTAAATTCCAATACAGTAATGTAATGGGTAGAATTGCTGATATATTGATAGGGCCTAATCCACAAAGTCTCCAAGATGATCTGGACAAGATCAACAAGGCTTTGAAGATATTTAGAGAGAGTGGAAGTAAGACAATACCAGAAGTGTATTCTGCTCCTAAATACCAAGCTCAAATATCAAGGGCCGGTGGTTTTGAGCCTTTGATGGCCAGCTATATTAAACAAACTGAAAAGAAACGTGCAGCCAAAACAGCTTTTGATGTCGAATTGGAGGCTGGTAATCTGGATAAATTTGCATCGGATGTTGGTATAGATGTTTCTAAATCTGTAGGGGAAGCTTTACAGCAGAAATTACAATCTCTTTCTAGGGCTAAGGCTGCATACGTCAGGGAACTGGGTGAGGAAGTAATAGGCAGAAAGAAAGCCGTTCAAGATGTATTCTTCCAGAGAATAACCCCAGCCATTACTGGAAAAGCTATCTCCGCTGTTTCTGATAAAACTGAAGAGTTGCAAGGCTTGCTACAGTTATTAAACAATGTTGCGGATAAGAAAATATCATTACCTTTCGATATTCCAGGGCTTGACGAAAAGCGTAAATCACTTAGAAAAATAATTGAAGAACACGAAGATTATATAACCAAAGCCAAACAAATGGGATTGCCTGTTCTAAAAGAAGGTGAGATAGGTATTCCAGCCGGCATGGCTAAAAAAGTTCAGTTGCAGGCCGGCGGGGCTCAAACTAACCTTGCTGATCTTATGCAAAAGCAAGCTGAGACATTCGTAGAATCGATTAGATATCCTTTCACTGGAACATTGAGCATTCAGCCACAGAAAGCCAAATTGATGGAACAAGGCTTGGCTAAGCATGCTATTGCTGTTCCTGGTGCTCCTGAATTGGATATGCCTAAATTGTCCGAAATAGTCGATTCGTTAAGAGAGTATGTTGGTTTAACTGGTACTAATAAACAAAGTCTGATTTCTCAAAGAGAAACAGCCTGGTCTGAAGGCAGAGAAGAAGACGCAAAAAGACTTAGTGACACCATCAAAGCCATGATAGAGGCTATTAATTCAGCTACTCCTAAATTTGCTAACATGGAACAAAAATTAGATTATGATGGTGACGCCTTATTTGTTCATACTGGTCAAGTAGAAGAATCTCGTGAAGAAATTAAGAAACACTTTGAAGCTTTGACTAAAGATGTCTCCTCTGTAAGAGATTTGTTTAGATCCGTATTTACCGCTGTTAAGGATGTTGGTGGTAGTGAAGTGGCTACTATGTCTGAGATGGCTTATACATTTGGTA
>Ga0208980_10002311_pt1 | contig 11572 bp, 8 predicted proteins | sample WetSurMetagenome_3_FD_187993 | JGI IMG/M metagenome (GOLD analysis project Ga0208980, IMG submission 187993) | Wetland microbial communities from Twitchell Island in the Sacramento Delta, sample from surface sediment Aug2011 Site A1 Bulk (version 2) | ecosystem: Environmental > Aquatic > Marine...
GATTCATTCGGCTGTACAGCCGTTGTTAATGCGTTGGTTGATCAGCCGGCTGCTGCTCTCGCAGGTAATATAACTTCACAGACAAACGTCACGGTTTATGGGGGGAATGATGGCAGCGTAACAATTTCAGGTTCAGGTGGGACACAGCCTTATCAGTACAGTCTGGACGGCGGTAGCTACCAGTCATCAGGAACCTTCAGCTCTCTCTCTGCAGGGAATTACATCATTGCTGTCAGGGACATAAATATGTGCGTCAGCAACATAACAGTTATTATAACCCAACCCTGGATTCCATTAACCGCCAATATAACTGTACATACTGATGTACTGTGTCACGGAGGTGAAAACGGAAGTGTCACCATTGCCGGTTGGGGTGGCACACTACCATATGAATATTCTATCGATGGAGGAACTTTCCAGCCTTCCGGAACATTTAATTTCTTAAGTGCCGGTTCATATACAGTGACTGTCAGGGATGCAGCCCTTGATATTTTTAATATAATTTTTACAATCACTGAGCCAGAGGCGCTGGACATTGCAATCTCAGGCGAAGATGTTCATTGCTATGGCGGATCGACAGGCAGTGTAACTGCAATTGCGACAGGAGGTACAGGGTCCTACAGCTATGAATGGAATACCATTCCTGTACAATTAACACCAACTGCAGCAAATCTGACTGCCGGAACTTATTCTGTCACCGTCACAGATGAAAACGGATGTACTTCCACAAATGACGTCACGATATCGCAACCTGCAATAGATATGACAATTTCAATTAATCATGTCGATATTTTATGTGCCGGAGGAAATGCCGGCAGCGCGACCGCCGTGGTAACTGGAGGTCTGGCTCCTTATACCTATTTATGGAATTCAAATCCGGAACAGACAAAAGATATTGCAACAGACCTTTCTGCCGGAACTTATACCGTTACGGTAACAGATAGTTACGGATGTATCAGAACAAGTTCAGTCAGTATAATAGAACCACAGGCTTTGTCGGTTGAACCATCGGTAATTGATGCTTCCTGCCCTGAAGCGAATGACGGATCAATAAATCTTGCAATCACTGGTGGGACAACTCCATATAATGTCATCTGGTCAGATGGAGTTACTACTCAGAACCGCTCAGGATTAGCACACGGGACCTACAGTGTGGTTGTAACTGACAAAAATAATTGCGCTGCCTCACTTGCAGTCGAGGTCGATTTCACCTGGACATACAATTGCCTGGTGATTCCTCAGATCATTACCCCCAATAATGATGGTTTTAACGATGAATGGAGAATAAAGAACATTGACCTTTATCCGGATGCTGAAGTCCGGATTTACAACAGGTGGGGCCAATTAGTGTTCGGTACTAAGAATTTGGCTGACAATCCATGGGATGGAAGGTCAGAAGGCAAACTTGTGCCAACCGATTCTTACCATTATGTTCTTTACCTTAATGATGGATCAGAACCTAGATCAGGCGTTATAAGTGTAATTAGATGATGTTTTAAATGTTGAACTTAAAGATATGAACCATAATAGAAATGTATTCGCAGCCAGCATCCTGTTCTTAATTTCCGGAATTGCCGGGGCGCAACAGGTACCCATGTACAGTCAGTACATAATGAACGGATTTTTAGTAAATCCGTCGTTTGCAGGCCGCGATGGTTATACATCCATCAATCTTACTGTAAGGGAACAATGGACGGGAATGCCTCAGTCTCCCAGCACATATGCCTTAAGTTTTCAGACACGTATCCTTAAGAATAGTTATATTTCAAAATCAACAGCGGTCAAAAAGAAACTGGTAAAACCAACAAAAGGCGGCCAGGTAGGTATCGGGGGTTACCTCTTTAACGATAATAACGGCATTATGCACCGCACTGGATTGCAGGCTGCTTATTCTTATAGCATCCCGCTGGGTAAGGTAGATGATGAATATACAAGTAATCTGGCATTCGGGCTTGCACTCATTGCCTATAATTATTCAATTAAAACTGAAGGACTTATTTATGACCAGAATGATCCTTACCTGAACAACTATGACAGATCGGTTTTTATACCTGACTTCAATTTTGGAGTAAGTTATTCAACTTCAAAATATTATGCAGGATTTGCTATGACCAATCTGCTCAGAGGATCTATCACCTTCTTTAATGAAAGTAATACTGATTATACTGAACTTGGACATTATTTTCTTACAGGGGGTATTAAAGTGCCTTTGTCGGCCAACTGGTTGCTTGAACCTTCAGCATTCATTAAGACGTCTGATATGCTGCTCAGCGCCATGCAGCTCGATCTCACATCAAGGATTTATTATAAAAACGATTATTGGGCAGGCATATCATGGCGGACAAATGATGCAATCATAATGTTGCTTGGTGTAAAATACGACAGGTTCTATTTTGCATACGCATTTGACTTTGCTTTAAGTGATATAAGGACTCAGAGCCTCGGGAGCCATGAATTTTCGCTCGCTGTAAAATTCGGAACAAATGCCCGGAGGTATCGATGGATAAATGCTTTTTAAAAAGGGAATCTTAACTGTCACCGGCACTTTCGTGCTGATGTTTTTAACATTTGCAGTATCACAGGAAAGAACCGACTCTTTACCTGTCAGGGTTATGTTTTACAATGTCGAAAATTTGTTTGATGTTGCCGACGATCCTCTGACTGATGATGATGAGTTCTTACCGGATGGATTAATGCGATGGAACATAACCAGGTACAACAAAAAAATAAACTCAGTTTATAAGACAATAATTGCTGCAGGTGAATGGAACCCTCCTGCAATAATTGGATTAAGCGAAATTGAAAACAGAAAAGTTCTTGAAGACCTCGTTTACGGAACAGGGCTCTCAAATTTCAGGTATGGAATTATTCACGAGGATTCCCCCGATGCACGGGGAATAGATGTTTGTATGATATTCAGACAGGATCTTGTCAGGGTAATTGAATACAAATCATGGATCCCAGCTTCAGTTAACAGGGATGATTTTCACTCAAGAAGCATTCTCTACGTTAAATGTGCAATTCGGGGTGATACAATACACCTGATGATCAATCACTGGCCGTCAAGAAGGGGGGGAGTACTGCAAGGTGAACCCTTGAGAAAAGAGATTGCCATGATGCTGAGAAATTCAGTTGATTCCCTGTCGAATACTTCTCCGATTAATCCAAAAATAATTATTCTTGGAGATTTTAATTGCAGTCCGGATGATCCTGTAATTCAGATGCTTGTAAGTCAATATGAATCCCAGGGTACTCATTTGATTAATCTGGCTGAACAGTTTAGTTCAATTTCTTCAGGGACATATCGTTATATGGGAACCTGGGAGATGCTGGATCAGATTATTATATCAGATGGTTTTATGAATTGTGTCAGAGGATTATATGCCGAACCGTTAAATTTCAGGATCTTTAAGCCGGATTTTCTTCTTATAAATGATGCGAAATATCCCGGTCTGACCACTTTCTCAACTTACCGCGGTTACAGGTATCAGGGTGGTTTCAGCGATCATTTACCAGTATTAATTGACCTGGGGATCAGATGAATCACCAACCGGGATTAAGCCAAGCTCTTTCCCTTTTTTAAGCATAAGTTTTCTTGCAGAATCGTGTTCGTTCGGAATTATTCCATCAAGGATAGCTTCCCTTATTGCGTTTTTGATAATTCCAACTTCTCTGCCCGGCCTGATTCTGAAAGTTTTAATAATCTCTTCGCCGTCAACAGGAGGCTGAAAATTCCTTATAGCATCCTTTTCTTCGATCTCTTTAAGCTTTTTTCTGACAAGCTTGAAATTTTCCAGATGTCTTTTCTTGGTTGCTTCATTTTTCGATGTAATGTCAGCTTCACAAAGCATCATAAGATCATCTATATCATCTCCGGCGTCGAACAGAAGTCTTCTGATGGCAGAGTCAGTTACTTCCTCCTGAGAAAGGGCAATCGGACGAAGATGCAGATCAACAAGCTTCCTGACATATTTCATTTTTTCATTCAGGGGAAGTTTAAGTCTCCTGAAAATGTCGGGTATCATTTTCCCTCCCATAAATTCGTGGCCATGAAACGACCAGCCCGATTCAGGAAGATATTTTTTTGTAAGTGGTTTAGCAATATCATGTAAAAGAGCAGCCCACCTGAGCCAGATATTATCAGTTTTTTTGCTGATATTATCCAGTACTTTTAACGAATGCTGAAAATTGTCCTTATGCGCTTTACCATCTTTCTTATCAACACCCTTAAGGTTATCCAGCTCAGGGAAAACAAGCCCTAGCAGACCTGATTGTTCCAGGAGAACAAATCCTCTTGAAGGATGAGCACACATTATAATTTTATTAAGCTCAACTATGATCCTCTCCTGTGAAACAATACTTATGCGCTCTGCATTATGAATTATCGAACGGAATGTATTTCCGTTGATTGAGAAATTAAGTTGTGCGGCAAATCTGATTGCCCTCATCATCCTCAGCGGATCATCAGAAAATGTTATATCAGGATCGAGCGGGGTTCTGATGATCTTTTCCTTGAGGTCCCCGATTCCGTTGAAGGGATCAACAAACTGACCGAATGAATTCTTGTTTAAACTGATTGCCAGAGCATTGATCGTAAAATCTCTTCTCTTTTGATCGTCCTCAAGATTTCCTGTAGCTACAAGAGGTTTTCGGGAACCTCTATTGTATGATTCTTTTCTGGCGCCAACAAATTCAATGTCATATTCATTAAATCTGAACATAGCAGTGCCGAAATTCCTGAACACACTCACCTTTATATGAGGCCCCAGCTTTTTTGCAGCTTTCCTGGCAATATCAATCCCGTTCCCCAGTACAACAATGTCAATATCTTTGTCGGGATGATCTCTTTGGAGTAAACAGTCCCTTACATAACCTCCTATTACCCATGCCTCGACATTTTCTGAAGAAATCACTTCAGACAGTAACCCAAAGACCTTGTCATTTAGGCATATATTCATATCTAGATATGACAATTAGTTGAATTATTATGACAAAGTTACAATTAATAACTATTTTTCAATAAATTGTCTGTAATAGCAATCTATGGTATGAAGATTGGCAGATTGAATGAACATCGTTAATTATTGAATGTTATTAATAATAAAACAATATGTTACAACATTTGACCAAAGAGACTTTCCTCAGCAAGGTTTTTAATTATGAGACAAATAAAGAGTGGAAATTCGAAGGTGATAAACCCTGCGTGATTGACTTTTATGCTGATTGGTGCGGACCATGTAAAATGGTTGCACCTGTACTTGAGGATCTTGCTAAAGATTTTGAGGGTAAGCTTGATATTTACAAAGTGAATACAGAAGAAGAACTGGAACTTGCTTCAGTTTTTGGGATAAGAAGTATACCTTCGATATTATTCGTACCTGCAGCCGGTCAGCCTCAGATGGCGATGGGTGCACTGCCGAAGGAAACGTTTGTCAAAGCTTTTAAAGATGTCCTTGGTGTTGAAAAATAACTGTTAATAAAATAACTGAGGTTTGTTAAAAAAAATGTCAAAATGAATGAAACAATGATTATCTTTAATACGTTTTATATAAAAAGGTAGTAACCGCATAGGTTACATGGGTTTTTTTCATGGATTTAGGTTTAGGGTAGTAAAGTAAATTCCCGCGGAGCAAATGTTCCGCGGGTTTTTTATGTAAGATCCCTGAATATAGTGTTGATCTCCTCTTCGGTCGACTTTAGTTTCTTCTGGCATAGCCTGATAAGTTCTGAAGCACGCTTGACCTCAACAGATAATCTGTCAACATCCATTTCTCCGCTTTCAATTTCCTTGAGTATCTTTTCGATCTCATTTACTGCCTGGTTGAATGAAAATTCTTTCTTTGCCATATAGGGTTGATATTTAATATATTATAATTAGTACTCTTTATCTTTACCACGGAGTCGAAAGGAGTTTTAAAGGAGTCGCACGGAGTCCAATAACATTAAACTCTGTGTCCCTCTGTGCCTTCTCTGTGGATCTCAGTGTAAGTTTTTTATCATACCACCTTACTGCTTACCGAACCGTCGCTAAACCTGGTATCGATCAAATCATCTTTTTTTAGCTGCGTTTTTTTCTTAACTATTTTCCCGTTCAGAGAGGTAATAGTATAACCTCTTTTCAGGACGTTCTCAGGATCCAGAATTTTTATTGAATTAATAAATCCCGAAATATTCCTGCTTATATTGTTAATGTAAATTCTGGAATTAACGGAAAGACTTTGTCTTTCTCTAACCAGGAATAAACCATACGAGGACATATAGGATCTTGTGCCTGAAATAAGTCTCGATTTATGCTTTGCCGGGAGAATGCCAGCCCTTAATATATAGTCCTTTCCTGTATTTATCATTTCTATCAAAACTCTTGACAGATCCTCTTTGAATTCTGAAATCATCATTTTCGCAACCGGGATTAAATTAACTCGGAATGTATCGATCCGCATTTTGTTATTTTCAAGAATATTCCGGGAATTCTCAAATATCAAATTGCTTATTTCATTAAGATGATTTTCTGTATTATTCATGCATTCAACGAGAAAGTCAGCAACTGCAGTCGGAGTCTTTAGCGACTGATGCGCAACAATATCAGTTACTGAAAGGTCTTTTTCGTGTCCGATTCCCGTGATTACAGGTAAGGGGAACTGAGTTATATAATACGCGATGTTATAATTATCGAACCAGCTCAGGTCAGTTTGCGATCCGCCGCCTCTTATTATTACTGCCAGATCGAAATTTTCAAGGTGACCGGCTATTCTGTCAAATGCCCTGACAACCCCTGTTTCTGTATCATTTCCCTGCATTGGGGTCTCAAAAAGGGTGGTTAAAAATACATAGCCGAAGCTGTTTTCTCTGAGGTGTTTAATAAAATCAGAGTATCCGGCTGCATTAGCTGATGAAATTACAGCAATCCTCTGTGGAAGAACCGGAAAATCCAATTCCTTGTTCATTGTTAGAACTCCCTCTTCTTCAAGTTTTTTAAGGATCTGTTGCCTTTTAAGGGCCATTTCGCCGATTGTAAATGCCGGGTCGATATCGTTTATAACAAGGCTTAATCCGTAGATCTCGTGATATTCGATTTTAACCCTGACGAGAATTTTCATGCCTTCCCGGAGAGATTCGCCTGTTGTATTTTCAAAAAATGATTTCAGGAACCTGAAACGGCTGTTCCAGATGACGGCTTTAACTCGTGCCCTGATACTGTTTTCTGAAGTTTGCTTTTCAACAAGTTCCAGGTAACAATGGCCATTATAGTTTTCTTTCATCTCAGAGATCTCAGCAATCACCCAGTACATGTCAGGTAATGCCATATAAAGAGAATCCTTGATGATCAGCTGTAGTTCTGTCAGTGTAAGTTTTTCGTTCATAATTAATTGCTGATCTTGATAACCTTATGAATGAATGTACCTCCCTGAGTGCCAAGCCTGACAAAGTACATGCCATCGTCGTAACTCCACATTTCATCCAGAATCAAAGTCCTGCTGATATAGTTGCTGTAATCAGTCTTTAGCAGCCGTTTCCCACCGATATCAAATATTTCAACCGTTAACCATTCGGGAGTTTCCCTGAATATAATTTTTAGTTCGTTCCTGAAAGGATTTGGACTTATGATGGATGCTTTATCAGTTTGCAATTCAAGTTTTTCCTGCAATTGACTTACCACCTCAACGATATCAGGGATCCCATACCCGTACAGTGAATCGGGAACTGAATACCGGTCAGATGAAGCGTATAATGCTGAAATGATATCATAATTAATTGCCTGTGGCACTGCCTGCATGATGCAGGCGCACATACCACTGATGACAGGGCAAGAGAAAGAGGTACCTGACGATCGTTCAACGATGGTGGTTTTAGTCTGGACAGGAACACTTACACCCTGGGCAACAACATCCGGCTTTATACGGCGGTCATATGATGGTCCGGCTGATGAAAAGGAAGAAATTGTCCTATCCCATGCAACAGCTCCAACAGCTACAACGCTGTCTCCATCAGAAGGAGCAATAATATGGATCCAGTTTTTGTTCCTTTCATTACCCGCGCTGTTGACAACCAGAATACCTTTGGAGGCAGCTATATCGGCTCCCCGGGTTATAAATGTCCTGTTCCCGTCCATATCCGCGTACTTATAATCGAGGAGAGGATCATCAAAATTATAATAGCCTAGCGATGAAGATATTATATCAGCGCCCACGCTGTCGGCAAATTCAGCGGCGGTTATCCAGTAATCTTCTTCAACCGGAAATTCAGAACCTGTATCTTCGCTTCTTAAAAGCAAGTAATCAGCATCACGGGCAGATCCTTCGATCGATCCGGTAATATTTCCTGCAAGGATTGATAAGACTGCTGTTCCATGTGTGTGATAATCATAAACATTCCGGTTATTTCCGATAAAGTCAAATGTTCCTTTTATTCCATTACGGTTTCTAAGACCTTCAAGCGATGTTATGTAGTCAGTATTTTCAAAGCCTCCGTCAAGAACTGCAATCAGAATTCCTTTACCGTTAAATCCGGAATTATGTACACTCTGTCCGTTTAACATTACTATTGGCTGGTCATATGGAGGCAGGTCTTCCTGGATTGTTTCAAAATCAAGCTTGTCAGAAGCTAATCCTTTTTCACTGCTATTCTTGACGATTTTTACCTCACTGACAAACGGAAGGCTCTTCAGACCATTTATATCTTTCAGTCCGGCAGTCTTGAAAAGAGCGGTATTCATCCATCTGGAAGAAGAGTGTAATGTGAAACCTGCTGAAGAAATCTGTTTAATATATCCTGAGTAAACTGGTAAATCCCTGAAGTCAGGAACAGGTATGTCTGCTTTTGTTCTTCTTTCAATAGCTTTTTCTGAAAGAAGGTCACCGGGAGAAAAATCATTTATATCATTTGTCCCTTTATCTCTGAAATAGATCCTGTAAAAAACATTGTAAGTATCCTCCTGGCCGTTTATGAATCCTGTTGAGAAAAACAGAGATAATAAAAAGGCAATTATTCCATTTTTAAGGCCAAATACATAGAAGGGATCTCTCACCATATTGTGCCCGTTTTTTCCGGATCCTCAATTTTGACTTTATTCCTTTCGAGTGAGTCGATATAATTTGATTCATATATATCTATATCGGCATTGTTCGGGATACCAGCAGTATATTCGGTTCTAAACCTCTGATTTCCGTCTTTTTTAAAAATTACCCATGGTCCCTCCCTGAGATCGTTCTTATATTGTCCGGTTATTTCAGGTTTGCCATTTTCAAAGAAAGCTTCAAAGCTCCCGTTCAACTTTCCGTTGGTGTAATTTGTTTTAAGATTGACAGACCCGTTTGGATAGTATTTCAAATACTCACCCTGTCTGAAGTCATTTTTGTAATAACACTTTTCGGCTATTGTGCTGTCGGGATAGAATTTGATAGAAATGCCATTCTTTTTATTACCTGAATAATTCTCCTCGCTTATAAGCAATCCTTTCGTTGAAGGAGAAAAGAACTGCCACCTGCCCTCTTTTAGCTGGTTTACATATTTCCCGGTGGAGGCCACCATACCATTGGAGTAATAAAGAGTCGCCTTAGCTTCGGTTCCGTCTGCATTGAAAACAAGCAGCGATTTCAATGTATTGTCTTCATAATACCTTTTAAATTCGCCTGCAGGTTTATCATTTTTAAAAAAGCCATCATATAAAATTTTCCCATTCGGATCTTTTTTTATCCAGTGGCCCTGTTTCATTCCTTCTTTGTCCGTCTGGTTAATGGTTTGTACTGATTGCGGCCAGGATGGTCCGGAAATCAACATAATAAAACAAACAGCTACAATTTTAAGATTCATAAAATCTGAACGACTAATAATTGATAAAAGTACAAAAAAGAAAAAAGAGGCTGAAATTAAATCAGCCTCTTAATAATTAACCACACAATAAGTTTTACTTTACCTCTTCGAAATCAACGTCGGTTACTTCGTCACCACCCTGTTGCGATTTTCCGCTTCCGGGTTGTTCCGGACCTGGCTGGGATGTTGGCTGACCTTGCCCGGTATTCTGGGCTGTCTTGTACATCTCTTCAGAGGCCGATTGCCAAACAACATTCAGTTCCGCAAGGGCTTTATCGATTGCCGGAACATCCTGTGCCTTATGAGCTTCTTTGAGTTTTGCAAGAGCATTTTCAATTCCGGCTTTTTTGTCTGAAGGAATTTTATCACCAAATTCCCTAAGCTGTTTCTCAGTTGAAAAGATCATACTGTCTGCACTGTTTATCTTATCAACTTTTTCTCTGGCTTTACTGTCGGCTTCGGCGTTTGCCTTGGCTTCATCGCGCATCCTTCTTATTTCTTCATCGCTGAGACCTGATGACGCTTCGATTCGTATCCTTTGTTCTTTGCCGGTTCCCTTGTCTTTAGCAGTTACGTGAAGTATCCCATTTGCGTCGATATCAAATGTTACCTCGATCTGTGGAATTCCTCTGGGGGCTGGCGGAATACCATCAAGATGGAATCTTCCAATGGTTTTGTTTCCTGCTGCCATTGGCCTTTCTCCCTGGAGAACATGAATTTCAACAGATGGCTGACTGTCAGCAGCAGTGGTGAAAACTTCTGCTTTTTTTGTTGGAATTGTCGTATTCGATTCAATAAGTTTGGTCATTACACCACCCATTGTTTCAATTCCAAGCGACAAAGGAGTAACATCCAGAAGGAGAACATCTTTTACCTCTCCTGTAAGAACTCCGCCCTGAATTGCAGCACCTACTGCCACAACTTCATCAGGGTTAACGCCTTTTGATGGTACTCTTCCGAAAAATTTCTCGACAAGCTGCTGGATAGCAGGAATTCTGGTTGATCCTCCTACAAGGAGTACTTCATTAATTTCCGATGAGGTTAGTCCTGAATCAGACAATGCTTTTCTGCATGGCTCGATACATGCCTGTATCAGTTTGTCACAAAGTTTTTCAAATTGTGAGCGGGTAAGTGTTTTGACAAGATGTTTTGGAATACCGTCGACCGGCATTATATATGGCAGATTTATTTCTGTTGTTGTTGCACTCGAAAGTTCAATCTTTGCTTTTTCAGCTGCCTCTTTTAAACGCTGAAGGGCCATTGGATCTTTTCTGAGATCTACTCCCTCATCTTTGAGGAACTCTTCTGCAAGCCAGTCAATTATCATCTGATCAAAATCGTCGCCTCCAAGATGGGTATCTCCGTTTGTAGATTTGACTTCAAATACCCCATCTCCCAGTTCAAGGATGGAAATATCAAATGTTCCTCCTCCAAGGTCAAAAACAGCGATCTTAAGATCCTGCGATTTTTTGTCAAGTCCGTATGCAAGTGAAGCAGCTGTAGGCTCATTTATTATCCTCTTGACATTGAGTCCGGCAATTTCTCCTGCTTCTTTTGTAGCCTGACGCTGAGAGTCACTGAAATAGGCCGGCACTGTAATTACAGCGTCTGTCACTTCCTGACCAAGATAATCTTCAGCTGTTTTTTTCATCTTCTGGAGTACCATAGCAGAAATCTCCTGCGGTGAATACATCCTGTTATCTATTTTTACCCTGGGAGTATTATTATCGCCTTTAACCACTGTGAAAGTCACACGTTTGAT
>Ga0208980_10002312_pt1 | contig 11572 bp, 10 predicted proteins | sample WetSurMetagenome_3_FD_187993 | JGI IMG/M metagenome (GOLD analysis project Ga0208980, IMG submission 187993) | Wetland microbial communities from Twitchell Island in the Sacramento Delta, sample from surface sediment Aug2011 Site A1 Bulk (version 2) | ecosystem: Environmental > Aquatic > Marine...
CCCCGCCGGTCTCATCGATCGCCCGCACATCGCCATAAACAAGTGCGATGTTTGGGTCAGATCCGAAAACATCGACCACTTCCCGCAGAACACCCGGTTGGTAGGTGTCATCCGAATTCAACCAGCCGACGATCTCTCCACCCGCCCGCTGGAATCCCTTATTGATCGCCTCTGCCTGACCTTTATCCTTTTCGGAAACCCACCAGGAGATCTCTTTTTCGTACCTCTTTATGATATCTACTGACCCATCGCTCGAACCGCCATCCACCACCAGGTATTCCACCTTTGGGTAATCCTGCGTTATCACCGAGCGAAGGGTTTCCTCCAGAAAAGGCGCCTGATTGAAGGAGGGGGTGATAATCGTAACAAGCGGTTGTTTCATACGAAGAGGCTTTCGTAATCCGCCTTGGGGAAAATGGTCAGCTTGCCGCCAACTGTGGCATCGACCACCTGCCTGCCAGCGGATTCATAGGCCTGCCTTGCCATGCGGTACCCGATCTCGGAGGTCTCCAGGTCTGGCAATTGCCAGCGAAAGCCCTTGCCAAAATACGCCGGGGAGAAGTGGTTGGGGTCCTCCCCAGTGGAGGTGACCGTCACGTTTGCCGGACCTTTGGTTGTGAAATTATGATCCACCCCCACCAGGAACACTTGCTGGAAGCCCATATGGAAGGCAAGCTGCAGGGCAACATTGGTGACGGTGGCTCCTTCCCAGACCCTGCCGCACACATCCGTAGAAAACCCCGGTCCGGTGAAGGAGGTGTAAAGAAAGTTGGGCAGGGTTTCTTTCTGCGGGGAGAATTGCGAAAAATGATGGTGGGAATGCCAGGCGAAGAACCTGGGTATCTCCAGTGAGATCATTTCCGCCGCACACTGTTCTATCACAAGGTCATTGATCGAAACCAGGCAGGAAGTTGGGAAACCCAGCTCCGGGAACATCAGGTAAATGCGGTTTAACCCGAAGGTGAATTCATCCTTCAGATTTGAAAGATCGGTATTTTTCAGGCTTGGGCCGTTCCCGATGATGAATGCCCGCTCGCCTGCGTGCGAATCTTTCAGCGCAGCCAGCCTGCGGATGCTCTGCAGCCGCCAGGGGTGCAAATACGCCCCAGGCAAATCGGGCAGGCGCATGATCCAATCGTACCCGTTGCGGATCGTATTCCAGGCGGGTTCGGGAATGGAATTCTTCAACCGGGATTTCATGAGGAGCTGGCTTACTCCGTGCTCAGCCGGCAGGTCGCCCCGCCATCCACCACCAGGGCCTGCCCGGTCATGAACGAAGACTGGGAATTATCCGCCAGGAAGTAGATCGCGCTGGCGATCTCCTCAGGCTGCCCCACCCGACCGTTGACGGTCTTCCTGGCCAGGTTTTCCAGCCGGTCCACAATGGTGCCGCCGCTCACATGCCCGCGCTGCAATCCTGCCCGCAGCATGGGGGTATCCACCGCGCCGGGCAGAATGGCGTTGACCCGAATGTTCTGCGGGGCGAATTCGATGGCCATTGCGCGGGTAAGCGCCATCACCCCGCCCTTGCTGGCTGCGTATGCGCCTATGTTGGCAGAAGTGGCCACCGCGTGCACCGAAGAAACATTGACGATCGCGCCATTTCCGGAGGCCTTTAAAAGCGGGAACGCCAATTTACACGCCAGGAATATTGAACGCAGATTGCTGGCCATTACTTCATCCCATTCTTCTGTGGTTGTCTCCACAAGCGGTTTCGCGATCTGCACGGCAGCGTTGTTCACAATGGCATGCAGTTCAGATGTGAATTTCTCGGTCTTGTCAAAAATGGTTTCAAAATCTGCCGGGTTGGCGATATCCGCCTGGATGAACAAACCCTCCTGCGGGTATTCTTCCCCAAACGGGTGTCGGTCCACGCCGATAACCCGCCAGCCATGCGCGGAAAAATACTTCACGGTTGCGCGGCCAATTCCCCCTGCTGCCCCCGTGATCAAAACGGTTTTCATTTGCTCGCTCATATGGTTCTCTCCATTAAGGTTTCCAAATCATCACAAGGAATATTTAGTCCAATCAACAAATTGCGAATCGTGTTCCAGTGCACTTTCTCCCAGGCGGAGGGGCTGCTGTTGGAATTGTGCGGCGCCACCAGCACCTGGTCCATCTTTCGAAGCGGCGAATCCAGCGGCAGAGGTTCCACCTCAAAGACATCCAGCGCAGCACCCGCAAGCTTTTCGGTTTGCAGTGCGCGAATGAGCGCCAGCTCGTCCACGATCGGACCACGGGCGGTGTTGATCAGAACCGCACCCGGGCGGCATAGGGATAATGTCTTTTCATTGATAAGGTGCAGGCTGGTGGGGTTCAGGTCCGCGTTGACGCTGATGAAATCGGATCGCGCGATCAGATCCTCCAGGCTGGTCATCTCCACCCCGGTTTCGGCGATGAATTCGGGCGCGATGGGTTGAATATCGTTCCCCAGAAGCTTCATCCCAAATGACTGAGCCCGACACAGCACAGCCTTGCCGATATTCCCCACACCTATCACCCCCAGCGTGCATTCGCTGAGAGACCGACCCGGGATCTTCTGCCAGACCCCTTTCTTCATTTCATTGTCCATCCAGGGGATTTTCCTGGCGAAAGCGAGGATATATCCAAGGACTGTGTCCGCCACTGGCAGCGTGAAAGCGTTCGGTGTGCGAAAGACCTGGATGCCTAATTTATCCGCATGACCCTTATCAATGGAGTCGATACCAGTTCCCCATTTTGAGATCACTTTCAGACGTGGGCTGCAGGCATTCAAAGCAGCAGGGGTATACCGGTCATCACCGCAGATGGTCCCATCGAATTTTCCAGCAAACTGGAGGATGTCTGCTTCTTCCAGACGTTCATCAACCAAAGGTGTGATCAACTTAATGCCGTAATACTCGAAAACGGGAGCAAAACGCTCTTTGAAGGGCAGCATATACGGAGCGGAAAGCAGGATGGATGGGTTGGGTTTATCTGCCATCAGTTTTTCTCCAAATTGGGGTTCAGGTATTCAAAGAGAGTGAAACCCTCCAATCCCTTGATGAGCCCGATTTTCCGCAGCCGATCTTTCAGTAATCCCATATAAGGATCGCTTCCTGTAAGCATTACCTCGCTGCCGTCAATAAAGCTCAATCCCATCCTGTCCAAAAATGCTGTCCCGCGGTTTTCTTTCAAGGCTAGCAGGTACTCGGCGCTGTTCATTAATCCGTCCAGGTTGACGATCGTGCGGTCATGCAGAAAATACGCAACAGTGCCTCCCCCTGGCATTCCGATGATCGCCCCAGGCGGGGTCAGTTTCTCCAGCCCGCGCGCATCATCCAGGTATCTTTCTTCATTCCCTGATGCCACCTGCCAGGGTACCAGTGATGTTATGTAACGTGCGTTTAAGATCACAAGCCAAGCCATGAGAAGGAATTCCACTGTGAGGATCGCAGATATCGGAATTCTCCATTTGACCAATAGCTTGCTAATTCCTTCCAACACCACAGCCCCAAAAAGCACGATGCAGAGCATTTCCCCCACCCAATACCAGGAGCGTGGATTCGGGTAAGCGGTGGCCAGATAATACGAAATCTGCAGCAGGCAGCCTGCCAGAAGGGCATGCAAACCGATCCGACGGGATCGCTCACGCCAATCCAATCCAGCACCCTTAAAAAGCAGCGCCAACCCCAAAATGATCAGCCCGATAAAAAGAGTCAACACGATCCAATAATTTTGCCCGCTGGCCATTTTAAAAATGCCGAGCACATAAGTGACGATACCGTTCAATCTGCTGGTAAGCAACGACCAGGGGCCAACATTAGTCCCGGGAGAAAGGCTCAGGAAAATGCTCAGATTGAAATCGTGCCCATAGACGGTATTTGGCAGGGTGGACCACCAGTGTTTTACCTGCCCGCTGATGGGCGAAAATGTCCCGAAGTAGAGCTTATTCCAACCGAGATATATAACCATTAAAAACGCACCGGGCAGGAAGAACTTAAACCCATCCGCAATTACCGATTTCCAGCGATCTCGCAGCCATTCAAGCCATTTGCGCGGGAACTGGGTATTGTTTTCCGTGAATACGTGTGGAAAAAACCCACGGGAAGCCAATATCAGGATGAGTGTGAATACCCAATCGTAAAAGATGATCATGCGCGGAAAAGCTTGGAACATGCCCAGGGAATTCAATACCAGCATCACCCCGCCCAGAACAAGGCTGGCTGAAGTCACAGCGGCTAAAATCCTAAACGCATTCCGTGTGCGGCTTTTTCCGGGAAGGTTCTTGTAAAGCCCAAAAACCAGGTAACATGCGGGTTTGATAAGCATCGCCAGGGCGAGCATAATATAGACAGAAAGGAGAGCAACTTCATATAAGTCGCTTAATCCAAAACGGAGTATTGCAGCAGCAAACACGCTAACGACCACAAATGACTCATCCCAAAACAGATATTTTGGAAACGGGAAAGCCCTAAGAACCAGCCAAATCCCCACAGCCAGATAAGTGAACATATTATCCAGCCGGCTAAAAAGGGCAAGAGCACCAAGGAAACCCACCATCACCAGGTCCCACTTCCGGATTTTTCCTCCCAGGGTTTTATCCATGAACCATGATCCCCCAAGGAGTAATGCTGAAAGGCCAAAGGCATTCAGCCCCGCTTCCAGGCCATCTTCAGCAGTCACCTGGTGGATTGCGGGAAGAAGGATCCAGACCATCGATATCAAAGCGGCAGTTCCAAACAGGAAATATTTTTTCAGAAGCCGAAAGATGACCACACCTGTGGCGGCATTCAAGGTCGCCAGCGTCATCAGAATGATCCGCAACGGTAGGATACGGTCCGAGCCAGACAATGCAAATATGGGAACATTCACAAAGAGCCAGAGTGGATGAAACCCATTGGTGCGGTTGATCAGATCAAAAGTAAAACCATGCCCCGCGGCAACATTGCGGGCAACGATGAAGTAGTAATACGCATCATCTGTGCGGTACCAGTTCATCAGGCTGGCGGGTGGAGCAAAGGCAGCATAGAGATGCGGGAGGATTGCCGCCAGGATGATGACGATCTCAAACGGAAACTTGAACTTGCGGTTCATCGCTGACATAACCTGTAAATTCTACCCGACAATGTCCTTGTCACTACTTTCTGCGCCTCGCTGGCGCAGCAGAAGCTCCACGATCTGAAAATCGATCTCCTCATCGATATCCCAGGCTTCCTCCCTGGAGATCTCAAACATGGCCGGCCGCTGCCCCAGACGGTTTCGGCGGGTGATCAGGTTCTGTTTGGAGAAAATGTAAAAACAAGAGTTCTCTTCATAAATAGGTGGCAGGTCCTGGGTCTGAAGCAACACGTTAGGGTCGTGGTTGATGGGTTTCCCTTCAGCGTCCCACAACCTTACCTTGATTTGTGTCACTGCAAACAGGGAATCAAAATTTCGCAAATTATCGAGGTAAGATCGAATTGCGCGCGCAATCGTGTTTGGTGAAACCAGCGGATTGGTGCTATGGGTTTGCAGGTAGTGTTCCTCCGGTAATTGCTTCACATCGTAGAAGAGGATCTCATTCATCGAAAGGTCATCGGCCCGCAACGTTTCTGGGCGTTCAATAACCCGCACCTGGGGAAAGTTAGCCGCCAAGCCTTTCATTATTTCCGGTGAGTCGGTATCCACTACCACCTGCGAAATTTCACCCACCTGCAACAGATTCTCAATGACGTGCTGATACAACGGTTTTCCTGCGATCAAGCGGTAATTCTTTCCGGGGACCCGCTGGGAATGGTGTCGCATGGGCACCAGGGCGGCAATTTTTGGATTCATAGCGCAAAATTCCTTGTCAATTGCATGTCAGGTTTCAATCATCGTTCAATCCGGGTATATAAATTCGCACCCTTCCAATATTCCCTTCTGGATAACTCTCATCGTAAGCGAGTTTTGCGCTTTAAGCGCCTCCAGCGGAAAATCCTTCAACTTCACATACCCTTTCCAGGAATCGCTATCCTCGAGGAATTCACCAAACGGAAGCGAGGTGCGGAAAAGCTGAAAGTAAAGGAAATATCTCGCGTTGTCACGGAATTCAGTGGGTACTTCGATCTGCTCCACTTTCAGGAAATTTCGCGCCATGCGCAGATGTTCGTCACGCGAACTCGGTAGGAAGACCGATTTCACCTGCGTGAATCTGGCCCTGCCCGCACAGAGCACCGCTGCGCCAAGGATGGATGCCTCAAGTCCGATGGTGGAGTTATAAACCATCACAAATTTGGATTTTTGGATCAGTTGATACGAACTGAAATTATCTCCCGGTTCAATAAGAACAACATTTGAAAGCAGATCCAATCCACGCGTCTTTACCCAGGCGCTGACTGTCTCGCGGGATTCCTTCCCTGGGCGAATCTCGTCTGGATGCGCGCGGATAACAAAAAGCGTCTGCGGGTTCTCTTTGATCAGAACAGCCACGTCCTCCAGCCAGGAAAACATATCAGTATAAATCGAGTTGGCATGAGCCTGGCTGGTATCGAAGATAACGTTCGTAAAAATGGGAATGATTTGTCGAAAAGTGCTGGCTTTTTCCAAAAATCCCTCATCGAAGGGTTTCATCGCCCCCCAGAATTTAATTCCCGCCATACTGAATTCGCCTTGAAAACGTTTTTCAAGGACCTGGTCGAGCCTATGATCCTGTTCGGCATCAAGTTTTGACCCTTCGGGAATATGAATAGGGTACGCTGTTGCCTCGCCATCGGTGAAGAACGCGGAAAGCGGCTGCAGGGCCACTTCGTGGGAGATCACCCGAATTCCATGCTGCCTGGCGATAGTTTTCACAGTCGCTTCGGGAAAGAATTGACCGTTAAAAACCACAACCGCCGCTGGTTGCTGCTCCTCAAGGGTTTTCTCGAATGCGGCTGCCAGGCTGGCAGCCGAGCGCAAGTACTCTTTGCAGAGGAATCGGGTGGATTCTATATCCTCCAGAGTCTGCCGCCGCAGGATCCAGCGCAGGGAAGGCAGCACGATTTCCCCCAGAGGCAGGTTTCGATAAGTGACCTGAAGAAGCTGAGTCAGATCAAGTCCGCTGATCTCATTTTCCAAATCTCGATCTGGAGAATACCGAAACGGGATCACCCAGGGCGTCTGGTACATCATCCGCGATTGCCGGGTGCAAGCCGCGCAGGGCGGTTTCAGGTCTGGTCTTTCCTGTGTAGTTCCCAACATGCAGCGGGTCATACCTGCCTGGCAGGTATAGAATCGCACCGGAAACCCATCCAATGCCAGCGACCACGCACTGAGCAACGAGAAAGCTGCGTTCTGACTTAATTGCGTCAGTCGGGTGGAAGCATTAAAGAAAAGAATTGGCGCACCAGGGGTAGGAATGCCCGCCAGGTCCAGTATCTGTTTGGAAACAGAGTGTAATTTGCTGTTTTCGGTATGCCTGGAGATCTTAGCCTTCACCCTGGTTGCCAGCGAGGAGGTCATAAGGTTTCCCAGTGACCATTTATTGCGAGAACCTCTTTGGTTGGTTCCGCGGATGGGTGAAAAATGGAGAAGTCGTTTTGGTCTTTCTGAAACACTTTCGCTTATCCTTATTTTCTTCGATACAAATACAGGGTTCGCTTAGAACCCTCGATTGGTTCTTTGCGAATCAATTTGAAGTCAGCCCCGAGACTGGATTCAAAACCCGCCTCGTTGTATTTTGGAAAAATATCCTTGCGGCTGCTGAGCAGGCGCTGGACCTGGCTGTCATCCTTGGGAACGAACTCAATGATCAGCCACTCGCCCGCCTTGGCGAAGAATTCCCCAACCCGTTCAAGCGGCAGGTTATTGGAAATGGCGAGGTGGTGAATGAGCGCCAGTGCCATCACCACATCAACCGGGCCTCGTTCGATGAAGGATGTCCGTTCGTTGTTTTCCCATCCAATCCCCGGGCTGGGATTGGTGAGATCGATTAAGAGCGGCAGTAAATTCTTTTCCTTCAGCTTACGGCATTCCTGGTAATTCTTCTCCACAGCAACGGGATCGATATCCGAGGAAACAGTGAAAATTCCCCTTCCTGAGCCAATTCGGGAGAATTCGCCGTTATTGGCGCCCAGATCCCAAATCATCTTTGGGTTAACCTGATCGATAAATTCACCCACCAGGCTCTTTTTCCGCTCGAAAGCGGCAGTGGTGTAATTTGTCGCGTCATAATAATCCCCCCACTCCGTCCCCACACCTTCCCAGTTCAATCCTTTGATCGTTCCCTGCAAGTTATCGATCAGTCCCTGGTAAGAAAGCTTGGTGATCCTGGCTTCCTTCACCTTCGCTTTCTCACCTTTGCCGGCATATTTCTTTTGCGAGGCGGCGTGCCGGTGAATGTGCAACTCCAGCCCCATATTGAAATGGGTCTTCCCCGGAAGCAGGCTGCTGGCCAGGTCAAGGGGGATTCCATCGATATACACCCGCATCAGTTGCTGAAGGCGGATATCCGTAAACGCCATCAAACTGATTGGTGCCAGGAAGTGCTGGCAGAACTGCCGATATGCCACCCAGGGGGAACCTTCATCGTAAATCTCAAAGGAGAGGGTGTCGATGAGTAGTGGAGACCCTTCCAGGAATTGGATGTTATAAACACTGGCGTCCTTTAATGTCATCCCCTTATCCAACGCCAGCATCTCGATGGCCAGGGTCGTGATCGCGGCATCTTTGTATTGGGAGAAGGACCACTCGTAGGGGTAGGAAATGAAGGGGATGCGATCCGGCTGAATCACCTTATAGGCAATTGCTTTTTCTGGCGGTGCAATTTTGACTTCTTCGTGGGGGATCAGCAGTTTTCGCTCCACCAGGCTGTGGTAAAGCCCAGATTCCATCAATTTATCATAGTGAGCCTTGTATTCCTCATTTACCTGACGATAAAGCGTTCCTTTATCAGTGAAAAGGAAACCGCTTGGATCCCGGAAGGACGCGGATTGTTTCATATTATTTTCCCAATGCGAACGAAGTTAAATACAGGGTGCTCAAGCATCTGCTACTGGAAGATTTAACAGCAGATCAGGATTTTTTCTCGGGGTCATCCGGTTCCTGGACCTGCGTATCGGTTTCGTCATTGCTCTTATTCTTGCTTAAAGCGCCTTTGATCTTCTTCCAATAAACCTTTACGGCAAACGCCGCGCCGAGCGCTGCAGCAATGACAAGCTGCAGAAGAATGCTGCCCGAGCCCGGATCCAGGTAGGCTCGATTGCGGGCAAGCGGTGCAAGGAATTCGAAGATATTATTCATAGAACGTCCCTTTTTATTTGGATTATGAGGATTTCACCCGGCGGAGTTTGTTCAACGACGATAACTCGGAACCATAAACTTTCTTGATCCCATCACCCATTGATTGTTCCGTCACGCGTATGTATTTTACCAACCGCTCGAACCCGCCTGGTTCTACTGAGGCTGCCTGGTCTGTTCCCCATAAGGCGCGGTCCAGAGTAATATGTCGTTCCACCAGGTTAGCCCCCAACGCTACCGCCACCACGGATGGGATCAACCCCACTTCATGCCCCGAATACCCCACCGGGCAGGGGAACTTTTCTTTTAAGGTCTGGATCATCTTCAGATTCAGCTCGTCTGGTTCGCATGGATATGTGCTTGTGGCATGGGTGATACACAGATTATTTGTTCCCAGCAATTCGACGGCGGCTGAAATTTCCTCCATGGTCGACATCCCCGTGGAGAGTATCAAGGGTCTGCCTGTCTTGCGCAAGTGTTTCAACAACCCGTGATCAGTGAGCGAAGCAGAAGGGATTTTATAACAGCTCGGCTGGAACGGTTCCAGAAAATCCACTGAGGGTTCATCCCAAACCGAAGCAAACCAGGTGATCCCGGTTTCATGGCAAAAAGCATCGATTTCCTGGTATTGTTCCTGTGAAAATTCCACCTTTTCGCGGTATTCCAGGTAGGAGATATATCCCCAGGGCGTCTCGCGCATCTGCCCGCGTTGCTCCGGCGGTACGCAGATCTCGGGGGTGCGCTTTTGAAATTTCACCGCATCCACCCCAGCCTGGGCAGCCGCGGCGATCATTTTCTTCGCGAGGTCCATATCGCCATTGTGGTTGATCCCGATCTCCGCCACGATATAAGCCGGAAAACCATCCCCCAATTTGCGGTCATTTATCTTGAATTCTTTTTGCATTCAGTCACCTCTATTTAACTTTATTCGACTCATTTTCCATGAGGATATCGCACAATTCGCGTACTGCTCCATGACCGCCCTTGAACCCGAGCACGCAGTCGGCTGCGCGCAGAACCGCTGGTTGGGCGTCCGCCGGGGCAATAAAGCAGCTGACGATCGGGAGGCAGGGCAAATCGTTTAAATCATTGCCCATATAAATAGTCTCTCCCGGGTCAATCTTTCGTTCATCGAGAATTTCTTTCAAAAGGGACGCCTTGTCCATTATCCCCTGATAAACCTCAACATTCATTTTCTTGCAGCGGGCGGTCACAACCGGATTGATTTCTCGGGAGATCACAACGGGATGAATGCTGGTAGTTTGACGAAGTAAAGAAAGCCCATAACTATCGGACCGGTTTCCTGCGACCCGCTCGTTCCCATTTTCATCCACCCAAACCCGATTGTCGGTCAACACACCGTCAAAATCCATTACAAGCAGACTCACCTTTTCTGGGATACTGCGTCGCTTCTTGGCTGGGTCCACGAATTCCAAGCCGCTGTTCAGCACCAGGTACTCGTAACGCTTCCAGTCGAAGGGAGTATCGATATCCACGGTATAGCGCCCATCCAGCACAAGCGGCAGGATCACTTCACCGCTCAGTGATTTCTTTTGGTAAATCGTTGATACGCGGATCGCATCCACGTGCCCTGTCTGCCAGTGCACCGGCGGCAGCGCTTGCCGGGGCGCATTGTAAGGTTCAGCAAGTCCAGGGACCTTCAAAAGCGGACGCATGGGTTTTTCATCCCCATCCAGGATCCACATTTTGTGCGGGTTCTGCCCCGCTGAAACCACACCGCGTACCGAATCTGCCTCAGGATGATCGATCAGCTTGCGCACCGCATTATCCACACAATCCAACGGACGGAACGGGGATGTAGGTCTTAATTGAACCATAATCTCGGGCTTATAGCCCTCGTGAATTTTCAACCAATCCAGGGCCTGGGTAAAAACCGGCAAATCGGTGGAATCATCGCGGGCGAATTCTGCCGGACGCAGGAAGGGTGCCTCCGCGCCGTATTCCCGCGCCACCGAAGCAATCTCCTCATCATCGGTGGAAACGAGCACGCGGGTGACGGTTTCCGCCCGCAGCCCTGCCTCGATGCTGTAGGCGATCAAAGGGTAGCCGGCAAATGGGCGAATGTTCTTACGCGGGATACCCTTGGAACCTCCGCGCGCGGGGATGATCGCCAGAACCTCGGGTTTGCTCACCATGCCGTCCAGCCCCCATCCACCACCACGTTGGATCCAGTCATATAGGATGAAGCATCCGAGGCGAGAAAAAGCAAAGCGCCGTTCATTTCGTCCTGTTTCGCCATCCGGCCCAACACGGTTCGGGAGGAATAGTTTTGAGTAAAAACCTCGTCATGGTTGTTATAAACCCCGCCAGGGGTCAGCGCGTTTGCGCGGATATTTTTCCCAGCGTAATAAGT
>Ga0208980_10002313_pt1 | contig 11565 bp, 6 predicted proteins | sample WetSurMetagenome_3_FD_187993 | JGI IMG/M metagenome (GOLD analysis project Ga0208980, IMG submission 187993) | Wetland microbial communities from Twitchell Island in the Sacramento Delta, sample from surface sediment Aug2011 Site A1 Bulk (version 2) | ecosystem: Environmental > Aquatic > Marine...
TCTTCGGAGAAATCGCGTATCATGCGCGAAAATTCCTCAGCGGACAAATCCTCCATTTCCGCTGGAACCGACATCGAAATGAAAGCCGCTATAAGGAAGATTGCAGCCCCGTGGCTCAGAAGCCGTGTTCTGGATATTTTCATGAAGATCCCGTAATGTCTGCTTGCCCGATTGAAATCAGCATAGCGCAATGCCCTTATTCTACCACTGACGGCCAGGAGGAAGATCTCGAAATCTCCATGAGTTCAACCGGGCAGGGATCCCTATCTCCTTAACCCGCATTATTCATGAAGCTTCCACTGCGGAAGCGGATCCGGGAATGTCTATCGGGTTACGCTCCGTCGAGCTTCTCGAAGTACCGTCAAGCCCGAGATGGTTTGGAAACTTCCTTCGCCAATTTCATATACTCAGAGTTGGCGATTCGGGAGCGGGCCCCCATAATCCTGCGTTGGAATATGGGCAAGTCGGGACTTGTTTGCTATATTTGCTTTCTATGATTGCAGGGTTGCAATCCATGCAATCATTTACACAATGAGCCTCTGGGATTAATTCTGTAATCGCATACAAAACACTCTGGCCGGTATCCTGATGACCGCAATTCTTGAATGGCTTTTTAAATATCGACCGCTTCTGTATGAAAGGGGAACTATCGGTTTTGATCCTCTGTGGCCTTCGTATGTCAGCTGGATCCTTTTTGCCGCGGCCCTTTTGATTCCCCATTTGCTGTATCGCCGCTCGGCAGGCGTGACCCCCAATTCCTGGCGGTATGGATTTACGGCGCTCAGAGCCTCTTCATTGCTTGTGATTCTTCTGATTGTCCTGCAGCCGGTACTTCGTCTCCATGCCGTGATCCCGCAGCAGAATTATGTCGCGGTCGCTTACGATTACAGCAAAAGCATGGAAATTCAGGACGGAGCAGACGGACAATCGCGCCTGCAGATAGAGAAGCATATTCTTCGTCCTGTCGACAATCCCGTGCTTGAAGCGCTCGCCTCGAAATTCAAGCTTCGGCATTTCCGCTTTTCCGGCTCGGCGGAACGAGCGGAGGCCTTCCCGGGTGAATCCCGGCGCGGCGATATAACGGATCTGGAACGAAGCCTGATTCGGATTTCGGGCGAATTGGCAGCTGTTCCGCTTGCCGGCGTTGTTTTGATAACGGATGGCGCGGACAACCACTCGAATGATCTGGACGGGCTTATATCCAAATTAGGCGCGCGCCGAATTCCAATCTATGCCATTGGCGTCGGCTCCGATCATTTTCTCAGAGATGCGGAAATCCTGAGCGTCACCGCCCCCCGGACTGTCCTGAAGCATACGGCAGTGGAAGCCGAGGTTTCGATACGCGCGGAGGGATACGCCGGGCGGCGCGCGAAATTAACGGTAACCGACCAGGGCAGGCAGCTGCAAAGCCAGGAAATCGTATTGGGCGGTGACGGTGAAGTCAAAACCTACAAGGTAAACCTTAGCGAGCAGAGCGACGGCCCGCGGATTTTTCAATTCCGCCTGGAGCCTCTTCCCTCCGAAACCGTCCTGCAAAACAACGAAAAAACAGTCCTGCTGAGGGTTGAAGACACGCAGCCAAAAATCCTTTATGTGGAGGGAGAGCCTCGCTGGGAGTTCAGCTTCCTGCGGCGCGCGGTTTCCACGGACAAAAATCTGCGTCTGGTGACGCTGCTGCGTCAGGCGGACGGAAAATTTCTGCGTCAGGGGATTGAATCCCCCAGCGCTCTCGAGAAGGGATTCCCCGTTAATAAAGAAGAGCTCTTCAAGTACCAGTCCATCATCCTGGGGAGCGTGGAGGCAAGCTTTTTTACGTTTGATCAACTGCGGATGGTTTCAGATTTTGTCAGCCGGCGAGGGGGCGGATTCCTTATGCTGGGCGGAAGAAGCTCTTTTGCTCAAGGTGGATACACCAATACACCGCTCGAAGATGTGCTCCCGCTTTACCTCAGGCAGGGAACGGGGACGGTCCCGGGATTCCAGAACCTGAAATTCAAGGTTCGCCTGAGCGATTATGGAGCGCAGCATCCCATTTGCCGCCTTTCCACATCGCAAGATCTGAATCGTAAACGATGGGAGGGCGCCCCGGACCTGATTGGATTCAATCCAACCGCCGGACCAAAACCGGGCGCAACCGTGCTCGCGCGCGGAAGCATGCCGGAGTATAGCGGCCAGAATCCGGCAATCCTGGCTTTCCAGCGGTTTGGAAGAGGCATGGCAGTGGCATTCACAACCGATTCCAGCTGGCGTTGGCGGATGGAACAGGATCACGCAGACAACTTCCACGAGCTTTTCTGGCGCCAGATGCTTCGCTGGATCGTAAACGATGTCCCGGATCCCATAACCGTATCAACGGAGAGGCAGTCCTATTCCCCGGATGATACCGCTATAATAAAAGTGGAAGCGAATGACGAGTCCTTTCAGCCGCTCAAAAATGTCAAGTTGTCGGCTCATGTTAAAGCGCCGTCGGGACAGACCACACCCGTGGCCTCTACATGGGTATTCGAAAAAGACGGACGCTACTCCGGAGCTTTCAAGCCTCAGGAAGAAGGTGTTCACGAAGTCGTTTGCGAAGTTTTTCAGGGAAACAAAAGCCTGGGAAGCGGAAAAACCTATTTTCGCGTCGCGGAATCAACGGAAGAATTCCACCGGGCTTCTCTTAACTCGGACCTTCTCCGCCGCTTGGCCTCTGAGACCGGGGGCCGCTACTATTCGAGCAGCAATTTGAATACTCTGGCCGAGGATATCGCATATACGGATAAGGGGGCATTTCGCCTGGAAGAAAAGGATTTATGGGACATGCCTTTTCTATTCCTGCTTTTGACCGGCTTGATCTCAACCGAATGGTTCTTCCGAAAACGCAAGGGTCTCCCATGATTTCATCCCATGCCGGTCACAGTTCAAAAGCAGACGGAGGCATTTCAGCAGAAAGAAATCCTTTGTTGATGATGCCAGGTGTCAAACAAGAGGTGTCCGGTATCCGGAGAGCGCTGTCGACAGTCGTCAGCCGTCGTTGGGTGGTTTTTGCGGTTATTCTGGCTTCAGCCGCGTGCGCCCGGACGGTATCCGGAGCGGGCCGCGACGGCAGATACGCGATACTGCTGGCCGGAAAGGCCAACGATCCACAACTGCAGAAAAGGTATCTGGAAGGGATCCGAAAGCTTCACTCCCTGCTCATCGGCCCACTTGGATTTCCGAAGGACCAGGTCACGGTGCTGATGGACGATCCTCAAATGGACCCAAATCTGATACAACGCCAGTCGACACGCAAAGACCTCGAAGAAGCCTGCCTGAACCTTGCCAATCGAGTAAAGGAGGCGGATCTGGTTTTCGTTTTTATCGAGGGCCATGGCAGTTATGACGGGAGAACGTACAAACTCAATCTTGTCGGCCCCGATCCCACTGCCCCGGAGCTTGCCTCAATCCTCTATTCAATTCCCGCAAAAAGTTTTGTCGTGGTTAACGCGACGAACTGCAGCGGAGGCAGCCTGCCGGCACTCTCCGGAAAGGGAAAGATAGTCTTAACCGCGACAAAAAGCGGAATGGAGAATAATCTGACCCACATGGGCGAGTATTTCGTCGAGTCGCTGGAGAATAATGCGGCCGATTCCAACAAAGATGGCCGCGTTTCCGTCGTGGAAGCCTTTTTCTTCACAAGCCAAAAAGTGGAGGATCATTATAAAAACCAGGACCATTTGCAGACGGAACACTCCATACTGGATGACAATGGGGACGGTGAGGGCCATAGCAACCCGGGCCCCGAAAGTGAAGACGGCCTGCTTGCCCGAACAACCTTTTTGGACGACGGTTCCGGGCTGGAAGCCTCAATAGCCACCGGCCCCGAACAACGGAAACTCGAGCTCGAGGCCAGAGAAATGGAGAGGCAAATCGAGGCTTTAAAATACAGCAAAGCCGAAATGCCTCAGTCTGATTATGAAAAGAAGCTGGAAGAACTGCTGCTGAAATTGGCGCGAATCAATGCAAAGCTGCAAAAATAAAATCGCCGGTAAAGGTCGAATCATTCTCGCCGCGAATGTATGCATTCTGCTGGCAAGCTGTCTGGCGTTCGCCTGGCGGGCGGCGGGTGACGATAGTCTGTCGAAGGGCAGATCCGCCCTACGAACCGGAAAGTACGCCGAAGCGGCGCAGTTCTTCGAATCGGCCCTGAAGGAGGGGCGTAATCCCGAGCAAAGTCAATCGGGTCTGCTACAGGTGCTGCGCGTTACAGGGAACTATAAAGACGCAGTAAAGCGTTTAGGGCAATTTTTGCCGGCGAGTGCCGATTCGGCTCCTCTGCACCTCGAAGGAGGCCGGATCTATGGGGCGATTGGGGATTACGCCAAAGCCGAATCATTTCTGAAGAGGTCCTTGTCCCTTGCTTCAAATCAATCCGCGGTACGCATGGACGCCATGCGGGCTCTGGCGGAACTGCTCGAGCACTCCGGACGGAAAGGCGAGGCGCGCGGGCTGTGGGACGGGCTGATCGGGGAATACCGCAAAGGAATAGTTCAAGGGAGCCGGCCTCTGGGGAATGTCGCGGTTGCGGCATGGCGAAATGGCTTTGTTTTCGATGCCAGAGACATATTCCTCGATGCAACGGATCCGAAACTTGGGGAAATTTCGCCGGAGGTGCTGGTTGATTTCGGCAATCTCTTTCTGGAAAAGTATAACGCCACGGAAGCTATGGTGTCGTTCAAGGATTGCCTCCAGATCAACGAATCTTACCCGGACGCGCTTATCGGAATGGCCCGGGCCAAAAAATACACGAATGACTTCGAGGTTGAAGCGTATTCGAGAGCTGCGCTCAAGATCAATCCTAACCTGGTTACTGCCCGAAACCTGCTGGCTGAGCTGGCCTTGGATGCGGAATACTTCGGGGCCGCGCTCAATGAGATCAACGCCGCCCTCGATGTAAATCCCGCAGACCTGGAATCTCTCAGCCTGCTGGCCGTCTGCCATTTCATTCTTGGGAACACCGCGGCGTTCGAAGCGACGGAGAAGAAGATACTGACTATCAATCCCGGGTACGGCGGGTTGTATCGCGTGCTCGCAGAAAGCCTGGTTTCGAAGACGAAATACCAGGAGGCCGTAAGTTTCAGCCGGAAAGCCATTACTCTGGACCCCGAACTCTGGCCCGCCTACGTGAATCTGGGCATGAACCTCACACGCATCGGAGATCTGGACGGAGGGCGAAAAGCAATGGAACAGGCCTTTGAGGGGGACCCGTTCAATGTCTGGGCGGCCAACTCCCTGGATCTGCTTGATCAGATGGATACGTTTGTGCAAAGCGAAAGCGATCATTTCCGCTACCGGATGGCCGGAGAAGATAGCCCTGTTCTTACATCCTTTGCTTCCAGGCTGGCTGAGGAGGCCTATGCAAAACTCACCCGGCGGTATGAATTCCACCCCCGGGGGCCGCTTTACGTCGAAATATTTCCCGATCACAAGGGATTTGCAGTCCGTACGCTCGGGCTGACAGGCCTGGAGGGGGCGCTGGGTGTCTGTTTTGGGAAGGTGATCGCCATGGATTCGCCGCGCGCGAGAGAAGCCGGGACATATAATTGGGGAACGACTCTCTGGCACGAATTCACCCATGTGATAACACTGCAGATGACCAACCACAACATTCCGCGCTGGTTCACTGAGGGTCTCTCGGTTTTCGAGGAGCGCAGAGCCCGGCCGGGGTGGGGAGACGGCATCGATCTATCTTTTATAAAAGCCTACAAGGAAGGAAAGCTCCTGAAGGCGAGCGAACTGAGCCGGGGATTCACTCGCCCGGAAAATCCGGGACAGATTGCGCTCGCCTATTTACAGTCGTCTCTTGCCTGCGAATGGATGGAGGAGCAATATGGCTTTGAAAGCATAAAACAGTCCCTCCGGCTTTTTGCAGAGAACAAGCCCGCCGAAGAAGTTTTTCTTCGCACTCTGGGGTTAAATGCCAATGCAATGGATGAGGGTTACGCACGGTATGTCGATTCACGCGTTAAAGAAATTGCATCCCGCATCGATGTCGGGACCGGAAGCACCGAGGCTGCCGGGAAGGTAACCGGGAGTAGGGACAAGAGTTCTCTTGAGCAAAAGCTGAGGGATGCGCCCGATGATTTCTTCGCCAACCTTCATTTGGGAGCGCAGCTTCAAAATGAGGGGGCCCTCGAGGACGCGGAAGTTTATTTGAAGAAGGCCCAGAAGCTTTTCCCCCAGTACGCGCAACGGGGTAATCCGTACCAGTTGTTGGCGCAAATGTACCTCGAGACGAAGAGGGAAAATGAAGCGCTGGATCAGCTCGATAAATGGATCCGCCTGGACGGCGGTTCGAGGGAGCCTCTCATCAAGGCGGCAGATATCTACGGCAAGCGGAAAGACTGGGCTTCCCTTGCCAGAGTGCTGGAACGCTCCATCTATATTCATCCATATGACATGAAGACGCAAAAAGAGCTGGCTGAAGCATTGCTCAAGATGGAGGATTGGGAGCCGGCAATCGCTGCATATCAAACGCTGGTCGCACTCAATACCACGGACCCGGCCGAAGCGCACCTGGATCTCGCCGCGGCCTTTTTCGCATCGGGCAACATGAAGGCGGCAAAGCAGGAGACCATGCGGGCCCTCGAAATCGCGCCCTCCTATGGCAAAGCGCAAAGACTGCTTTTAAAGCTTAGTGGAGACGGGACCGAATGATGAATGGCAGCGCGCCCCACAAGAGAAGTTCGTTCCTTTCCGTCCTGCAATTGTGCCTTCCGGTTGCTCTGTCCACGGCGTTTTTGCTTTATCTGGGAGCCCAGGAGAGACAGGAATCCCCGCTCGATGAAAGCAAATTCACTTTCGGGCGCGTATTTTTTGAAAGCCGGTTGGGGCGCTCATTTTTCGGACCGATGGGCCGCGGCATCGGTCCGCCGTGGAGTCACGACTGGCCCCGGTCGGAAGAGCATTTCATGAAGATATTGGCGGAAGTGACAAGGGTGAATGTAAATCCTTCCGGTCACATTATTTCGTTTCAGAGTGACGAGTGTTTCAGGTTTCCGATCGCGTACTTATGTGAAGCGGGATTTATGGACTTGTCGGACGATGAAACGCGCAGGATGGCGGAGTATCTCCTGAGAGGAGGATTCCTGATTGTGGACGACTTCCGGGGAGAGCGCGAATTGATGAATTTCCGCAATCAGATGAAACGGGTTTTTCCCGATCGTTCTCTCGAGGAGGTGCCGCGCACACATCCGATCTGGACCTGCTTCTACGATATCTCCAATCTGGCGATCGAGCCGCCCTACTCCAGAGATCTCGTCCCGCAATATCTGGGCATAAGTGACGACAATGGACGGCTGATGATGATAGTCGATTACAATAACGACATTTCCGAATACTGGGAGTGGTCGAACGATCCCATGATGCCCATCGATCAGTCGAATGAAGCCTACAAATACGGGATCAATTATGTAATGTATGCTTTAACGCATTGATGATTTTACGGATCGCGGACTGCAGGTTGCACCCTGCTTCCGTCACCGGAACTGAAAGGAATCGCACCCGATGGAACAGCAGAACGTCGTTGACGACTCTCAATTAGTGGAAAGACTGAACGCCGGACATCGCGATATCTTGAGAGAAATCCGGAAAGTCATCATTGCCCAGGATGACGTTATAGACCAGGTGATGATATCCCTGATGGTCGGGGCACATGCCATGATCACGGGAGTTCCCGGCCTGGCAAAAACGCTTCTCATCAAAACTCTCGCGCAGGTTCTCGGCCTGAATTTCAAAAGGATCCAGTTCACCCCCGATCTGATGCCGGCCGATATTACCGGAACCGATATTATCCAGGAAGACGTTGCCACGGGAAAACGCGAGCTTGTGTTCGTAAAGGGACCGGTTTTCACGAATATACTTCTTGCCGATGAAATCAACCGGACACCGCCCAAAACGCAGGCCGCGCTTCTTGAAGCTATGGAGGAGCTTCAGGTAACGATCCAAGGCGTCACCTATCCCATGGAGCGGCCATTTTTCGTGCTTGCCACGCAGAATCCGATCGAGTTGGAAGGAACCTACCCTCTTCCCGAGGCTCAGCTGGATCGTTTCATGTTCAATATTGTGATCGACTACCTGAAGGAAGAAGATGAACACGAGGTAGTAACCACGACCACGATGCCGCAGGATATTCACCTGGAGCAGACGGTCACGGGACGCGACATCATCGAGTTCCAGAAACTGGTGCGCCGCGTCCCTGCGCCGGAATCTGTGTCACGGTACGCGGTGGCCCTTGTAAGGGCCAGCCGGCCGGGCCGGAACGGGGGACAGGATTTTGTCGGCGAATATGTCAGCTGGGGGGCCAGCCCGAGAGCTGCGCAGTACCTTATGCTGGCCGGCAAGGCGCGAGCGCTTCTTCATGGCCGGTTTAACATGTCGATCGAGGACGTTCAGGCTCTGGCCTACCCCGTGATGCGGCACAGGATTCTGACCAATTTTCACGCCGAATCCGAGCGAATCACAACGGATGAAATTGTTCGCCGGCTTTTGGAAACGGTCCCCGTGCCGCAATCGGGATTAAAATCATGATGAATTTCGCGCGGATGCGGGCGCCGGAATTTTCGGTTTCCGTCATCCCCGATCCGTATTTCGCGTGGTGCAGAATATATGGCTGATTTTTCCGCCGCAATCCCGCAGTCCACACGATTCATTGATCCTCATACGCTGACGCGTATCGCCTCGCTGGAACTGGTTGCCCGCATGGTCGTGGAAGGCTTTATCTCGGGTCTTCACAGATCTCCCCATCTTGGATTCAGCGTCAATTTTGCCGAGTACCGCACCTACCGCCCGGGCGACGACATCAGGAAAATCGACTGGAAAGTGTACGGGCGCACCGATCGGCTTTTTGTCAAGGAATATGAAGGGGAAACCAACACGGCGATTCACCTGATCCTGGATTGCAGCCGGTCCATGGACTATCGGAACAAGGGGATCCGTAAGCTCGAGTATGGACAATTTCTGGCCGCATCTTTGGGCTATTTTGCCTTCAAACAGAGAGATGCCGTCGGCTTCATATCCTATGATAGCGACATCATCGACTATATCCCGGCGCGGACCAGCATCGGCCATTTGAATACCGTGCTGCATGCCATTGAGAGAGCCCGCCCCGGGGAAAGAACCGATTTCTATAAAACGCTGGTGAATGTTTCGGGCAGGCTTCGGCGGCGGGGTATCGTTGTCGTCATCTCCGACCTTCTGGACGATCCCGATAAAGTGATGAGCGGATTGAGGCACCTCGCATACCGGGGAAATGACGTGATTGTCCTCCAAATACTGGACCCGGCCGAAATTCATTTTGATTTTTCCGATGCGGCCCGGTTCGTGGATATGGAAACCCGGGCTGAAATGTATGTCATCCCCGACTATCTGCGCCAGGAATATAGAAAAGTTCTTGCCGGCCAGATCTCAGAGTATGAGAAGGAATGCCGCAGGGATCGCATGGATTTTGCGCTCATCGAGACTTCCAGCCCGCTGGACAAGGCTTTGTTCAACTATCTGGCCCGGCGGGAACAATTATACTGAGGACATTTGTCGGTAGGACGATATGGCTTTTCTGAATCCATTCTTCCTGTTAGGCGGGTTGGCCGCAGCGGTGCCGATTCTGCTGCATCTGATAAGGCGGGAGAACGCCCGGAAAATCGATTTCCCGACCCTGATGTTTCTTCGCAAGATCGATAAAAAAACCATCCGCTACCAAAAACTGCGTCATCTGCTCCTGCTCCTATGCCGCATCCTGGCATTTCTGTGCATAGTTTTCGCGTTTATGCGCCCCTATCTCGAAAAGCCTCCCGCTTCCGCGGCCGTCGCGGGAGGAACCGCCACAACGCACGTCCTGGTGCTGGACAACTCCATGAGCATGAGCTATCTGGATCGCTGGGACAGGGCCAAAAACGCCGCCGCGGACATTGTGCGGCAATCGGGCGCGTGGGATAAATTCGCCGTCCTCGAGTTTTCAGACAGAACCGAAATTCGAGCGGAACTAACCAGCGACCGTTCGACTGTTTTGAATGAGATCAGGAATGCCTTGGAGCCGGGCGACCAGCCGACACGATACGCGCAGGCGCTCAGAGTGGCGGAAGAAATCGCCCTGAGGGCGGGAACGGGAAAGCGCATCATTCACCTGATTTCCGATTTCCAGAAAAGCGCCTGGACCGACGAAGAACGTGAGTTGCATCCCGGCGCCGGCGTAGACCTTCAATGCGTGGATCTTGGATCGGATGAATTCAGCAATCTGGCGATCCGGAATGTTCATGTCACCGGGACGGACGCAACGAATGCGTCAACCTTGCTGATCAAGGCTTCCGTCGTAGCGTTTGGAGACAGAGACCGCGAAAATGTCCGGGTTGGCTGCAAAGTGGATGGCCGCGCAATTTCGGAAAAATCCGTTCATGTCGCCGCAGGAAGCTCCGGGGAAATCGAGTTCCAGGTCCCGGACCTCGGTCCGGGGGAGCATTCCGTGGTTCTGGAAGCCGAAGATTCCTATCTTGTAAGAGACAACCGTTTTTACATGACAGTCGACATGCGGGGAAAGACACCCGTAGTCGTGGTCGAAAACCCGGAAACCCGCGGCCGGCGTTCGTCCGGCTTATTCCTGGCCAAAGCTTTGAACGTGGATCGTTTGTCCCTGTATCAGGTCAAAACCGTTTCGCCGCAGAACCTGGATGTTCCGGGAAAGCTCCTCATCTGGAATGACGTCCCGGCGGGCGCCTCGGCCATACAAAAGCGCCTCGAGGATTTTGTCCGGGGCGGCGGGGGAATTATCGTCGTACTTGGAGACGCAACAAGGCCTTCCGAATTTAATCGCGGATTCGGAGCCTGGCTCCCCGTCAGAATAAAAGAGACTTGGTCCGGGAAAAAACGCTCGGGAGCAGCGCCGGCCGAAGATTATGCGGTGATAGCGCATGTACAGACAGACCACCCGATCTTTCAACCTTTTGGCAAACCGCATTCGGGCAACTTCTCCAACGCAAGGTTTTACAGATACTCCCGAATCACCGCTGATTCCGGATCCGAGGTTTTGGCGCGCTTCGACAACGGCGACCCCGCTCTCGTTTCAACCGGTGTGGGAAAGGGGCGCGTCCTGATTTTTGCCTCCTCGGCTGACGACACCGGCAACAACCTCCCCCTACGGGCAGTGTACGCTCCTCTGTGGCAGCAGATGCTGCGCTATCTGGAAAGCTTTGAGGGACAACGTGACTGGTTGGAAATAGGGGATGTGATCGATCCGAGAAAGGTTTTGTCTGAAAAAGCATTTCGCCGGGGCGAGGAGAAGCCGAATCCCGGAGAAGCCATCGCTGTACTGGACCCTTCGAAGCAGCGTTTGGAACTGTCGCCCGGATCTGAAAGCCTCGTAACGGAAAAGGCCGGTTTCTATGAAATTCGCGCCATGGGAAGAAACGTCGCGGTAGCGGTCAATACAATGCCGGCGGAATCGGATTTGACGCATCACGGTGCGCGGGAAATGACGGCTGCGTGGAGTTCCTACACGCGTGAAGTGTTCTCTGAAGCCGAACATCCCGGCGCCGAGGAACAGGGCAGAAGCCAGCG
>Ga0208980_10002314_pt1 | contig 11560 bp, 8 predicted proteins | sample WetSurMetagenome_3_FD_187993 | JGI IMG/M metagenome (GOLD analysis project Ga0208980, IMG submission 187993) | Wetland microbial communities from Twitchell Island in the Sacramento Delta, sample from surface sediment Aug2011 Site A1 Bulk (version 2) | ecosystem: Environmental > Aquatic > Marine...
GATGATCCACCACCGCCGCGCCGCGGTTGAGCGCCGATGAAAGCGAGAGGGGAGTATGTAAAGAATACGCCCTGCCGAGCGTCCCGAAAAGCCGCTCGAAACCGCCCTGGTCGTGCTTCGGGATCTGCTGCATGTTGAAGCTTTCATCTTCGGTTGTCTCATCGCCCAGTAAATACCAGACCCCAATGCCATCCGAAGCAGGGACGATCGAGGCAGCCAGGGCATGCAACGCGCCAGGTCCAATGGAGGTGACCACAGCGGCTTTCTCGCCGGTAATCCAACGCAGGGCGGCAGCCGCATGGGAGGCTTCGATTTCGCTCCGTAATCCACAAACGCGCAGCAACCCAGCCTGCTGGTAAATTCGCAGGACCTCACCAATCTCCGTGGAGCCGTGTCCAAGGACGGAGAGGAAAGTTTTCACGCCCTGGCGCAGGAGACCGATCACCAGGGCTTCTGAGAGGGTCAGAGATAATCTGGCGGGAAGGTTACCCTGCGCAAGTAAACCTGCTTGCAAATTGCGTTGGCGGGTGAGTTCGACTGGATCTGGTAACTTCGACATATAAACCTCGTTAAACGGTCTTATCGACGAACCATGCGCTCGGAGAGTTCCCCAGCGATGCTGGTGACGACATTGGCCAGATCAGGAATCTTGCCTGACGGAATGCGGCTGGCCGGACCGGAAACGCCGATGGCGGCGATCCCTTTTCCACGGAAATCAAAAACCGGTGCCGCAATGCAGCGAACACCGGCATCGAATTCCTGGTCATCGACCGCATATCCCAGCAACCGCACCTGGTCGATGTGGGCTATCAACCTGGCTGGATCAGTGATGGTTGCCGGAGTGAAGGATTCCAGTTCTGAGGGGTACTCGGCTGCACAAAATGCCAGTAAGACTTTGCCCAGCGCGGTGCAATGCAGGGGATTCATGGTGCCCACCTGGGCGTTCACGCGCAGGGTGGCAGGCGATTCCACCTGGTCGATATAGAGAGCTTTGCCCTGGGAGTAGACCGCTATGTGGGCACATTCGCCGGTGCGTTCCATCAGATCCTTCAAAAAAGGTTTGGCTGCTTCGCGGAGGGGCAGGCGGTTGAGAACGCTGCGGCTGAGGGAAACCACCCGGCTGCCGGGAAAGAAACGGCGGGAGGATTCTTCTTTTTCAGCATATCCATGGGAGACCAGGGTGGCAACCAGCCGGGAGGCTGTACCTTTATCCACTCCCAGGAGTGCAGCGAGTTCGGAGATGGTGGCTCCATCAGATGCTTCCCCCAGCGAGTCAAGGATGCGCAACCCCCGGGCAAGAGACTGAATCTCGGTCATTGTTGTATATTATACAAATGGATTGTGTAATATGCAACAATCATATTCTTAATTTATTATCAGGTCATCCTGTATGAAAATTTATCATAATGAGGGATAATATGAGGAATACCATCCATAAAGTCTTAAATAATTAAAGAATAATCAGGATAAAATCATGGATCCTTATACAAACCTTGTTTATTACCCTAAAAAATACGACAATTAGTTATTAGTAGAAAGAAAACGCGAGGAACCCATGTCATCTAAATACCGACCCAATACCATCGATCCCGCAGAAATCACCCCCAAGGAGATGTATCTGAATCGGCGAAGTTTTATCCGCTCCACTGGGCTGATAGCTGGCAGCGTGGCGCTGGCAGCCTGCGTGCCGCAGATTGTCACCCAAGAGCCTCAGACCACGGGGGAACCGACAGAGGTTGCCGGTCTTAAGGACGAGCTGGGAGATCCCGCGAACACTTTCAACGAGATCACCCACTACAACAATTATTATGAGTTCACCACGGATAAGGAAGGCGTGGCAGCCCTGGCGAAGAACTTCAAGACCTCACCCTGGAGTGTGGAAGTTACCGGCCTGGTTGCAAAACCAGGCAGTTACACCATGGAGGACCTGGTGAGCAAGTTTAAACCGGAAGAACGCATCTACCGCTTGCGTTGCGTGGAAGCCTGGAGCATGGTCATTCCCTGGGTCGGTTTCCCGATCTCACGCCTGCTCGAGGCGGTTGCACCGACTTCCGATGCGAAATATGTCGCGTTCGAGACGGTGATGCGGCCAGACGAAATGCCGGGACTGAGCGACTTCGGTTATCCCTGGCCTTATACCGAAGGGTTGCGCCTGGATGAAGCCATGAACGACCTGGCGATCTTCGCCACAGGACTATATGGCGGCACATTACCCGCGCAAAATGGCGGCGGCATCCGCGTTGTGGTGCCATGGAAGTATGGTTTTAAATCCATCAAATCCATCATTAAAATCGCGTTGGTTACTGAGCGGCCGGAAACGATGTGGAATACGATATCACCGAGAGAATATGGTTTTTATTCCAATGTCAATCCAAACGTGGATCATCCCCGCTGGTCTCAGAAAACTGAAAGGCGGATCGGTGAAACGGGAAGACGAAAAACGTTAATGTTCAATGGTTATGAAGAACAGGTCGCTGATCTTTACAAGGGTATGGATCTATCCGTGAGTTATTGAGTGAAGAACAACCGGCCGTCCATTTTCCAGATTCTGGTGCACCTGGGTGCGATCCTGACCTTTGTCTATCTTGTTTTCCGATACCAAACCAACGATCTGGGACCGAATCCTATCCTGGAGCTGGAACACCTGACGGGAAAAATCGCATTGTTTTTCCTGGTTTTATCACTGGCCTGCACTCCTGCCCGGACACTAACCGGCTGGAAGGAATTCACGCAAAGACGGAAAGCATTGGGGCTGTATGGTGCCCTGTACGCGTTCCTTCACGTCGCTATCTTCATTTCCCTGGACTACGGGTTTGATTTCAGCCTTATTCTCGGAGAGGTGATCCACCGGACCTTCATCATCGTTGGGGCAATCGCGCTGATCATCCTGATCCTGCTGACGATCACCTCCAACCGGTACGCCATCTCCAGCCTCGGTCCGGGTTGGAAAATGCTGCACCGATTGGTTTATATCCTTTCCCCGCTTGTGATCCTGCACTTTGCCATGGTCATGAAAGGAGATATCCTCAAGCTGCAGGGTAATTACACTCTGCCCATGGTTTACGCGGGAATCGTTATCATTCTTCTTATAGCGAGGATACCTGCCATTGCCCGTTTGATCCGGCATAAAACCCCCCGGCGTGTAATCAACCGGGTTCCCAATAAAATCCCGTAATCCTATTTGATTAATTCGTTACTGGAATCGCTGGAAGATTCCGGATGCTCATGGCGGTGATGCAGATCAGGCGTATGTGCATGTGCATGTGACATAGCCTCATGCTGATGCGAATGGGAATGTTTCCCTGAAAAAGCCCCATCCATTCCAGGATGCTTGTGCAGGTGATGGTCATCTGGGTGTTGGTGAGAGTGCGCGTGATTCAACCCTGTGTGGGTGTGGACATGGGTGTGGTCTTCAGTAAGCATCAGCCAGGCACCAATGGCCATAATGGGTAGGGAAACCCAAAAAAATACCTGGGGGATCTCTTTAAGGAAAATCAGGGAGAGAATGGCGCCGACAAATGGCGCAGTGCCAAAGAGTGCGCCGGTGCGAGCCGATCCCAAACCGCGCAGAGCCAGGATGAAGAGCTGGATGCTCAACCCGTAACAAATTGCACCAACCAGCAGAGCAGTCAGGCTGGTGATGACTGTCGGGATCGGGATTTTCAATACAAGAGTTAAAAGCAGGGAGAAACCTCCAGCACAGATGCCTTTTATCCCTACGATCATCAAGGGATCCTTTCCTGAAATGTGCCGGGTGAGGTTGTTATCCAAACCCCACAGAAAACAGGCTGCCACGATAGCCAGGGAACCGAGGGAGAACCCCCATGCACCACCGTTCCAGGTGAGCAGGATGCTGGCAAATGTGATCAAACCGACCGCAAGAAATATCCGCTTACTGACGGCTTCACGGAAGAGCAGGTAGGCGAGTAATCCGGTTGCCACGGCCTCAAAATTAAGTAACAGGGAAGCTGTGGACGCGGGGGTACGATCCAGTCCCAGCAGCAGGAGAATGGGGGCAGCTACACCGCCAGCGAAGATGGCTCCGGCTAACCAGGGGATATCCGGTCTGGAAACTCGTTCTTCAAGAGAGCCGGATTTATTCCCTCTTTTTCGGACAGAAAAGAGCAACCAGGAAAACAGTCCTGAGCCTATGTATAAGAACGCTGCCAGGGGAACCGGGTCTATGGAACTGAGCAGGGTTTTGGATAACGGTGCGGAAGCACCGAAGAGCAAGGCTGCAAGTAGCGCTTGATAAATTGGGATTCTTGATGCTTTCATTGATGAATGAAAGGGATTCTATCATTAATGATTTTTACTCGAAAAGAATCAAATCATATTGAAGGATCACAGGGTATCAGGGAGATATTGAGGTTAAAATCAATCATCCAGACCAACTTAACCCGAGGACATTATGAACAAAAAACTCTCTGCCGGTTTTAAAACCCGCTACGGCGTAGCGGATCTCGGTTTCGCCCTGATCACTTCTTCCATCCAATTTTTCCTCCTGTTTTATTACACTGATGTGGCCGGGATCGACCCTGCCATCGCTGGCGCGGCGCTGATGGTGGGAAAGTTGACCTGGGATGCTATCAATGATCCATTATTCGGGTATTGGTCCGATCGTGTGCATTCCAAATTTGGACGCAGAAGGATCTTTATGATGATTGGGGTCATTCCATTGGGAATTTCCACTTGGATCATGTTCTCGCTCCCCACCGGGCTTAGCGGGTCGGCAGCTTTCTTCATGGTTCTGCTTACTTTCCTGTTGGTGGATACTTTCCACACCATGACCTCAGTGCCTTATTATGCCCTGACACCGGAATTGACCCGTGATTACAGCGAGCGTGCGGGGCTTACCTCGGTGCGCATGATCTTCAGTGTGCTCGGATACATCCTTGGTGCCGCGCTGACGACCATCCTGGTGGGGGTATTTGAGGGTCAGGGAATGGATACCCACCAGGCGTGGAGTGCCACCGGCGCATTTTTTGGGATCGTGGCGGTATCGATGATCCTGATCACCACGCTCACAATAAAGGAAACCGGCGAGGGGGTGGGGGAACCGTCACAATTACCTGCTTTGAAAGCTATCGGCACATCGTTCAAAAACAAACCCTTCCTGAAGTTGATGGCTGCGTTTATTCTTAGCAGTTTCAGTTTCACTGTCCTTACAGCGCTGGTACCCTACTTCATTACTTACCAGTTGAATATGCCTGACCAGGTTTCCTATGTGCTGCTGGTTATGCTTGTAAGCATCGGAATATTCCTGGTGCCTGCCAAGAATCTTTCTGACCGGATCAATAAGGGTCCTGCTTATGCATTGGGGCTTGGAATCGCATCGGTCGCGATCCTGTGCGGATATTTGCTGCCTCATGAGCCAACCCCTTTGATCTATGTGATCGCATTCGTCGCGGGGATGGGATTCTCGACCCAGTGGGTATGTCCGTGGAGCATGCTGCCGGACGTTGTGGAGTATGATGAACTTCTAACCGGGGAACGCCGGGAGGGGGTTTTTTACGGTTTGTGGGCATTCTTATCAAAATTCACCGGGGCATTGGGTGTAGCAGTGGCAGGCTGGGCATTGGCCTGGTTCAATTATGTTCCCAATACCGAACAAACTTCCGAGGCACTTTTTGGGATCCGGTTTTTCTTTTGCATCGTCCCGGCGGTGGTAATCCTGTTCAGCTTGCCCATTCTAATCCGCTATCCAATCACTCGGGCGAATCATGCTGAGCTTGTGAAACAACTGGCGGAACGAAAGGCATTGGCAGAAGCAACGGGGGATTGAGGGTCAATGAAAATCGCAATTATTGGATCCGGTATTTCCGGGCTCACCGCTGGGGCATACCTTGCCAAAGCCGGACATGACGTAAATATCTTCGAACAGTACCCCACGATCGGCGGGGTGACGGCGACCATTCACCAGGATGGTTTTTCCTGGGATATTGGTCCGCTTCTGTTGGATGGCTTTGCGCCCGGTGACAGGGGCAGGGAAATATTGGAGGAGCTTGGGGTCAGCGATAAGGTTCCATCGGTGCGCGAAGACCGCGGGCTGGAGATCCTGGGGCTGCCGCTCTGGAAGGAAGAAAAATATGGGGGTCCTCTCTGGCGGAAGGAAAAACTTAAGGAGATCTTCCCGGAGGATGCGGGTGCGCTTGACGACTATTACAAGTTCTATGAAAGGGTCATCTATCTATTTTCATTAGTAAAACAGCTGGATGACGCTGGGCGGCTGGAAGCATTCTTTCTGAAAATCCGCTTATGGTTGGCATTTCAAAGGGTGAAGAAATTCGCCGACTGGAGCGCTAGCCAGCTGATGGATCACTTCTTCATTTCACACCGGTTGAAGACGATCTTCCTGGGTATTGTGGCGGATTTTGTGACCGCGCCAAGCGAATTCCCGGCATTGGGCGTTCCGAACATCCACCTGGAAACCGCCTTTGATAAACGCATTCCTGCTTATCCGGGAAAGAAGAGTGCCCAGATCGCCTATTCCTACCTGCTGGGTGGCATCCAGAACATGGTGGATGCGTTGGCAGGGTTGATAGCGCAGAGCGGCGGTAAGTTCTTTACCGGAAAAACCGTGGCCCGCATCCTGGTGAAGGATGGCCGGGCAACCGGCCTGGTCTTGGCAGATGGGGAGCAGATTCAAGCGGATATCATGATCGCTTCCGGCGGGATGAACGAGGTGTTCTTCGACCTGGTTGGAAAAGAGAACCTGGCGGATGATTTTGTAAAACAAGTGGAGTCCAACCTGTTGATGGAATCGGTATTCATGGTGCAATTGGGTGTGGATATTGACCCTTCAAAATTCCAGCGAGCCGCGTTGTGTTATTACTACGGGACCGACGACCTGGAAGGTGCAGTTCAAAGGCTGCGAACGGGAAATTACCACGAAGGCCGCGAAGGATTGTTGATCTACGTGCCCTCCATGCATTCCCCGGAAATGGCACCAATTGGGATGTATGCTGTGACGATCTATACCGTTGCCCCAGATACTTTGAACAAGGGTAACTGGAGTGAGCGCCGGGAGGAAATGGCCGAGAAATTATTGATCGAAGCGGAGAGGCATGTGCCAGGGCTGCGGGAGCATACCAAAACCAGGATTATCCTGACGCCAGAGGACTTCCGAGAGAGGATCCACCAGAGCCACCACTGTTTTGGTGGGGTGCCACCGGTGATGGGCAATCATCCTCCAGCTTACCAGACCCCGATCACAGACTTATGGTTCATTGGGGCGCAAAGTGAGAGCGGGGGCGGAGTGGTGCACGTTATGGAAGGGGCAGCCAAGGTGGCAAAGAGAATAATCTCAGGGATATAGCCAATTATTCGCCGGCATTAAGTCAAGCAGGAAAAATTCCAGGAAAAATTCCCTGCTTGACTTTCTTTTTAAGAATTGCTACACTGGTTGGTGGTAATACCACCATTAATTATGGTTACTGAATACCCCAAACTTGAAAAACGCACTCTGGTTGAGGATTTCATCACCCGGTTTGAAGAAATGATCCTCTCCGGGCAGCTTTCGATCGGGGAGAAACTTCCCTCCGAGCGCGAGCTGGCACAAAAGCTGGGCGTCAGCCGCCCCGTTGTACACGATGGGTTGATCAACCTGGCGGAGAAGGGGCTGATCACGCGTAATCCTTCCGGCGGGTCAATCGTGAACGACTACCGGCGGGAAGGCTCCCTGGCAATGCTCAACTCTCTTCTCAATTTCCGGGAAGGGACCCTGGAACCAAGGCTTTCAGAAAGCACGATGGATTTCCGCCGATTGTTCGAGGTGGAAAGTGCCAGGCTCTCCGCGCTGAACGCGTCGGATCAACAGGTTGAAGAACTCAAGCAAAAACTCGGGGAGGAAGAGAACGCAGGTTCGAGTGATCTGGATTGCCAGGCGGCGCTCGACTTCCAATTTCATCACCTCATCGCGATCGCCAGCGGCAACATTTTATATCCGCTCCTGCTCAATTCCTGCCGTCCGCTTTATATCAATTTTGTCACCATGTTTTATTCCATACCCGGTATCCGCCCGTCCGTGCTGCAATTTCACCGCGATCTCATCGACGCCATCGCGGCCAGGGACCCGGAAGACGCGCAGAAGATCATGATCCAAATGCTGGAGCACGGCACCAGCGGTTACATGACCAGTATTCAATCCTAACGGAACACAGGAGGACAGAATGGCACTCGCAGAAGTCACCACCCAAGAACCCCGGTACGCGATCAAACAGCCTTTCAATTTAACCCCGCGGATCAAATGGCTGCGGGATTATTTTTTCCTGGGGGTCAACCGAGCCTGGAAGAACGACTGGTCTGCCTGGACCACTGGAACACCCTGGGATCTGCAATACAACGAAGCGTTGTATTACATCGTTCCTGAAGCCTTCATGCTTCTTACAACCATCAAGGGCTCCTACCGGGCAAAGGCGCGCGCGATCAAATTACCCTCTGAATTCTGGAGCTGGAGCATTGCAGAGCGGCGTGCCTGGTTCAATAAGGAGGTTATCGTTAATTATGTTCCGCAGGAGATCCTGCCTGGCGATCTCCTCGCCGGGGCGCGATTCAACATCCTCACTTCCCTGTGCCTGGATGAAAAAGAAGCCGCAGCATATGAAAAACGGATCATGGGCAAGGGCGGCGCACGCGAGCAGGCCACCTGGTTCCACGATCACGGGTACGGGAATTCCGGCGCAACCAGCGGGCATTTGATCCCGGCACATCAAGACGCGCTTAAACGCGGTTGGAAGGGTATCTACGAAGATTTGCAAAACCGCTATGAAAAACTAAGCCCGAAAGAGAAACAGGGTCCCAAAGGCGCGCAATACCGGGCGATGATGACCGCTGCGACCATGCCCCGGGATTTAGCGGTGAAATACGCAGCCCTGTGCAGGCAGCACTCCGCGGGGGAAAATGATCCTCAGCGGAAAGCTGAGCTGGAGCAGATGGCTGCCAACCTGGACCGGGTTCCCTGGGAACCGGCGGCGAACTTCTGGGAAGCAATGCAGGCGCTGTGGTTCAACCACATGCTGATCATGTCGGATGAGAATTATCCCGGCGCGGGCACTTCGTTGGGCAGGATCGACCAATACCTCTTCCCCTACTGGCAGAAATCCCTGGATGAGGGCATGGACCGGGAATTCGGCAAGGAGATCATGAAGTGTTTCTGGTTCCATTGCAACACTGCCTATGACGCCATGATCAACAACGGCCCCAACGGCATCACCGCCGCCTTCGGGCAGTTGATCAACCTGGGCGGGATGGATAAGGATGGCAATGATGCCTGCAACGATCTAACCTTCGCGATCCTGGAAGTTATTGATGAAATGTCGCCCATTTTGGAACCGAAACCAAATGTGCGCCTCTGCCGGGGGAGCTCCGAGAAGCTGCTCGACAAGGTGGTGGAAATGATCTCCTCCAGCCAGGGAGCGCCTTTTCTCATCAATTTTGACGAACGCTCGATGGCGGGTATGATGCTGGAAGCAAAACGGGGCGGCTACGCCGACTTGATCAATGAAAGCAATGTCTGGGATTACGCCGGGGTAGGGTGCCTGGAAAATACAATGGTCGGCAACGACCGCTCGGGGACGGTGGATAACAATATCAATCTGCTTAAAGCGGTGGAGCTTGCCCTCACCGGCGGCAAGGATATGCTGGCGGTGACCAACCCGATGACCGGTAAAACATCCGCGATCACCCAGGATGGACCTCCGACCGGCGACCCTGCTCTCTTCACCACCTGGGAGGAATTCTGGCAGGCGTACGCGAAACAGACAGAATACATCATTCAAAAATGCGTGCAGAACTACGAAAATACCGAATCCGTCCGCGCGGAATTCTGCCCGACCCCTTATCTGAGCTGCCTGGTGAAAGGCTGCGCGGAGAAGGGGATGGATATCACCCAGGGCGGCGCGGAGATCAACTTCACCACCCTCGAGGCGGTCACCTACGCCACCACGGTGGATTCTCTACTCGCGGTCAAATACCTCGTGTTTGACCACAAGGATTGCAGCATGGGCGAGCTTGTCACCGCGCTCAAAGATAACTGGGCGGGGCACGAGGTGCTGCAGGCGAAAGCGAGGAACAAGGCGCCAAAATACGGACGGGATAACGATACGGCTGATGCGATGGCAAAGCAGGTGATGGAACTCTGGACGGAGGAGACCTGGAAGCACAAGACTATCAGCACCAACAGGCAATATAGACCCGGGATGTTGAGCTGGAACTACTGGATCTCGGAGGGTCCCATCCTGGCAGCCAGCGCGGACGGGCGCCCCAAGGGCATGTACCTTTCCAACGCGATCTGCCCCTCCAATGGAGCGGATATCAACGGGCCGACTGCCAACATGAATTCGGTAGGCAAGGTGCTGGGCGGCAAGGCTTCTGATGGAAAGGGCGATTGGCTGGAATACTACAACTCGCTGCCCAACGGCGCCAGCCACACGATTACCTTCAATCCATCCATCCTGCGCGACCCCGAGCACCGCGCCAAATTCAAGGCGTTTCTACGGGGGGCGATTGAAAATGGCGGTACCGCCCTGCAGGTGAATATGCTGGATGCAGAAATGCTGAAGGACGCCCAGAAGCACCCCCAGGATTACCGCCATCTGCTGGTGCGTATCACGGGTTACAACGCGTATTTCGTAACAGTGGGCAAGGAGCTGCAGGACGAAGTCATCGCCCGGCTCAGCCATAACCGGATGTGAGGAGCGACTTTTTTGGCTGAAGATACGCTTTTGAAAGGAACCGTGCTGGAGATCCAGCGCATGTCCACCGAGGATGGGCCGGGCATCCGTACCACGGTGTTCATGAAAGGCTGCCCGATGCACTGCCTGTGGTGCCATAACCCCGAAAGCATCTCCACTAAACCCCAGATCCAATGGATCGGAATTCGCTGCATCGGCTGCCGTACTTGCTTATCCGTATGTCCAAATAGCGGATTGTACTTATCCGAAGAAGGCATGGCCATCGACCGGGAGAAATGTGCAGGCTGTGGAACCTGCGCGGAGGAATGCCCCTCGACTGCCCTCGAGTTGATCGGAAAGGATTGGGCGGTTGCCGACCTGGCGGATGAGCTTCTCAAAGATTCCATCTTTTTCGCGCAATCGGATGGCGGAATCACAATCAGCGGAGGGGAAGCGACGCTTCAATGGCGCTTTGTTTCGGAACTCCTGAAGGGAATCAAAAGCCAGGGTTTCCATACCGCCATTGATACCTGCGGGATTATCAAACCGGAAGCGCTGGATGCGATCCTACCTTTCACAGACCTGGTTTTATTCGATCTGAAAGAAATGGATCCCGAAAAACACCTGGAATATACCGGCGCTCCGCTGGATATCGTCCTGGATACCTTTCGCGAAGTGGTGCTGCGCAAAGAACAACAACAGGCAGGTTTTGAGTTGTGGGTGCGCACACCGCTGATCCCAGGGAAGACGGCCCGGATCGATAACATCACCGCCATCGGACAGTTCATTTCCCGCGTTGCGGGTGACACAGTATCCCGGTGGGATCTGCTGGCGTTCAACAACCTGTGCAAGGATAAATACACGCGGCTTGGAATGGAGTGGGAATT
>Ga0208980_10002315_pt1 | contig 11559 bp, 9 predicted proteins | sample WetSurMetagenome_3_FD_187993 | JGI IMG/M metagenome (GOLD analysis project Ga0208980, IMG submission 187993) | Wetland microbial communities from Twitchell Island in the Sacramento Delta, sample from surface sediment Aug2011 Site A1 Bulk (version 2) | ecosystem: Environmental > Aquatic > Marine...
CCCCGAGGTCTTCAATGCCATCAGCGAGGAGCTGACCGCCGAGGTGCTCGACGCCCTGCGCATCGTCAACGCCGATGCGGACATCAAGGTCCTCATCATCACGGGGGCCGGCAAGGGCTTCCAGGCCGGCGCCGACATCCGCGAGCTCAACCGGATGGGGATTGTCGAGATCCTGCGCTGGAACGAGGGCTTCCTGCGGGTCAACGCCAACGTCGAGAAACTGAGGCAGCCCGTCATCGCCGCCATCAACGGCCTGGCGCTGGGCGGGGGACTCGAACTGGCGCTCGCCTGCTCGATCCGGATCGCCGCAGAGGGCGCCAAGCTGGGCCTCCCCGAAGTGAAGCTCGGCATCATCCCCGGCACGGGCGGCACCCAGCGGCTTCCCCGCATCGTCGGGAAGGGCCGCGCCTACGAGATCCTGCTTACCGGCGACCCCATCGACGCCGCCGAGGCCCTCCGGATCGGCCTCGTGAACAAGGTCGTCCCCAGGGGCGAGGCCGTGAAGGCCGCCGAGGAGATGGCCCGCCGCATCATCGTGAACGGGCCCTTCGCCGTGGAGATGTGCAAGGACGCCGTCGAGATTGGCATGGAGTGCCCCCTGGAGCAGGCCGTCCAGTACTCGCAGAAGAACTGCATCGCCTGCTTCGGCACGGAAGACATGAAGGAAGGCACGACGGCCTTCATCGAAAAGCGCAAGGCGAATTTCAAGGGAAGATAATCGATCATCCCCTTTCAAATTCCGTCTTGCAATGACCCGGCACTTCGGGGAGGATGACAACACGGCAAAAGGTTCGAGGCACAGGGCATAAAACCCGCTGGACGGAGACTTTTCGATCTGAGCTCCGTCTCCAAACCCCTGGCCTTTCGCCACAGAAAAGTGGAGGCAAGACATGCCTGTCGAGATCGTGATGCCCAAACTCGGTCTGACCATGACCGAGGGTTTGATTGTGGAATGGAGGAAGAAAGAGGGGGATCCCGTCACAAAGGGGGACATCCTCTTTGTCCTCGAAACGGAGAAAGTGACCTACGAGGTCGAGGCGCCGGAGGACGGCACCATCGGCAAGATCCTCGTGAAGGAGCAGGAAACGGTTCCCGTCGGTGCTCTCGTCGCTTATCTGCTCAAGCCGGGAGAGAGCGCCGTTGCGATAACGGCAGCTCCCGCCGCAGCGCCCAGGGCAGAGGCGGCCTCCCCTGCCCCCGCAGCGGCATCGGCCGCGGCTGCCGCTCCTGCGGCGCCGGCGGGCGGCCGCGTGAAGGCCACACCGCTTGCGAAGAAGCTCGCGAAAGAGTACGGGATCGACCTTGCAGCCGTGGGCGGCACGGGTCCCGGTGGAAGGATCCTCCGGGAGGACGTGGAAAAGGCAAAGGCTTCCGGTATCAAAGCGCCCGCAGCTGCCGCCCCGGCCGCCGCTGCACCCGCAGCCGAAGAGAAACTCGTGCCCTTTACCGGCATGCGGCGCACCATCGCCAAGAAGATGCTCCAGAGCAAGCTCGAGGCGGCCCAGACCTACATGAGCAACACCGTCGATGCCTCGAACCTTCAGCGATACCGCGAGGCGCTGCTGCCCTTCGTGGAAAAGAAGTACGGCGTGCGCCTCACCATCACCGACCTCATGATGAAGGTCACCGGTGCGGCCCTTCGCGAGCACCCCGTCGTCAACACGCGCTGGACCGAAAAGGGCGTCCTGTATCTCCCCGAAGTCCACATGGGAATGGCCATGGCCCTCGACGAAGGCCTCATCGTCCCTGTCATCAAGAGCATCAACGCCAAGAGCCTCGGGCAGATCGCCGTCGATCGCACGGCCCTCATCAAGAAGGGCAAGACGAACAGCTTCCTGCCCGACGACATCAAGGGGAGCACCTTCACGCTTTCGGCCATGGGCATGTTCGGCATCGAACAGTTCACGGCCATCATCAACCAGCCGGAAAACGCCATCCTGGGCGTGGCCGCCATCATCGACAAGCCCGTCGTGGAGAAAGGCCAGATCGTCATCCGGCCCATGATGAACGTGAACCTCTCCTACGATCACCGGACCATCGACGGGGCCGAGGCGGGCAAGTTCATGCAGACGCTGAAGGCCTTCATCGAGGATCCTGTCATGATCCTTGGGTAAGGCAACCGCCGAACCTTTTTTTGACCGGGGAGGCCGGCCAACCCTCCCCCTGGAACCGAGAAAACACGGCCGAGGAGATCATTCATGGCAGACAAGACCCGTATCACCATCATCGGCGGCGGCGTGGGAGGCTACCCGGCTGCGATCCGCGCGGCCCGCATGGGCGCCGAGGTTACGCTCATCGAAAAGGACGCCCTCGGGGGGACGTGTCTCAACTGGGGATGCATCCCCACCAAGGCGCTCCTGCAGTCGGCGAATGTAATCCAGACCATGAAAGAATCAGGCACATTTGGAATCAAGTGCAAGGGCTACGAAGTGGACTTCGGCGCCGTCATGGCCCGCAAGAACACGGTCGTGGCGCAGCTCACCCGCGGCGTGGGCGCCCTGCTGAAGGCGAAGAAAGTGAAGATCATCCAGGGCACGGCGTCCTTCACGGACGCCAAGACCCTGCAGATCAGGGAATCGGGCGAGAACGTGCAGGGCGACGCGATCCTCATCGCCTCGGGCTCCGTGCCCGGCCGGATCCCCATCGAGGGCATCGACGGCCCCGACGTCATGGACTCCAACCAGGTCCTGGCCATGAAAACCCTGCCGAAAAGCGTCGTCGTCATCGGCGGCGGCGTTATCGGAGTGGAATTCGCCCAGTTCCTGATCGCCATGGGCACCGAGGTCACCATCATCGAGATGCTGCCCGGGCTCGTCCCCGGCGTGGACAAGGAGATCGCAACGATTCTCCAGAAGCAACTCTCGGCCGCTGGCGTCAAGGTCGTCACCAGCGCCGCCGTGAAGGGAATTGCCCACAAGAAAACGGAGAACACCGTCACCTACACGATCGGCGACAAGACCGAGACGATCACCGCCGAGAAGGTTTTCCTCACCGTCGGCCGCAAGCCCGACTTTTCGCTTCTGAACATCGACAAGGTGGGGATCAAGCACGAAAAAGGCGCCATCGTCGTCAACGAATTCATGGAAACGAACGTCCCCGGCATTTACGCCGCGGGCGATGTTGTCGGCGGCATCATGCTCGCCCACCTGGCCTCGGCCGAGGGCGAGTGTGCCGTGCGCAACATCCTCGGGCACCGGGAGGTCATGAACTACAAGGCCGTCCCCTCCTGCATCTACACGACACCCGAGGTGGCCTCCGTGGGGCTCACGGAGGAGAGGGCAAAGGAACGGGGTGAGATCCAGGTCGGCCGCTTCCCCCTGAGAGGCAACGGCAAGGCCCTGGTTCTCAACGAGACGGAAGGCATGGTCAAGGTCATCTCGGACAAAAAAATCGGCGAGGTGCTGGGCGTCCACATCATCGGCCCCCACGCCACGGACATGATCGCCGAGGCGGTGCTGGGGATGATGATGGAGATGACCGCCGAGGAACTGGCCGGCGCCATCCATCCGCACCCGACGGTGTCGGAGGCGATCATGGAGGCGGCCATGGTGATATCCGGCGGGGCCATCCACATGCCCTGAGAGCCGGCTCGCCCCCTCCCGCGGGGGCTGCACAGCGGAAAAAACTGAGTGATTGCTAAATCAGCGCCATTCCGGGGGGAAATCGGACCCGGGGATTCGGCGCCATCGAAGGGAACCTGAGAGGAGGTAACACACATGGCTTGGGATTTCGGGTACACAAAGGAAGAGGACGCTTATAAGCAGAAAGTCGCCGCGTTCCTCGACAAGGAACTGACCGAGGAGATCGCCCGGCAGAACTGGGAAGACCTGGGTCTGGATGCCGAGGGCCGCGCCTTCGGGAAGAAACTTTACGAGGCAGGCCTCCTGGGCTGGAGCTGGCCCGTGGAGTACGGCGGCAAGGGGCTGTCGCCTATCTACGATTTCATCCTCATCGACGAACTGGGCAAGCGCTGGAGCGCCCACGTGCCCAATGACGTGGCCTACACGATGGTGGGACACACGATCCTGCGCCGCGGCAGCGACGCGATGAAAAAGGATTTCATCCCCCGCATCGTCCGGGGCGAGATCGAGTTCGGCCTGGGCTACACGGAGCCCGAGGCGGGTTCCGATCTGGCCAACATGAAGATGACGGCCATCGACCAGGGCGACTACTACCTGGTCAACGGCCAGAAGACCTTCAACACGGAGAGCCACTACTCCGACTACCACTGGCTTGCGGCCAAGACGGACCTGAAGGCCTCCCCCTACAAGGGGATCAGCCTCTTCATCGTCGACCAGCGGGGCCCCGGGATCACGATCCGGCCCATGATCACCATGTCGGGCGAGCGGACCAACGAGGTCTTCTACGACGACGTGAAGGTCCCCAAGAACCGCCTCGTGGGCGAAGTCAACAAGGGCTTCTACTACATGATGGAGGCCCTCATGTCGGAGCGCAATTACGTCTTCACGCCCTCGCGCTACTACCCCTACCTGAACATGATCATCGACTATGCGAAGAATACGACTTACCAGGGCAAGCCCCTGTGCGAGGACCCCATGGTCCGCCAGAAGATCGCCCAGATCGCCGTCGAGATCGAGACGACGCAGCTGCTCTCCGACCACGCCCGGTGGATGGAGTGGAACCACCAGAGCATGACCTGCGAGCCCGAGATCACCAAGGTCGTTATCTCCGAGATGGAGCAGCGGATGGTGGACAACGCCATGCAGATCCTCGACCAGTACTGCCAGCTCGAGGAAGGCTCCAAGCACGTGCCCCTCAAGGGCCGCATCGAGTGGGAGTTCCTGCACTCCTTCATGACGACGATCGGCGCCGGCACGAGCGAGGTCGGCCGAACCGTCATCGCAACACGCGGCCTGGGTCTCCCCAGGGGCTGATTGAACGCTAAACCCGATATCAGGAGGTTTGTCTCATGGACTTTACATATACCGATGACCAGAAAATGCTCAAGGAGGCGGCGCGCAGGTTCCTCGCCGGCGCCTGCCCGAATGTGGAATGGTACCTCGAGATGGAAAAGGAAGAGAAAGGCTTCACGCCGGCGCTCTGGAACGGCATGGCCGAACTGGGCTGGATGGGGATCCTCTTTCCGGAAGAGTACGGCGGAATCGGCGGCAGCGTGCTCGACATGGTGACCCTGATGGAGGAGATGGGCTACGCGGCCCTGCCCGGCCCCTACTTCTCCACCGTCATCCTGGGTGGCTGCACGATCCTGTCGGCCGGCAGCGAGGCGCAGAAGCAGGAGTTCCTGCCCAAGATCGCCGAGGGCAGCCTGCGCATGACGCTCGCCCTTACCGAGCCGGCAACGACGCAGTACAACCCCTCGCTCATCACCGTCAAGGCCAGGGCGGAAGGCGAGAGCTACGTGATCGACGGGATCAAGCTCTTCGTGCCCGACGCAAACGTCTCCGACTGGATGGTCGTTGCGGCCCGCACCGCCGGCAAGGACGCTGACCGAAACGGCATCTCGCTGTTTGTCGTGGACTCCAAGTCCCCCGGCGTCGAGATCGCAATGCTCAAGACCGTGGCCGGCGACAAGCAGTGCGAGGTGGTCTTCAAGAAGGTGAAGGTGCCAAAGGCCAACCTGCTGGGCGAGCCGGGCAAGGGATTCGCCGCCATCGAAAAGACCCTCGAGATTGCCGCCGTGGCCAAATGCGCCGAGATGCTGGGCGGGTCGAACAAGGTCATGGAGCTGGCCGTCGCCTACGCCAAGGAACGCGTTCAGTTCGGCAAGGCCATTGGCACGTTCCAGGCCGTACAGCACCTGTGCGCCAACATGAAGATGGCCACCGAGCAGAGCATCTACATCACCTACAAGGCGGCCTGGATGATCGACCAGGGGATGCCCGATGCGCGCAAGTTCGCCGCCGTGGCCAAGACCTGGGTGAGCGAGGCGTACAAGAAGGTGGCCCTCATCGGTCACCAGATCTTCGGCGGGACGGGCTACATCGTCGAGCACGCCATGCCCATCTACTCGAGGCGGGCCAAAGCCGGCGAATACGCTTTCGGCAGCCCCAACTATCAGCGTGAAATCGTGGCCCAGGAGCTGGGCCTGTAACGTCTCTCTGTCACTACCTCTCTCCCTTCCGTATTTTTCGCCGGGGGCTTCCCCCGGCGAAAAATACGGGATACCGGGAGGACGGCGGCACCGTGAACGAGGCATCCCGTGGATCTCAGCAAGCTCGACCGATACGGCAACAGGGCGGAATTCGTCGAGGCGGTCCGGAAAAGGGCCTACGACTACGACTTCAATTGTCACGGCTGCTCCCAGGCCGTCGTACAGTGTTTTCTCGACGTCTTCGAGGAGGACAACGCCGCCCTCTTCATGGCCGCCAGCCCCTTTGCCGCCGGGATGTCCATGACGGGCAACAACTGCGGCGCCCTGATCGGGGGGCTCATGGTCCTGGGCGTGTTTTTCGGACGCCGGAGCATGAGGGAGGGCATGGAGGGGATCATCGAAGGCATCCGGCCCGCCCGAAAGCTCGTGAAGCATTTTCAGGGCAGCTTCGGCACAGTCAACTGCCGCGATCTGACGCAGACCGACCTGGCCGACCCGGTGAAGGCCGACGCCTATTTCAACGGCGGCGGCCTCGAGGAGTGCGCCGGTGTAACGGGCGAAGTGGCCGCCTTTGTGGCCGGGCTTCTATACGACGAGAGGGCAAGGAAAAATTCGAAGTGATGCCGCTGCAGCGGACCTGAGGCACGCGTTACGGATCAGGGCAAGGAAAGGCTCCCCAGGACGGACTTGCGGCGGCAGGCAAATGAAGATAAACACTACTACTAGAGAAGGGAGGTATTTATGAGTAACCTGAAACCGGGCCCCCTGACGGGCGTAACGGTACTGGATTTCACGTGGGTCCTGGCGGGACCCCACGCGGCGAAGACGCTGGCCGATATGGGCGCCAATGTCATCAAGGTCGAGCAGTACAAGGCCGGCGCCAACGAGCGCTGGCTCCCCAAGCGCGTCGAGAAAAACGGCGTCACGCAGAGCTCCTACACAATCAACGTCAACCGCGGAAAACGCAGCATCTGCGTCAACATGAAAAGCCCCAAGGGGATGGAGATCATCAAGAAGCTCATCAAGAAGAGCGACGTTCTCATCGAAAACTTCGCCCCCGACGTCATGGGCAAACTGAAGCTGGATTATGACAAGGTCAAGGAGATCAAGCCCGACATCATCTACTGCTCGATCTCGTCCTTCGGCCACTGGGGCCCATACTGGGACAGGCCGGGCTACGACATGATCGCCCAGGGCGCCAGCGGATGGTCCAACCAGAGCAAGCCCCCGATCATCGCCCCCATGTCGATCGGCGACACCGTGGCCGCGATCCACGCCACCACGGCGATCAACGCCGCACTCTACCACAGGAAGGTGACGGGCCAGGGCCAGAACATCGACATCTCCATGATGGACTGCCTCTTCTCGCTCCACGAGAACACCCTGCCCTGGTACCTGATCAGCACCGCCGCCGGCCAGACCGGCAAGGAGCTGGATATCCCCAAGATCGGCGGCCAGCACCCCGGTTACGCCCCTTACGGGCTCTATGAGGGCAAAGACGGCATCATGGCGATCGCATGCCTCACGGAGCCCCGCTGGCAGCCCCTCGTGAAGCTGATGGGCAAGGAATTCGAGTTCCTGCTCACAGACCCCAGGGCGAAGGACGTCTCCACGCGCTGCTCCGTCGACAATGCGCCCTATATCCACGAGCAGCTCTCGAAGTGGGTCATGTCCCTGCCCTCCGTGGCGGAATGCGAGAAGATGCTCGACGAGGCGGGAGTCCCCTGTATCCGCTGCCGAACCCTCAAGGAACTGGCCGACAGCGACCCGCAGATCAAGGCCCGCGAGATGATGGTCGAGATGTACCAGCCCTTCCTCGGGCCCATGCGGCACTACGGCAGCCCCCTGAAGTTCTCCGAGACGCCGGCCGGCCCCAGGGGCTACGCGCCGTTTGTCGGCGAGCACAACGTGGAAGTTTTGACGAAGGAGCTTGGCATGGCCGAAGCCGACGTGAAAGCCCTCTATGGCGAGGACGTCCTCTACCACGCACCGGAAGTGGACCGGCTGCCCGATGAACTCAAGAAAAACAGCAAGTAAATAGAATAAGCGAGGTGAACGCTATGCTGAAATACGAGAAGTGGGACAAGATAAAAAGAAAAATCCGCATGGACGATTTGAAGGATCTCGGCGTGCCTACGCCCGACATGGTGAAGCGCTGCATCGACGAGGGCAAGACCGAGCTGGCCAAGGAGCTGGCCGACTACATCATCATCGAGAGCAAGGGGCTTCACGACCTCTATTCCGACTGGACGTCGGACATGCTCGACAAGGTCGCCAAGAAATTCGGCGAAGAGGCCATGTACCAGCTGCTTCGCGACACCCAGAGCACCTGGATGATGCGCCGGACCTGGAGCGGCCTTCGCAAGATGTCGCCCATGGAGAGGATCTGGCTCAACGCCGAGGTTTTCCGCGCCCACCGGTGCGGTCCGCGGCAGATGGGCGAGCTCGACTTCACCGAGGACGACGACAAGATCGTGCTGGGCTGCAACCCCTGCGGCAGCGGCGGCAGGATGCGGAGAGGCGACCCCGTGGACGGGACCCCCTCGCGCTATGGCCCCCCCTACAACTGGGCAAAGACCTCCAAGGCCTACCCCTGGAGCTGGAGCCAGGCCAATGTGCCCTACTACTGCCTGCACTGTGCCATGAACGAGATGCTGATGATCGAGTGGGGCGGCTGGCCGCTGTGGGTGACGGAATACAACCCCGATGAGACGAAGCCCTGCGCCTGGGTCTTTTACAAGAACCCCCAGGTCATGCCCGAGAAGTACTGGACGCGCCTCGGCTTCAAGAAACCCGACAAATTCGAGTAGATCCGTAAGGATTCTACCTCCCTCCGGGAAGGCGGGGCTTCAAGCCCCGCCTTCCCTCTCTGTCATTCGGTCTCTCCCGTCTATTCGGTCTTTTCGGTCTATCCCGTCGCAATGAAAAGACGAATCTGATAGAGTGGCCGCTGCAAAGGATTTTAGCTGTCACAGATGACTAGACGGCTGCGCTGACGGGCGCAAGACAAGGAGAATCATACGGAATGATCCCGGCGAAACCCGAATGGCTCCGCAAAAGGCTCCCCGTGGGGGCCGCCGTGCAGGCGATGGAGGGAACCCTGGAGCACAACAGGCTCCACACCATCTGCCAGGAGGCCTGCTGCCCCAACCAGGGCGAGTGCTTCTCCAGGGGCGTGGCCACATTCCTCATCATGGGGAAGGTCTGCACGCGCAGCTGCCGTTTCTGTGCCGTGGATTCCGGGACCCCCTCCGCGCTGGACCCTGACGAACCCCTGCGCCTCGCCGAAGAAGTGAAGCGGCTGGGCCTGCGGTTTGTCGTCGTCACCTCCGTGACGAGGGATGACCTCTCCGATGGTGGCGCAGGGCATTTCGCACGGGTCATCGAGGTGATGCGCCGTGAGTGTCCCGACGTGGGCATCGAGGTGCTCATCCCCGATTTCCAGGGGTCGCGCTCCGCCCTGCAGACGGTCGTAGACGCCGCCCCGGATGTCCTGAACCACAATGTCGAGACGGTGCCCCGGCTCTATGCGGCCGTCCGACCCCAGGCCGACTTCCTGCGCTCCATCGAGGTGCTCCGGCAGGCCAAGGCCGCAAACCCGTCGCTCACCACGAAGTCGGGGCTCATGGTCGGGCTCGGCGAGACGCGCGAAGAGATCCTCAAGGTCATGGTGGACCTCCGCTCGGCCTCGTGCGACGTGATCACCATCGGGCAGTATCTCAGCCCCTCGGCTGTCCACCATCCCGTCGTGGAGTACGTAAAGCCGGAAATCTTCGAAAAATACCACAGAGACGCCCTGCGGCTGGGTTTCCGGGACGCCGCATCGGGTCCCTTCGTGAGAAGCTCCTACATGGCGGAGAAGTACTATAAAAAACCAGGGACGAGGGACGAGGGGTGAGGGACAAGGGACATACAGAGGACAAAAGAAGGCCCCTCGAAGAATCGGGGGGCCTTCTCCGTTGGAGTGGAAAGGGGATGGGGTTGCGTCACTTGACGATTTCCATGGCCTGGATGATCTTCATGATCTGCGGTGTTCCCGTGGCCGGGAATATTTCCACGGCATCGGCCAGAAGCCTTGCCAGGTGATACTCGGGGCTCACCCCGTAGCCGCCCAGGACCTGCATGGCCTTAAGGGTGACACTGGCCGCTACCTCTCCCCCCATGTACTTCGCCCGGGCCGACAGTTTGCCGATGTCGCGGGGAAGCATGCCCCGGTCCAGACAGGCGGCGGGATGGTAAATGAGCCAGCGGGCGGCGTCGATCTCCGTGTCCATGTCCACGAGCAGAAACTGGATCGCCTGGAGGCCCGCGATGGGCTTGCCGTAGAGCATCCGTTCCTTGGCATACTTCAGTGCGATCTCGAAGGCCCCGCGCGCGATCCCCAGCCCTACAGCTCCCACGGCAGCCCGGCTCACCGTGAAGGTCGCCATGGCCACCGCCTGGCCGCCGCCTTCCTTGCCGATGATGTTTTTCTTCGGGATGCGGCAGTTGCTGAAGCCGAGCTCGCAGACATCGCCCGATTTGAAACCCATCAGCTCCTGCCTGCGGCTCACGACGAGTCCCGGCGTCCCTTTCTCCACGGCAAGGATGCTGGCGCGCTCGCCCGTTTTTGCCAGGACCAGGACGATGTCGCCCACGCTGCCGTTGGTGATGTAGACCTTCCGGCCGTTGAGGATGTACTCATCCCCGTCGGCAACAGCCGTCGTGTTCAGCGTGGCCAGGTCCGACCCTCCCGTGGGTTCGGTGGCCGCCACGGCGGCGATCATCTCGCCACGGATGAGCGGCGGAAGCCAGGCCTGTTTCTGTTCCGGCGTTCCGTAGTTCTCGATCATGTACAACGGCGCCTGGGTCACTTCGAGAATGAAGGCAAGTGAGGGGTAGACGCGGGCGATTTCCTCGACGGCGATCACCGCCGGCAGGTGCCCCGCCTTCGATCCGCCGTACTCCCTGGGGGAGGCCACCCCGATGATCCCCAGTGCCCCGATCTTCCTGACAAGCTCGAAGGGGAATTCCCCCTTGCGGTCCAACTCGAGGGCTTTCGGCCCGAGCTCCGTATCGGCGAACTCGCGAACCATGGCCCTGATCATCTCGTGCTCTTTCGTAAACTCAAACATGGCGATTTCCCCTTCCCTCATTCGAGATTCTTTCTATTTTCGTGCGCAGCAGGCCTGCGCTATTTCTCCCTGTCCAGCTCCTCTACGAGGGCGGGCACGATCTCCCGGAGATCGCCCGCAATGCCGAAATCAGCGATATCGAAAACCGGCGCCCCGGGGTTTCTGTCGATGGCCACGATGAGTTTCGATGCCGCGAACCCCGTCGTGTAGTGGGGCGCACCCGAGGCCCCGATACTGATGAAAAGATCGGGGCTCACGGCCCTGCCGCTCTGCCCAATCATTCGCGACTCGGGGACCCAGCCTGCATCGCAGGCAGGCCTCGACCCGGCCGTAACACCGCCGATCGCGCGCGCAAGCTGTTCCAGGAGCGAG
>Ga0208980_10002316_pt1 | contig 11559 bp, 14 predicted proteins | sample WetSurMetagenome_3_FD_187993 | JGI IMG/M metagenome (GOLD analysis project Ga0208980, IMG submission 187993) | Wetland microbial communities from Twitchell Island in the Sacramento Delta, sample from surface sediment Aug2011 Site A1 Bulk (version 2) | ecosystem: Environmental > Aquatic > Marine...
AGGTGTTCCATTACATGGAAGTAGGCGTCTTACCACGTCTTCTGGTGTAGTAAACGGACCTTCCATAACTTCGTCATTTTGCTTTTTCATCCACTGCCCGGATCTAATATCCTTTTGGCTAGTTCTTCTAATCTTCATAAGCCCGTTCTCTCCAAACTTATATCTGACTTGCCATACAGGTCGATTAAGTGTATCAACTTCTCTGGATTGAATAGTATTTACCGCTGCACAAATTGCGGCAAGCATTAAATTTCTATGGGCACCCTTATATTCGGATTCATCTCCCGGACTATGATGATAAAACTTTTCCCATTCATAGTTTCCGAAATTAAAATCAACCTGCACAAATCCAGTACGCGGTTTACGCTCATCAAGTGCAGCATTGTATCCAACAATGGGATACTTTAGATGAACTATGGAACCATTACGCGCCGTATTTTCTACGCCATAGAGTTCCACTAGATTTTGCCTTAATGCTACTGGACCGTGACCCCACCACTTGTCATCTAATACCACATCAATGTCACCGGAATACTCACTCTTTCCGGTCGATCCTGTGGTATAATCATTAAGATCAAAGGGAAACTCCAAGTCGTTTGACAACTTAGTTAGTGTCGCCTTTATTTCTGAAATATGGATTGTTCCGCAACCCGGAACGGCTGCACCGCCTTCACTTTCGGGCGGTGTTTTATATTTAAGTTTCATTATAGTAATAAATCTTGCAAATTTGGAAATATTTCTTGTAAATTTAAATTTCGTCTCTTGTCATATTGCTTAAAGAATAGATGAAAATCTGCAATCTGTTTATCTCTATCGGGGCAGATTTGCATTGCATATTCTCGTAAACGTGATATTTGGTCTAATTCTTCCAGATAAAATTTAGCATTACCAAATCCCGGCATTACAGCTCTATGACTTTCTGCAAAAGCAATTATACTATCGAGATACGGCTGCATGCAATCTTTATTCAACATCCTTATATCCATAAACATTGGCCAACGAAGATAATTTACACTAATGCCTAATGCATCCATTCTGTACTTTGCTCGCAGATTAATAATCTCTGAAAGAAAATCTTCAAAAGTAAATATACTCAATGCGCTTATTGTTGTCATGAATACTATTCTAACATCGGGTAATTCCGATAAGACATGATTAACATTTCCCATAAATTCATCATAGTTCATTCCATGTCGAATATATTCTGCATGCCGGCCAGTAGCTTCTAGACTCGTATAAATTTTAATTCGTCTTACCTTATCCTTGATTTCTCGTATTTCTTCTATTAATTTTTCTATTAATTTTCTAGGAACATTTAGATTTGTATTAATTGCAAATTCTATATCAAGATTTGGATTATCTTTTATCCATTCAAATACTCTCCATGTATGTTTAGATAGGAGTGGTTCCCCACCAGTAATTCTGAATGTATGCAATTTAGGATATAATTCGGGCCACCATTTCCAAAATGCATCAATATACGGATTTGGCTCATTATGGCGAATAGGTATTTTCTTAGAATCTTTCAACCACACAACATCATGCATGGTATAATCGCCTAATTTGTAAGGGCCATGCAATTCAGCATCTTCCATCCATTTTGAAGATACTTCGGGAGAACAATACATACAGGCAAAATTACACGTGGTATCGAAAGCAACTTCTAGATAGGTCGGGTCTATATTTTCCCCCATGCCACTCTTAACAATTTCGGCTAGGTGTGGTGCCGCCCAAGGAGATGCCGATTTATAAATGCGATCAGAAATATGACCTGTATTAAGATTTTCTATCCGCCAACAATAATCACATTCAGTTGTTTGTTTACCTTCAATTAGATCTTTTCTTGCCAACATCTTAATAGGTGTATTATGAATAGACCGTGGATTAGACTCTAACCCCTCTAATGGAATTTTTGTTCTAGGCACATGATGACAAGATTGTGTTTCGCCATTGTATAATAAGATGGTACTCTGCAGCCACTTTGCTGAACAGAATGTGGGCGATACCTTATTGAGTTCATCTCTAAACTGCTTGATAGCGGTAAACACTTCTAGATTTGCCATATTATGATCTATTATATAATTTGTTTTCGAACCAGCTAATTTCTTTAGCACTTGTAAAATCTAGATTGTTAAATTCGTTTATAATTAAGTCATCTAAATTGCGATATGTTGTTTCATATATTTCTTTTATTTTTTCTATATTTGCAGGATTAAATACCATCCCTCTTAATAATTGAAACATGGTCGATTTTGATGAATCAATTTTTAATATCTGGGATATAAGTTCATCATCTACAGCAATATGCAATCGCGAAAATGATATTACAGAATGTAATAAAATATTCAATTTCTGTACCTTAGAAATTTCACGCGACGTATCCATGTCATATATTAAATCTTTAAATTTAGTGAAATACGAAATACATAATTCTGGTTTTCTAAAATCGTGCGAAGACATCAATATCAGGTGCTGCAATGAATCTATTATACCTTGACGATTATTTACTTTAACAGCCTCATCTAATTCTGATTGCAATATATCAAAATATATTTGTTTCTTCTTAGGCGACCGCACAGCTTCAGATGAAAGGTGATGTAATGTCAACTCCGGACATACGGCTGTAATACATTCTGTAGATGGACTAAAGTGCTCATGAATAGGTTTCTGCCATTCACCACCTAGGGTAGTTTTAAACATTCTCTTAAGATATGTCTTGAATTTTAGCGATCCATCGATACGTTCAATATCCAATATATCTGCATCTATATCAATTTCTCGATTTTGTGCCTTTAGGATTTCGTCAGTATCAACCCAACAATAATATTCTGTGCTCCTATCAAATAAGGATAAACAATCATTTCTAAAATCGGAAAAATTGACAAACGCATAATCTTTATAAAATACCTTTAGATTATCAAACTCATGTGTCAATGATTTGGCATATTGATATGAATCTTTATTTCCTGTATTGAGCATAATAACTGATTTTGCCAAGATGCAATGTTCTTCGACAAAATCCCTAATATATTCAAAATCATCTTTGAATATATTAAGAATGGTTAGGTTAGTTTTTAAATCTAGTTTCATAGATGGTGCCAAGCGATGGCAATAATGTTTCAAATAATTGTGTAAATCCTACATCCTGAATTATTGTATGAACATTATCATAAATTTCCCGAGGACGTTTGTGCGCAACCCACATGTCTATATAATCTGTATGATCCCAATAATAAAGCTTAATCAATTCCTTGGCTATAGATACCCACTCATTTTTAGGACTCCAATCAAACCTATGTTCCGATAAAATAGCATGTGAAGATTCGAGCATCAAATTTGCACTTATCTCGAAATTCTCATAGATGTTTGAATTACGCTCTATCTGCCTTCTTGCTGCATCCCTATTTAGAATTTTTATGCCGCCGTGTTCGTAAGTAATACCATACTTATTTACGGTCCAAAACTTTGTTGGCCTATTCACATCTAAGTATTCTGCACATTTATCGAGTACAAAATTATCAGCTTCGATCATCATGAAATGATCTGTTTGCACTTCGTTGAGCACCTTTTCATATGCATTCTTAAGAGATGTCGCATTTGAACCATCTATTAATTTTATATCCGTGCCAATAACTTCTTCTGCTCGTAAGAAATTTTCCCGCCAATTTAATTCATTAGAGTGTAAAAATATGACATCCATCGCAGTATTCTTCTGTAAATGTATCAATACTTTCATTCCTGAACAATTTTCTAAATTTATCTATAGAAGATTCTAGATTATCTCGTTCATTAAATCGATAGGCAAGGTATGATCCAGCATCAGAGATGTGCCCATTCATTTTCACACCAAAATACATGGTTAGTGAAGTTAGATATGTATGGATGCGCCTATGATGTGGATTTTCCCAATCAATTTTGAATGCAAAATCGAAATTTCTTAGGATATTAATTTTCAGTTGAGTATTATCCATAATGTAGAGTATACATTATTATTTGACAAAAGTCACGAGTTTCGTTGAAACGAACAGACTTATTTAATTAGATCATTTAAGCTTATATCAATCTTTGATAGGAGATCGTCATAATGTTTACGACTTTTCATTCCCCTCTTCCATGATTGAATAACTTGATTCTTGATACGAGTAACATTGATATTATTGCCTGCACGAGTGCTTATCATACCAAGTATTTTCATATATTGGTCCGCCTTTAGCACGTCGTTTAATGTTACAATCTCATCCAGTCTCATATCAAATATCACCTAATTGCTTCCCGACCAACGCAATAAACAGACCATTTATATCGGTTGCTTTTAACGTGTCGTCTCTGAGATTTTTAATCTTCTCAAATGTCAATGCAAATGTTTCAAGAGTTCGCTGTCTTACCGCTCCGGGACCATTCACATCGCTAGCATATTTATCTAGTTCTCTGCTTAAATCCGATTCTCTAATATTAAGTAAAGACACCCAATAAGATTTAACTGAATTAAAATCAATATCAGTTGATAATGTATTAATTCTATCTTCAGTAATAGTTCCTGCCTTGCGTAGATAATTTTTTGCCTGCATGGTACCTAATTCTGGATGACCGATAGCAGTTGCCATATCTAACAATACCCTGCCCATAAAACTAGAGCAACTACTCACACCCTTGGCTTTTTCTGTTAAAGAATTACGCTTTTCCCAGGCAGCTTCCCGGATGGTGCCGAATACTTCTTTGTCTACAAGTTTAACCATTTTACCTGTAGTTCTATGCCTCAATACCACGCCCTCGATCCAACCGCCATCTTCAACAAGGGGACCAAAACCACTCTGCCTATTTCTTACAAGAGAGTTAAGAAGAATTTCTTTCACATGCTTAATATGCTTTTCGAGAATAGGAATATAATTATATTCACGTTCACGCTTGATGTGTTCCTTAATTTCTTTCCATTCACCATCTAACCATACAGGAATTTTATTTAGTGGTGTTTCTAATAACACACCTATCGGCTGCTGAGTTATTGGATCTATCTTATTAAGAATTTTTTCTATCTTAGAAATATATGGAGATAGCGAAACTGGAGATAACGTGTTTTCCAATACTGGAACGCGAGAAAAATTCCAGGTATTTGTTTCTTCCCGGAGTTCAATATTTTTACCATCATTAGTAAAGGGCGACGCAAGAGCTATGGAAAGAGATTGACCATCAAGCTTCTGCTTCAAACGATCAATATTAACGGTTCCCTCGGTGGTTCGCAGGAAGATTAGATAGTTTGTATCTTTGGAGTATGGCACAACATTAGGAAGTTCGCCGTACAATACTTCAGCCTCGACCTGATCACCCCGCTTTAGACCGGCACTCTTTAACTGAGGTAAAGCATGTTCTAATAACGCATGCGCAGAACGCATATAGGTTGTTTGAAAACTTACACCGTAATCTTCAGCTGCATAAATGCGTGTTCCTCCCTTGGTCTCGCGGGAGGTATAAAATCCGTTACTATCAATACCAAAGAGAATTTGCGATCCGTCAACTTTTTCAGTAATTTCATATTCCGAAATATGACTTATTGTATCTAGAAACTCTTTTACACCAAGATCCTCAATATGTGTTATGCCCCTAGATATTTCATTAATTATCATTTTCTCTTTCGGCCAAATTGTGTCTTTTCATGTTCTTTAATAAGAAGATGCCTATTTGGTCTTTCTTCTTGTAGAATTCTTGTGAAGATATATCTTATATCTTCAGTTGTTGCTTTCTTTCCAAGTCCTAACTCTTTTCCGAACTCTTGTTCCATAAACGCAATAAGTGAATCAGTTAATCCATTCTTTTTTGCATATTCTGCAATTTTATTGATTACAGGACTAGCAACAGGTTCTTCATAGCCTGCTTCAGTATCTGATTTTCCAAACACTTCGGCAAAGACTTTTTGTATTTCTTTTTCGCTAAATCCTTGATTTAACAGTATACGCTTAATATCGCGTGTGTCATCCGAATATCTGTCATCCTTCCAAGCTTGCTGAAGATCAGATAATTCTATCTTATCTTTTCTTAAGCTCTTAAACATCTTACCGAGCCCGCTAGGATTATTACGTAGATCGGTCGCACCCTTAAAGATTGCTTTTACATCGGGTTCATTAATTTGAGCTTCATTTATATTACGCATCGGTTAATACTCTCCATAATGCTTTTCTTTGAGCTGGAGACATTTTATCACGTATTACTCGTTTTAATTTTCTAATCTCCTCATCTTTCTTGGCCTGCTCCTCTTCAGGACTGGCTGCGGCCGGTGTTCCCGGTGCTGTGCCGCGCTGTTTTTGTTTAGTAGCAGGTGCGGCTGGCGATGCCGATGTTAGAATGGAAAAAATATCCTCTATGTCTTTCTCGTCTAATGTATAGGCCGTATCATCCCTCAACTCTTCGTTGATATCTCGATACTCAACATCAGTAGCATTGTCTTTGCTGTATCTTTTCTTTGGGGCGGCCTGAGCCTGTTTAGGCTGATTACTGCCGAGTTGTTTCGGTGCCTGCTGCTGAGGACGTTCGGGCTGTGTTGCCACAGAAGTTCCTGCAGTCGGATTATTCTGTAATTTAGCAGGACCGCCACCTTGTGCCTTTTTTGCTAGCACCATGTGAACAGCATTACTAATTTGCTCTTCGGTAAAATCTGTCTTACCTTCCAGAAATCGTGAGATATCATCAGACGTTACTTTCTTCTTGTAGTCTAATTTTCCCGGTTCTGTCTTAGATGAGAATGCAATCTGATTACTCTTCAGATAATCTATCCATTCTTTTGTAAGACGTGTTTTATCAATGGCCATCGGGATCTTCGTCTCCCTCGAATCCCGTCTTAATACGTTTTACCATTCTTGTAAAGCGATTGGGATCAGCGCCTCGTATGCTAGAAACAAAACGCTTCTTTAATGCCTCAGCATCTTCGGGCGAAAAGGATTCATCAATGGATTCCAGCAAATTAATAGCAGAAACTATAATGTGCTGTGCTCTTGCCTCGATTAGTTCTTCTTTGCTTTTCTGAGGAACATAGGCACTAATTTCTTCAAGAATTGAGCGGCTTCTGCGGTTAATAGACAATTTATCGACTCCAAATGCGTTTAACTATTTATCAGCTAAACCAATATTTTATCTTTTCTTTACGAACGCCCGCAATGCCGCTGCACCCTCAAGTGGGTTTACCTTTGTTTCATTTTGAGTAAATTTAGTAATCTCTCCAGATTCAGCATCCAGTTTCTCCCCCGACCTAACAACACTCTTCTTTTTCAATTGTTCATAGATATTCTTTGAGGTTGCAGTAATAGCATTATCAGCATCCTCTTCGAGATCTGTAATTCTCAAACTCTTATTGTTGAATGCCAGGTCAACCTTAGAACCCACACCGGAACTAGAACGTGTCTTCATGAACTGAATCTGATACCTTCCACCTTCCTTCATTGCTGCACTTGTGAAAATACCGATAACATTATCTGCTGTGTTTACCTTCGAAATACCACCAGCAATGTGACTTGGATCAAATTCGATCTCTTCATAAGAACCACGATTCAACTGTGATGCTGAAACTGTAATTATATCGAGTTCTACTGCCAAGTTACGCAATTCTTCAGTAACATACTTGTCTTTAACGAATAGATTTTCTGCAGAAATCTTCTTACTCATTGGAGACATAAGATCAAGGTAATCAACTAAAATTGCATCTACCTTCTTACCTGAATGAATTTCGTATTCTTTAATAAATGCACGGAGATCATTAGTGGTACATCCGTTCGGCATTTGCTTAATACGCAATGATCCTTGGTGTTTCTGCTGCGATGCGCGAATCTTCATATGAACATCATCGATGTTACGCATAACATCTCTTGTTTCATATCCGGTAATCATCGCATCAACACGCATTGCACATAATTTTTCACTAAGTTCAAGTGAAAGATATACAACATTCATTCCTGCCATTGCCCAATTGACTGCAAGATTTTGCAAGAACAATGATTTACCTGCGCCAGATTGTCCAGCAAAGATTGTAATTTCGCCCCTGTTTAGACCGCCGAACAATTTATCATCGACAGATTTCCAACCTGTCGAACATTGTCCCTTATTTTCTCTAAGTGCTTCAAGTCTAGTTTTCGGATCAGCAAAATAATCTAATCCTAAGTCTTTAACTAATGCAATCTGTACCGCCGCTTTGATTGTAGCTTCGACTTCGCCGTATCTTCCCTGATCTAGCATTTCGGGAGATGCTAGAATTGCGTCCCTTAATGCTTTGTGCTTACAGAATTTTTCAAATTCACGTAAGAACCAGAGATCGTGCTTTGCAGCTTCGACCTCCATGATTCTGATGTCTTTCTTTGTGACTGCCTTGATTTCGTCCAGTGACGGAATAATAGAGAAAGCTGTACTATACCCCTCAATAAAGGCAACCGTATCTCTATTTTGTTTATCATCAAAATATCCCGACTTGATAATACCCTTGCAACGAACAAAGAGATCCTTATTGCTCATCATGAAACTGATGAATAGATCTTCAATATCCTTGCTATAGTCGTTAATTTCGCTGGCGTCGTCTTTGTCGCTCATTCTGTTCAATATCCCAATGTAATTTTATCTTATCCTTTCCCGACACCGCTGAAGAGATTATAGAATGTGTTGTTAGCAATCTCCCATACTTCTCTGCCGCTTTTGCTGCGTCTTTGATATCTATATCCCATTTCGGGAAAGATACAGCCCAATTATTTTCCATAGCAACCTCTACAAGGTCCCATCCCTTCTTATCTCTATCGGGACAGACGATAACCTGCTTTTGCAAACGGTTTATAATATCTACCTTTGATTGTCCTATTTCGCCTAATATACTTATGCCACCAGTTACCCAGGCATCTAAAACACCCTCAGTAGCTATCACGTATTTACGCGACCATCCCTGCTGATGATCTAGGTTATAGACAAAGTCCGGTGGACACTGTTGGTAGTATTTGGGGATAGATTTATCAGGAACTTCATAGTAAAGTCTTGCTGTAAATCCTACAGTTTTTCCCTTATAATAATAAGGAATTATTAGTCGCTGATTCAAGTTGTGTTGCTTTAAGGGCGACCAATAGAATTCGCCAAGATCAAACAACTTTCTATCTACGGCATAATTTACTACATTTAGAAATTCTGTATCATCTAGGCCGGCCTCTAACCATTCTTTGACAGATAATGAATCCTGTGGTAACTCCATTGGTTTCCACTTCTGAAATAAGGCCCTGAATCTACTTTCCTTATCTTCAATCTTTACTTCTTCGTCGCCTTCTCTAATGCTGTGTATTTGATTTTTCTGTTTGAAGATTTCAAATTCAATTTGCTCGATAAACTTTTCATTTATATTCAGTTGACCTAAGAAAAACTTAAATGCCTTGGATAATTCTTTACCCTCTGTATACCCAGCAGAAAATCCACAGTTGAAGCAGTTCAATGCTATAGACTGTGGATTAAATTGAATTCCGAATCGATTGCGAGTATCCTTGCCATGTCCCTGCGTATGGCAGAGCATACAGTGACGCTTATACCAGCCCTTTGGGGCCTGCTTAAGGCTTCCTATATTTTGGAGGATGGCATCTTTAAGGACATCTATGATCATTACACAACTATAACAGATTCTCTTACGAAAATCAATTATGTCCGAACAATCAACTTCTTCATGATTCCTGGATCAAGAACTTCAGTGCTAGGGAAGTATCTAAACTTCAACCACATGAAGTTTGCAGCAAATGTCCATGCCTGAGTGCCTGTATATCCAACAAATTCTATGTCTTGAGACATACTAGATGGATAAATCTTAAACCAGCGAGTATCGTTGAGATATGGGTCGGGTGTTTCTTCTAGTGTTCCCCAGATTTCAAGTATGCCTGTGAAATTCTCAGTATAGGTTGAGAATGATTGTACAGATTCTTTATGATTAAGTACGCGACCTCCCGGTATTCTACCTGTGTAAAAACAGGGGCGCGGATTAACAGTCAGTGGTGCTAAAATATCAGGTGTCCAATCTTCTGGTAATAGTGTAACACTGGGTACAGGAGACTTGAGTCCCTGTTCAGTAATCTCAATTTCCATTGAAATATTATCATCGATATCACTGTATAATGGCTTTTCAATATAGTAATCGGGTAAATTAACTACAAATTCTTCAGTTCTAATCAATACCATTGTATAAAGACCTGCATGAATATCTGTAATGTCACCGCTGTCAATCTCTAGAGTAACAAGACCTTTCGCTGGACCGAGCCTGCAGAGTTTCTCCAATACCACAGCTCTATTTTCTGGATCAATAATTCTTGCAAAAACTTGCTGATTACATGCGATGTCAACCGGAATTCTGTCGGGACCTAATACCCTGAAAATTATCTTGTTGTCAATACCCTTATGGGCTTTAATTGGATTTTTGTTCATTGGTCCGTTATCCTTGCATGAGCAGAAAGTATCTCCCACAGCTAGAAGCTGGCGAACGTGATCATAAAGATACATTTTGTGAAAAGTAATGTCCATCTATACCTGCCTTTTCTATATTTATCACAATCAACACCAAAAAATATTCCACCCATACTAAAAGTTCATAAATAAGATGGTATGATAAACTTAGAAGAAATCAAAGAAAAATTCCCCTTTCTCAGTGGATTACGGGTTCAGACCCATGAATATATTGGCATTATTCAAAATTCCGACGATAAAATTATAAGCTTTTACGATTACGAATCTATTCGCTCCCCTGAAGAAAAGATTATTTTTCTTGAACACGGCGAGACATGGTGGTGGGAAAGCAACAGACTGTTGCCTATCAACATTTTCCTACAAGGTCAAATGCAGCAATTTCGTTATTGCATGAAGACGGTAGTGAATAAGGACGTAGAAATTATGTTTGGCTCAATTACAAGCCTAAATAACATAATGAAAAAGCGTATTAAGAAGCGTCAAATCCAACTGATTAGAAGAGCGGATTAATCCTTAGACATTTTCTCTATCAGTAAATTTAGATTCACAATGATAGCCAGACTATAGGCTATACCGTGACTTCTTTTAAACTGATAGGCATCGTCACCTTCATTCTTTACCCAAACATTCTTCCTAATACTTTCCCAACTATGCTGCTGCAAATAGGCTTTGGCCGGGCGCATAATTGCTAGAATCATAGCTAAATCCTCCACGGACTGTGGCTTATATTTAACTAGAAGATTGCTATGCCCGTTTAGGTGGAATAACTGATCTGTAATTTCTTCATACTCAAAGAAATCCCAAGGAGGTTCCGTGTTCATCAATGATAGCAGATGTTCTTCACTCTTGATACCTTCGTACATGTTGACATTAAGAAAGTCAATCTTAAAATATCCATAGTCTTTTGCAATCCTATGATCTAATGTAGAAATGTTGGTGGTTGGATCACGCGGAATATTTTGAAAGAAGACACCTGTGTTATGTTTCTCAAATCTTCCATCGGGACGGTCGATTCGGCCAAAGATACACTCTAATCCATCTAGAATTTTATCTCGCCCAAAAACATCAATATCTACATCAGTTAATACTTTCTTCATTTTTCAA
>Ga0208980_10002317_pt1 | contig 11552 bp, 7 predicted proteins | sample WetSurMetagenome_3_FD_187993 | JGI IMG/M metagenome (GOLD analysis project Ga0208980, IMG submission 187993) | Wetland microbial communities from Twitchell Island in the Sacramento Delta, sample from surface sediment Aug2011 Site A1 Bulk (version 2) | ecosystem: Environmental > Aquatic > Marine...
GCCATGGCGTGTCCCTACGGTCAACCACAGCTGGTAATGTAGGGCCATGCCATGGCATGGCCCTACCAGCCAGACGGGAATACGATCAAAAAATAAATCAATTCTCAAAACCTGTAAAAAATTCTGTTTCTGTTATAATAAACCAATTTAAATCATCCGTTAAACGTTGGTGTAATTTAAACGGATCCAATTATTTTCAATTTCAATCAAGATTTTATGATCAGATTTTACATAATGTAGATTCGGTCAATAATATAAGGGAATATATCTGCAATAATCCGAAAAATTGGCTTAACGACGATTTATATAATTAATAATCAATAATTCATGGAAATTGTTAATTGTGCCGTTCTAGGGACACGCCATGGCGTGTCCATACCGTTACCAACATACGGTAATGTAATGTAGGGTAATAATTGTTAGTTGCCCGGATTGATAGTTGATCCTTTTTTTCAGACAGGTGACAAAAGTCACGTAAGATTTTCAAATATGAGCTATTTTTGCAGGCGTTATGCATTGAATTGCATATTGAGCAAAATATTGTACCTTTTATGCCGGTGCAATGGCAGAATGGCTTAAGATTGATAATCACTAACTTTATTTACAATGAAAAAATTAACTTTCACCCTGTTTCTTTGCTTAAATTTGATTTCCTGTAAAAATGAAAATAGACAAATCCCAGATATTTCACGACAACCGGCATTACAACCAGCAGACACATCGGATATGACCAATAATTTTTATGACAATACTGAAACACTTCCTCTTCCTTTAAAGGAAATTACCATCGAAGGGGAGATAGCAAATCCCGGGAAGGTAGATTTTTCAAACCTTCCCCTGCATACGGTTATTGTTAAGGAGACTCTGCTTGACAATGCTGGAGGTGACAGGTTTATAGGCGCTTACCGGTACGATGGGTATTCGCTCTTTGATATTCTTGATAATAGAATTCTTAAGAAGTCAAACAGTAAAGAGTTTAATCCGATTATTGATCTTTATATTGAAATTGAAAATGAGAAAGGGGAAAAGATAGTTTTCAGCTGGGGCGAACTATACTATCCTGTAAATCTTCATAAGATCATTATCGCCACTAGTGTGTCGCGGATAGTACCTTCCAAGACAAAAGAGCTTTGGCCTCTTCCTGTTGAATGCAAGATTGTGGCAGCAAGTGATCTTATAACTGAAAGAAATATATCTTCCCCTGTGAAAATCATGGTTAGATCATATCCATTATCATTTACAGTAAACAGAGAATTATCCCCACTTTATTCTAAGCAGATAGAACTCTTCAATTCTGGAAATAAGCTTGGTATGATTGATAAAATTCCTGAGAGTCTTACTAATGAGACATTTAATACAATATTTTATGGAAGGGGAAAAGGAATTCACAGCACAACTCCATTCATCGGAATACCTCTCAAAGATCTTCTTCTTAAATACTATCCTGTTACAAAGGAAAATTTAATGTCAGGAATACTCTGTTTAACCGGAAAAGATGGTTACCGTTGCGCCGTCTCCTATTCAGAACTTTTCAACCGGAATGACCAGCAGGAATTTCTTCTGATTAAGTCAGATCCCGGGGAAGACGGAGGTCTTTTCAGAATTTTCGCTGCCTCGGATTTCTTCTCTGACAGGGCTATAAAATCGGTGAGCGAAATACATCTTGGATATTAGGGATATCAGCTGATTCTATAAATGTAACTCATTATCCGTTTGACATAAAATTGGCAAGGATGTTTTATTATATTTGCTTTTCAGCAATTGTAATAAATATATTCCTTGAGATATGAAAGCCCTTGTCCTCGAAAAGTATAATAAACTGGTTTTTAAAGATGTTCCTGATCCCGAAATTAAAAGTAACGAAGTACTTGTAAAAGTTAAAGCCTGTGGAATATGCGGTTCGGATGTTCATGGCCTTGACGGAAGTACAGGTCGAAGAATCCCCCCGATGATTATGGGACATGAAGCATCAGGAATTGTTGTTAAAACAGGAGATGAGGTAAAGGGATGGAAATCAGGTGACAGGGTGACCTTTGATTCCACCGTATATCCGCTTAATGACTGGTATACACTCGAGGGAAGGTATAATCTGAGTGACAACCGTGAAGTGCTTGGGGTCTCTCCAGGTCAATATAACAGGGCGGGGGCCTTTGCAGAATATATTACGATTCCACAGCATATTCTTTACAAAATTCCTGATAATGTTACTTTTGAACAGGCTGCAATGGTTGAAGCAGTTGCTGTTGCATTGCATTCCATAAATATTTCCGGAATTAAAACCGGTGACAGATGTGTGGTAGTCGGAACAGGTATGATCGGTACCTTTATACTGAAACTCCTTAAATTATCCGGAGCTTCTAAAGTTATTGCTATTGATATTAATGCAAATCGCCTAAGGCTTGCTGAAAGATCCGGAGCTGATCATTCATTCCTTTCAACTGAACCTGCCATTGCAGAAAAGATAGCCCTAATCACAAACAACAGGGGTGCTGACCTCTCATTCGAGGCAGTTGGTATAAGCGAATCAGTAAGTATCGCAATTGATACTTTGAGAAAAGGAGGAACAGCTGTTTTAGTAGGAAATGTCTCCGCTAAAGTTGAATTTCCGCTGCAGAAGGTGGTAACCCGCGAATTAAAGGTGCTTGGAAGCTGCGCTATACGTGGCGAATATGATGTTGTACTTAATCTGATGGAAACTGGAAAAATAAGTGTTGACGATCAGATTTCAGCTGTCGCTCCTCTATCTGAAGGTGCTGTATGGTTCAATAAACTTTACAGAAAAGAGGAAGAACTTAATAAAGTTATTCTTATACCATAATATTCAACAAATGGATGACAGGATCTATAATATTTCAATTGCCGGATGCAGCAGAGTGGCTCATCTGCATGCAAAAGCTATTCAGAGTATATCAAATGCGCGACTTTCAGGAGTGTGGAGCAGGACAGCACAAACAGCATCAGATTTTGCTAATGTTTATAATACTCAGGCTTATACCGATGTCTCCCGCATGGTAAGAGAAAACAATACTGACCTGGTGATTGTCTGTAATGCCCATCCTTATCATATCAAACCTGCAATAGAGGCAGCAAAAGCCGGTGCAAATGTTCTGGTTGAGAAACCTCTTGCCTCTGATCTTCAGGATTGTGATGAAATGATAAAAACCTGTAATGAAAACAGGGTAAAATTAGGGGTAATAAGTCAGAGAAGATGGTACGAACCGGTGAGGAGGATTAAAAATGCAATTGACCAGGGAAAGATCGGGAAACCTGTTCTCGCAACTGTTACGATGCTTGGCTGGCGGGATAAAGCATATTATGATGCAGATGAATGGAGAGGTTCATGGAAAAAGGAAGGTGGTGGTGTGCTTGTTAACCAGTCACCTCATCAGCTTGATATTTTGCTTTGGTATATGGGTGAAATAGACGAGGTATACGGTATATGGAGAAACCTTAATCATCCGTATATTGAGGTTGAAGACACTGCAGTTGCAATAGTAAAATTCAAAAGCGGGGCAATTGGAAATATTCTTGTCAGCAACTCTCAGAAGCCTGGTATATACGGAAAGGTACATGTGCACGGTGAAAATGGTGCTTCCGCGGGTGTACAGACTGATGGTGGGGCAATGTTCATCGCAGGAAGAACGGGCGTAGCCGAACCTCCGGTAAATGATCTGTGGACAATTCCAGGGGAAGAACACCTGCTGAAAGAATGGATTAAGCGGGATACTGAAATTTTTAACAATTGTGATCCCACAGTATGCTATATCCAATATCAGATTGAAGATTTCATCAGTGCGATTGGGAAGGGCTCTGAACCGGCTGTTACTGGTGAGGACGGCAGGCGAACTGTGGAACTATTTTCAGCGATCTACCGTTCCAGCCGTGATAATGCACCTGTTAAATTTCCGCTTAATCCGGAACCAGGATTTGATGGCAGGGGATAAGAAGGCTGAAGGCAGCAGGCAGCAGGCAGAAGGCAAAACACCTCATAACCAGCACCCTGCACCCTGCTCCCTGCTCCCTGCCCCCTGCACCATCCTCTTAACCTAAGAAGTCTTTGAATATTATAAAAACAAAATAGCGATAGCCCATGCCACTAATCATTGTTGTCCTCGGAATCTGCCTTCTTCTTTTTCTGATCCTTGTTTTGAAGTTCAATTCTTTTTTATCTTTTGCCATTGTCTCTCTGGCGGTTGCCCTTGCTGAGGGTATGACACTCGACAAAGCGATTGTCTCAATTGAGAATGGAATAGGCAACACGATGGGCTTTCTGGTTCTGATCCTCGGTTTTGGCTCAATGCTTGGCAAGCTGGTTTCCGAAAGCGGGGCAGCTCAGAAAATAACCACTAAGCTTGTAAATGCTTTCGGACTGAAACATATACAGCTTGCTTTAATGCTGACAGGTTTTATAGTTGGCGTTTCGTTGTTTTATGATGTAGGTTTCTTCATTATGATCCCACTTGTTTTTACTGTTGCAGCATCAACAGGGCTTCCACTATTATATGTAGGATTACCAATGCTTGCGGCTTTGTCAGTGACTCATGGTTATCTTCCTCCACACCCGGCGCCTACAGCAATTGTTGGAGTATTTCATGCTGACCTTGGAAAGACACTTGTTTACGGAATAATTGTCGCAATCCCTGCGATTTTTGTTTCGGGACCTATTCTCTCGAAAGCACTTAGTAAAATAGAAGCTAAACCATTGGCAGAATTCATTAACCAGAAAGTATTAACAGATGAAGAGATGCCGGGATTCTGGATCAGTTTTTTTTCAGCCCTTTTACCGGTTATCCTCATTACTGTGGCAACCATAGCAGGGTTTCTTCTTCCGGAGGATAACCTGGTAAGAAAAGTGTTGGGTTGGATCGGCAATCCTGTTCTTGCCATGCTGCTCTCTGTTTTATTTGCAATTTATACACTTGGTCTGGCCAGAGGAAGAAAAATGACTGATATTATGAATTCCCTTGCTCATTCGGTGACAAGTATAACAATGATTATGCTCCTTATAGCAGGTGCCGGTGCATTAAAGCAGGTTCTTATTGACGCAGGTGTAAGCACATATATTGGCGGATTACTTAGTGAATCGACACTTTCACCTCTTTTCCTTGGATGGCTGATAGCAACTGTTCTACGTTTTTGTGTCGGTTCAGCTACAGTCTCAGGTATTACAACTGCTGGAATTGTGTTGCCACTGGTTACTGGTGGTGCTGTAAAACCTGAACTGATGGTTCTTGCAATTGGATCAGGAAGCCTGATGTTCGGACATGTTAATGATGGAGGATTCTGGCTTTTTAAAGAATACTTCAACCTTAGTATCAAGGATACATTAAAAACATGGTGTGTTATGGAGACATCCATTGGTATTATGGGATTAATTGGTGTGATGGTATTAAGTCTGTTTATAAAATAGCTATTTTGACAGGGTGAAACACAATCTGTGAACAGGGTAACATGAGAAAAATCTTTTTACTCTTTTATCTTTTATTGATTTTCTATGCTATTGAAGCCCAGGAAGGGTCTCCTATTCTTACCCATTACAACAAGATACGAGAAACTGAAGATCAAAGCTGGGCAATATGCCAGGATGAAAACAAGGTGATGCTTTTTGCAAACCGCAAGGGTATCTTGTCATTTGATGGAGTGGAATGGTCACCCCTTGGAATTCCAATCATTCCATTTGCTATTCAGATGAATCCTTATGACAGCAGGATCTATATCGCAGGTGAAAACAACTACGGTTATATCGAAAAAAATCAGATGGGATCGTATCGGTATGAATCGATGTCAGGCGATTCAGTTGATCTTGGTTTGATAACAAAAATAATTTTCAGTGATTCACTTGTCTGGTATTACAGCGAGAAGACAATAAGTTGTCATGATTTTAAAACCGGCAAGCTTCATCTGCGGCTTAACTCAGAACCGGGAATTCCTTATACGGGAATGTTTATAACTCCAAAGAATACATTTATTAATATTGCCAATAAAGGTTTATTCAGGTTGGAACACAATACTCTTTTTCCAATAGTAACAGGATACCTGACAAAAAACACTGACATACTGTTTTCACTTCCTTATGATAATAAAATGGTATTGGTTGGCTTTAGTGACGGGAACCTGTCACTCTTTGATGGAATAAAATATTACGATTATCAGCTGCAGGATGATGGATATATTAAGGATAATATATTGTCAGAAGGGATAAATATCGGAGATAGTCTTTATGCTTTTTCAACGCTTAGCGGGGGTGCTGTTGTATTGGATAAGATAAGTGGGAAGGTAAGGTTTACAATTAACAATGAAAACGGATTGCCTGATGATGAGATATTTGCAATTGGATATGATAATAGTGGAGGGCTATGGCTTTCACACCAGTTTGGCCTTACCCGGGCAGATCTTAATTTACCTGTTGGAAATTTCAGTATCTATCATGGTCTTAAAGGAAATCTAGCTACTTCACTCAAACATAATGACGAACTTTATGTGGCAACAAGTGAAGGAGTATTTTATCTGGCAGAGGAAAAAAATTACTCGGAAGTCGAAGTCCTGATAAAAAGTGAAAGTAACTCTAAAACGTCTGATAATAGCGATATACATTTAACTCCTTCTTTAATTCCTTCAACGCAGAAAGAAAAGGTTAATGAACCGCAGAATACCAGGAAAAATATCTTCACCAGAATATTTGGGAAGAAAATTGCACCAGTAAGTAGTGATACCATTAAAAAAACACCTGAACCTGCTACTACTGTTATTATCAGGACAGCACCTGTTGTTCAATATACATGGCAAAAGGTAAAAAGACTTAAGTCAATAAATTATATTTATAAAAAAGTTGAAGGATTTAATGAGAAATGCCGGCAGCTTGTTTCCACCAAACACGGTTTACTGGCTGCTACCAACAGGGGTCTTTATGTTATTAATAATCATAGGGCCAGTGTAATAGCAGATAACCGTTATGTTACTTTTATTAGCTGGAAACCTTATGACGATAAATATTCTATTGCAACAAATGATGGTTATTTTTTTGCCGGCTACAGGAATGGGAAATGGTTTATTGAGGTTCCGGATGAACAATTCACCTATCCTGTTTATTCTGTAGTTCAGTCCGGGGAAAAAATATTGTGGCTCGGAGGAGATAATGTTGCTTATAAAGTTGATCTTGGAACAGGCTCAGGTGGAGTAATTTACAAGCCATTCAGCATAAAGAATACCTTTCCTCAGCGATATCTTCTGAATTTAACAAATGATACAGTTTTTCTTCTGACCGAAACCGGGGTAAATTTTTATGATAAAACATCCGGTGGATTCTTTCAGTATAAAGCTGGATTATCTCCTTCAACACTTATGAAGGGATATAGTTATCCGCTATCTAATATTCCTCTCATCAGGTATGGTGATGAATGGATTTATACAGAAAAGGAAAAGCAAATACGAGGACGGGATATAACGTTACTTAAACTTTTTGATGAAATTGTATCAGTTACTACCGATAAAGATAATATCTGGGTTGTGGATAAAGAGAACCATCTTTTCAATATCAACCGAAAAAAGTCTTCCAGAGTAACTCCTGAGACGGACCTACTTATAAAATATGTCCAAAACGAGTCAGGAACAACCTTTAATCCTTCCAACATAGTTTTTAGAAGGGGAGACAATGTGATTGCTTTTGAAATTGTTGCACCTGGTTACCTGAAGGAGAATCTGACACAATATCAGTATTTCATTAATAAAATTATGACAGACTGGTCATCCTGGTCAACAAAAACAAGCTACAGTAAGCTGATACCTAAGTCAGGGAAGTACACTCTTTTTATAAGGGCAAAAGATCTATGGGGAGATATAGGAGAACCTGTTTCATTGGAATTCACTATCAAAGCACCTTTCACTGAGACCCCCATTTTCTTTATTATTTCAATATTCACAGCTTTGCTTATAATTTTCCTGATTGTGCGTTTCAGGGAAAGGCAGCTCCAGGAGAAAAACAGGATACTGGAGGATAAAGTAAAGGAAAGAACAGCTGAGATTGAAGCCCAGAAAGGTGAGATTACATCAAGTATCGAATATGCCAGCAGGATACAAATGGCAATGCTTCCTATGACCGATCTGTTTATGGAATACTTCTCTGAATTCTTTATTATTTTTAAACCGCGCGATATTGTAAGTGGTGATTTTTACTGGATTGGAGAAGATGAAAAAGATATTTTTCTGACAGTTGCTGACTGCACCGGGCATGGGGTTCCGGGAGCCTTTATGAGTACTCTGGGTATATCAGTCCTTAACGAGATCATTACTCATAACCGTGATCTGCAGGCAAATACTGTTTTGAACCTTTTACGGGAAAAGATCAAAACATCACTGCATCAGACTGGGAAAGAAGGAGAAGCAGCCGATGGTATGGATATTTCACTTTGTGTCTTCAGGAAAGACAGGAAAAGTATTCAGTTCTCCGGAGCATATAATCCCCTGTTTATTTTCAACGGGGGAGAATTCAAGGAATATAAAGCTGACAGAATGCCAATCGGGATCCATTATGGCTATGAACCTTCCTTCACCAATTATGAGATCAATGTAAAAAAAGGAGATGCAATTTATATTTTATCCGATGGATTGGTAGACCAGTTTGGCGGGCCCGAAAGCAGTAAATATAAAAAGGCGAATCTGAAAAAACTCTTATCTGAAATCTATTACAAGCCGATGGCAGAACAGAAAGTAATAATTGAAAGTGAATTTGAGAGGTGGAGAGGGAAAGCAGAACAAGTAGATGACATTACTATTATTGGTGTAAGAATATAACCGGTATAATTCTGTCCCGAGCCAGGAGCATGTCATCCTTCCGGAATAATTTATTATCTTTAAATCATAAATCATTTTGGTTTTAAAAATCTGTTAAATAACAACTTAATGAAAATAAAATTCATTGGTGCTGCAAGAGAGGTAACCGGGAGTAAGCATCTTATAACTACAGACTCAGGAAAACGTTTGCTGCTTGATTGCGGCATGTTCCAGGGGAAAGGACTCGAAACCGACGGTATGAACAGAGACCTCCTTTTTGACCCGTCAATGATCGATCACTTAATTCTTACGCATGCCCATATTGATCATGCCGGATTAATACCATATATATATAAGCTCGGTTTCAAGGGATCGATTATCTGTACAAATGCAACACGCGACTTATGCGCGATTATGCTTACCGATTCTGCTTTTATACAGGAACATGATACTCTTACTTTCAATAAACGCAGAGCTAAAAAAGGACTTCCTCTGGTAACACCTCTCTATTCTCAGGCTGATGCAACAGCCTGCATGAAACTTTTTATCGGTGTGCCATACGAAATGAAGTTCAGAATTGACGATAACATAAAGGTTAAGTTTACCAGCACGGGTCACATGCTTGGAAGTGCGGTAGCAAACATCGAGATAAAGGAAAGCGGGAAGATTAAAAGGATTGCATACACAGGTGATATAGGAAGACCGGTCGACCAGATACTTGCCCCACCAGTTCCCTTCCCGCAAGCTGACATCCTTATAACAGAATCAACATATGGCGACAGGCTTCACAATGACACTAAAGTAGCTGAAGAAGAACTTTTAAATGTCGTTATTGACACATGCGTTACTAAAGGAGGAAAGCTGATAATTCCTGCATTCAGTGTAGGCCGGACCCAGGAGATTGTTTTCGCGCTGAATAACTTCTTTAATCAGGGCAGACTGCCGAAAGTTGATATTTTTGTTGATAGCCCTCTGGCTGTAAATGCGACTACTGTCTTCAGAATGCATCCGGAGTGTTTCAATAAGGATTTTTTAGATGTTCTTGAAACAGATTCTGATCCATTCGGTTTTCCTAATCTGTTTTATATCAATAAGGTAGAGGATTCAAAAAAGCTGAATGATCATAAAAAGCCATGTGTAATTATTTCAGCATCAGGTATGATGGAAGCCGGCCGTGTTAAACATCACCTGGCAAATAATATTTCAGATGCTAAAAATACTGTCCTTGTTGTAGGATACTGTGCCCCCACAACATTAGGCGCCAGAATAGTAAAAGGTGATAAAGAGGTTTCAATCCACGGAACTGTATATGAAGTAAAAGCTGAGATAAAAAAGATTGAGTCATTCAGTGGTCACGGTGATTACAGGGAAATGATCAGCTTCCTTAGTTGCCAGGATAAAGCTGCAATTGAAAGAACATTTATCGTTCATGGTGAGTATGAAACACAGAAGAAATATGTCAGCTCTCTTCTGAGCGAGGGTTTTAAAAATATTGAAATCCCGGCTAAGGGCCAGGAATATGAAATCTGAAAAATTTCATATTGTTTGCAAAACGATTGATTCAAGTTACTATTTTTGCCCCGTCAATAATTTTACATAGGATTTCATCAGTTAAATATGGGAAGAGCATTTGAATACAGACGTGCATCAAAGGAGAAGAGATGGGATAAGATGTCCAAACTGTTTCCTAAACTTGGAAAGAATATTACTATTGCAGCCAAAGAGGGGGGGGCTGATCCGGATCTGAATGCCAAACTCAGAACTGCAATCCTGAATGCAAAATCGCAGAATATGCCCAAGGATAATATTGAAGCGGCAATAAAAAGGGCTTCCGGTAAAGATTCTGAGAATTTTGCTGAGATATGCTATGAAGGTAAAGGACCTCATGGTGTTCTTGTTTTTGTTGAGTGTGCGACAGATAATAACACACGTACTGTAGCTAATATAAAAGCCTATTTTAATAAATCAGGAGGGGGATTAGTGCCCACTGGTTCCCTGGAATTTATGTTTAACCGTAAGGCAGTATTTGAATTTGAATTACCTGATGATAAGAGTATTGAAGATGTTGAACTTGAATTGATTGAGTTCGGTTTGGAAGAGATAGAAAAACTTGATGATACTGTTTTTGTGTATGGAGATTACACCAACTTCGGATCATTATCAATGGCACTCGAAGAGATGGGTATTGAAGTAAAGAAGGCTTCTCTTAAAAGATTTCCGTTAAACCAGGTTGAATTCACGGAAGAACAATTGACAGATATTGAAAAACTGATCGACAGAATCGAAGATGATGACGATGTTCAGGCAGTGTACACAAATATTGCTTAGGATGATATGCCTTAGTTTTTCACTGCTGTATATATCTTCTTAATTCTTTTCTCACTGATCTCCACTCAGGAAATAACTCCGATAACAATTTGTAATATCCGGTTCCATGATTATGGTGTCTGAGATGACATAATTCATGAATTATTACATATTCAATATACAAGTCAGGAAGCTTGATCAGTTCGGTACTAAGTGTTATTTTTCCCCTATTTGAACAGCTGCCCCATCGTCTTTTCATTGTTCGTATAACCAGGCCTGTAGGTTTAAACGCCTGATTTTGATGTCTTTTAATCATTGTGCTGAATATCATGGGCAGGATAACAATAGCTTCATCTTTATAACCTTTATACAACAGTTTTTTTATTGCTTTTGCATCATCTGTTTTTTCTAGTCCGAGTTCAATTGTGCTGCCATTAAACCTTACATATGGTTTTTTTGATTTCTCAATTAACAGA
>Ga0208980_10002318_pt1 | contig 11551 bp, 11 predicted proteins | sample WetSurMetagenome_3_FD_187993 | JGI IMG/M metagenome (GOLD analysis project Ga0208980, IMG submission 187993) | Wetland microbial communities from Twitchell Island in the Sacramento Delta, sample from surface sediment Aug2011 Site A1 Bulk (version 2) | ecosystem: Environmental > Aquatic > Marine...
GCAATTACAACATCTGGATTGTTGACGGAGACATTGTAAGAGAGAAAATATACAAGGAATGGCTGTATGGAGGCAATGAACAGCGTTACATATTCAATCCAAAGGGAGAGATCTGGATCGACAATGACATATCAAGTGAAGAATTTGACCTCACAGTTGCACATGAGCTGAATGAGCGACACCTTATGGCTAAATTCGGATGGACCTACCAGGCAGCTCATGATTCTTCATTATCCCTCGAACTGACAATCAGGAAGAAAAATGAAGAAATCTGCCGCTCGCATGAAGCCGGATTAATGGAGGTAGGCGTGACCGATTCATACAATATTAAGGAGATCAAAAATTTGAAGGACAGCATCAGACTTGAGAATATCTATCGCGTACCAATGGGTACAAGAGATAACATTTCAATCTGGGTGGTGGATGGATATCTTGTACGTAAAAATATATATCCCGATTTTGGAGACAGCGGTAATGACCTGGTTTATCATTTTATTCCACCGAAGGAAATATGGATCGATGGTCAGGTTTCATGCGAGGAGACTGAATATTCCGTCTCGCTCGAAATGACGGAACGTAAGCTTATTGAGGAGGGAAAATCCTACAGTGATGCTTATGAGTCTGCAGTTCAGATGGTCCAGGATCAGAGAAAAAAGATGGAGAGCATTGCCGCATCCCATTTTAAGATTACCATTCCTGATTCACTTTCCCGTGATGTCGGGGTGATTGATCCTGCCGAAAGATAATATGAAACTGATTTTAAATTGGATTAACCTTTAATAAAATAATACAGATGATAATAAGTTGCATAACTAAAAAAGAAATTCGCAAAGGTGAAGATGTTAAAGCCCAGGACCTTCGTGAAGGAATTTTCAATCTTATTAAATCTGAGCATCCTGACTTTGACAAAGACTGTTTTATCACATTGGATGAGCTTAATCACTACAGAAGACACTACCTCAGTTCTCTGATAACAGAGGAGAAAGGAGAACTAGCAGTTGTCGACAGAGATGTAATGGATGCAATTAAAAACAATTCCATCCTTACGGAGAATATTGAAGATAAAATTGAAGGGAAGCTTACTTTAGGTCAGAAGCTTGCTGATAAAATTGCTTCGTTTGGAGGAAGCTGGACATTCATTATCATTTTCTTTTCATTTATTCTTGTATGGATGGGTATAAATATCTGGGTGTTGGCAACAAAACCTTTTGACCCGTTTCCATTTATACTTTTAAACCTGATTCTTTCATGTCTGGCATCAATTCAGGCACCTATAATTATGATGAGTCAGAACAGGAAAGAACAAAAGGACAGGCAGAGGGGTGAGCATGACTATAAAATCAACCTTAAAGCTGAGCTTGAAATTAAGCTATTGAGCGAAAAAATTGACCATCTGATTGTTCACCAGAATAAGAAACTACTTGAGATCCAGGAAATTCAAACTGATTATTTAGAAGATCTGATGAATAAAATGACAAAAAAATGAAACTTGAACACCATAAACAAAAAGTTGTACCCTTCCCTCAGTTCCTCATCAGGGTAGGTCGCTATGCTCTGGTTTCCGGCCTTCTGATTATATTTTCTGTTTGTATCGGAACCCTGGGATACCATCATTTCGGACAATTGAACTGGCTTGACAGCTTTCATATGGCATGCATGATCCTGACAGGAATGGGACCTGTTGTAGAAATGAAAACAAATGGTGCAAAACTTTTTTCATCTTTTTTTGCTCTCTACAGCGGTGTGGCCTTCTTAAGTATTACAGCAGTTTTCTTTGCTCCAATCATTCACAGGTTATTGCATATCTTACATGTCGAAACGGATTAAGACAATACAGCTAAATAGAAATCTATTAGTATAAAGAATATCAATAAGATGAAAATAAAAACAAATACCCGGAGCACTCATAAGGAAGAACATTTGAAAAGTTCGGATTTCATTACCGACATGGTCATCGGGATGTCTGACGGATTAACTGTTCCCTTTGCACTTGCTGCGGGTCTGAGCGGAGCTGTTCAAAGCAATTCAGTCGTTATTACGGCAGGCATTGCAGAAATAGTTGCAGGAAGCATTGCAATGGGTTTAGGTGGTTATCTGGCAGGCAAAACAGAGCAGGAACATTTTCAATCCGAGCTGAAACGGGAATATGATGAAGTTGAAAACATTCCTGAAAAAGAAAAGGAAGAGGTAAGGCTTATTTTTGCAGAATATGGAATAAATGGTCTTTCTCAAAATATCATAGCTGATGAGTTGGCTAAGGACAAAAACCTATGGGTCGATTTTATGATGAAATATGAACTGGGTCTGGAAAAGCCTGATGCCAACCGGGCAAGAAACAGTGCAGCAACCATTGGTCTTTCATATATCATTGGAGGACTTATTCCCCTGACGGCATATTTTTTTACCCGAACACCAATTAATGGTTTGATGATATCTGCAGTGCTCACTGTAATCTGCCTTTTCGTTTTTGGATATTTTAAAAGCAAAGTGACAGGACAGCCGCCTTTGAAAGGAGCCCTAAAGGTTACTCTTACTGGTGTTGTTGCGGCCGCAGCAGCTTTTCTAATAGCAAAAACATTCAATAATATTTTATAAAGAATACTTAATTAATTTTTCTTTATTATGTCAAAACTATTTTCATCTTTAATCATAAAGAATACCACCTTTAAAAACAGAATAGCCATGTCGCCCATGTGCCAGTATTCTGCAATAGACGGATTTACCAATGACTGGCACCTTGTACACCTTGGAAGCAGGGCTGTCGGAGGCTCAGGACTTATTATCACAGAGGCAACAGCTGTTTCACCCGAAGGACGGATTACTCCCGGAGATATCGGCCTCTGGAGTGATGAACACATAGCCGGACTCAGCAGGATAGTTAATTTTATACATCTGCAGGGTGCTATCGCCGGAATTCAGCTTGCTCATGCAGGAAGAAAAGCTTCCTGTGCAGTGCCCCGGGAAGGAGGAAGACAACTCGATGAAAAACACGGTGGCTGGCAGACGGTTGCCCCCTGTGAAATACCGTTTATACCTGTCGACAGAACGCCGGTTCAGTTAAGCCAGACAGGTATCCAAAAGGTTCTTACCGATTTCAGGGAGGCTGCCGGACGAGCCAGGATTGCTGGTTTTAAAGTGATTGAAATTCATAGTGCACATGGATACCTGTTACATGAATTTCTTTCTCCCCTGAGCAATCAACGCACAGATGAATATGGAGGTTCTTTTGAGAATCGTATCCGTTTATTGCTTCAGGTCATTGGTTCCGTTAAGTTGCAGTGGCCCGCAGAAAATCCTTTATTTGTCCGCATCTCGTCAACTGACTGGACAGAAGGAGGATGGACTATTGAAGAAAGTGTTAAGCTGGCTCATATATTGAAAGAGATAGGCGTAGATCTTATAGATTGTTCTTCCGGAGGTAACGTATTTGATGCTAAAACTCCGTTGGGCCCGGGTTACCAGGTTCCATTCTCCGAGGCAATCCGAAAAACCGGGATCTTAACAGGTGCAGTGGGAATGATAACAACTGCCAGTCAGGCCGAGTCAATACTGCATGAGGAAAAAGCTGATCTGGTGCTTTTGGCCAGGGAATTACTCAGAAACCCTTATTTCCCGCTGCTTGCTGCGAAAGAGCTTGGTGATGAAGTAGCATGGCCGGTACAATACCTCCGGGCCAGATAAATTAGGACCGGGTTAAACAAGCTTCCAAAAATCATTAGTTCCCTTTTGCATAACCCGATCAAAGTTCTTTCATCAGCCTGTACATGAACTCAACGCCATTAAAGAACTCCTTTACACCAATACGTTCATCCCGGCCATGAGCCCTCACATCATCAGCATCTCCAAACATTCCCGATACTCCATAAACTGGAATCCCGTCAGCACGAAGATATTTCCCGTCGGTCGCACCGGTAGACATAACAGGAGTTACTATTGCATCCGGCCACATTGAAGTTGATATTTTGTCAACTGCATCCAGCACATCTTTTCTGAGTGGTGACATGGGACCAGCTTTGCCCGCATATGTTTTAATAAGTTCAATTTGTGGATCATCTATTAATTTCATAAGCACCGATGCAACATGTTCTGTGTTGTCATTGGGAAGCATCCGGCAATTAACATTAACCGTGACAGTCTGAGGAAGTGCATTATTTGCATGACCTCCATTGATTATAGTTGCAACACAGGTAGTCCGCATAAGTGAATTATAAGAAGGGGAGCTGTTTGCAAGCCTGTTTGCTGCGGCAGTATCAAGAGGCAATCTCGATACAGCCAGCATGTCTGCTTTAACCTGCCCCTCTTCTTTCCGTGAATTCCGCTCAAAGAAAACTCTGGATGTTTCATCAAGGTTGATCGGAAAGTTATATTCTGATAGCCGGATAAGAGCTTCTGACATCCTGTAAATTGCGTTATCTTTTTCAGGCAAAGAGCTGTGACCACCTTTATTGTGTGTTTCTAGTGTAAAATCTGCGTAAACTTTTTCGCTGGTTTGAATTGTCATATTTATCTCCCGGCCATTTTTAATATCACCACCACCGCCATCAGGATTTATGCAATATTCGGCATCGATAAGCTCACGGCGATTTGCCAGCAGCCATTGGACACCATTTGCATTCCCTCCTTCTTCATTCTCAGTAAGAGCAATTATAATATCCCGTTCGGGCAGAAACTTTTCCTGCTTCAGCCTGATAAGATTTGCAATCAGATCGGCATCTTCGTTCTTCATGTCAGTTGTTCCACGACCATAAAAATAACCGTCAATTTCCTGGAATTTGAACGGATCAAATGACCAGTCCTGCCTAAAGGCTTCAACAACGTCGAGATGTCCTATAAACAATACCGGAGGCATGATCCCTTTCCCGCGGTACCTGACAACAAGGTTCATATGCTGAGCCTGAGGTCCGACAATATTTATGTCGCTTTCAGGGAATCCTGCATTACGGAGCCTTCGGGCCATAGCTTCTGCAGCTGGCGTACTTCCCATATTTACTGTTGTGTTGATTTCAACCAGTTCCCTGAAAATTTCCCTGGCAAGTTCCTGATTAGCACTCCTGTTTTGCTGGATCATATTTCCCTGTGCACAGGCAAGTTCCGTATAAATGGATATTGTAAGAACTAAAACTGAAACGGTAATCAGTTTCATGATGTTTAACTGTTAATAAAAAATTGAACAACTTATTTTCATTATCAAAAATACAGATTGATTTGAGAATGACAATTTAATTCAGTGATTGGGGAAAATTTAAAAATGGGATCTCTTTAAACGATGACAGCATAATCCAGGGACCTGAAAGGACTTAATAGAAGCACCATACAAAGTATCACAAAGGACAGCCTGTGTAATTTAAACAGTCTCTTTCAATCCATTAAGATATTCCATATCATCTTCTGCGATGATAAAATCGATATCCAGATTTTGAAGAATCCTTTCAGGATGCGTTGATTTTGGCAAAGGGATTACACCTTTCTGCAGAACATATTGAATACAAATCTGTGGCAGGGTGGTTTGATATTTCTCAGCGATTGCGGTGATTTTGGTATTTCCTACTATAGAACCTGAAGCCAGCGGTGAATACCCTTCGACCAGTATATTATTTTTCTGACAAAACCGGGTAATCTCTTCCTGTGTATAACCGATGTAGTATTTGATTTGATTTGCCATCGGAACGATGTTACAATTATTCAGAATAGCGGTAAGGTCTGAAACTGAAAAATTTGAAACGCCGATAGCATGACTTCGTCCGCTGTTGTATATTTCTTCCATGGCTTTCCAGACGATTATGTTCTCTTTTGTGAAATCAGCACCCTTATTGTTCCAGGGCCATGGGGCATGGATCAGATAAAGATCGATATAATCAATGTTGAGATTTTCAATTGTTCTGTCAAAATATTTTAATGCCCCTTCATAGGTTTTAATTTCAGCTGGCAGTTTTGATGTCACAAAGATTTCGCTTCTCGAAATTCCGGAATTTCGGACAGCTTCTCCAACACTTTTCTCATTCCCATAGGCATAAGCGGTATCAATATGCCTGTAGCCGTTTTTCAGGGCAAAGGATACGGCGCTATATGCAATTCCCCCATCAGGTATTTGCCAGGTACCAAAACCTATTGCAGGAATTCTAACTCCGTTGCTTAATGTAAAATCGGGCTGAAGTTTCATTTTTTAGCTTTTTATATCACATTAGGATCATGATCCTGCGAAATTCGTAAACGTAAATTATTTTTCAAATACGGTTGACTTGATTTCCAGGCTAACCCATTTCAACTATAACAGAATGGGTGGTACCAGCTTTAAAAACAGGTAACAGGTTAGAATTTTGAATGCTGCCATCGATGGTAACTTTAGCAACCCCTTTGGCTACATGACTGTTGTTTACAACTTTGATTTCATAGGTAGCTCCCCTGAATTTACGGGTCACTTCAAAGCCATCCCAGGATTTAGGGATACAGGGATCAATTTTTAATCCATCATAATCAGGCTGAATTCCCAGGATAAACTGACTTATTGCGTAGAAATTCCATGATGCGGATCCTGTAAGCCAGGAATTTTTAGCCTCGCCAGGTTTGAAGGAATCTTTCCCGGCTACCATTTGTGCATAGACATATGGCTCGGTTTTGTGAAGTTCGCTTATATCCTCAAGGTACGAAGGACATATCTTTTTATAGTAATCCCATGCCTGTTCTCCCCGGCCAATGATCGTTTCTCCAATCATTATCCATGGATTGTTATGACAGAAAACACTTGCGTTTTCCTTGTATCCTGCAGGATAGCTTGAAATCTCTCCGTATTCAATGTAATATTTTGTGAATGCAGGGTTGTTCAGCACAATTCCGAATTCAGTATCCATGCGTTCTTTAACCGAGTCGAGAGCTTTTTCACAAAGACCATCTTCAAGGCCAATACCGGCCATTGAGCACCAACCGTTTGATTCGATAAATATCTTTCCCTCTTCATTCTCTTTGCTGCCAATTTTATGTCCGTAGTAGTCGTAAGCACGGATGAACCATTCACCATCCCAACCGTGTATTTTTACTGTTGCTATCATTTTGTCGACCTCAATTTGTGCACGGGAAGCTTCAGAGGTTTTACCCAGCTTTTTGCAGAGTTCAATATAATCCCTCCCGTAAACCACAAAAAGGCCGGCAATCATAAGTGATTCTGCTTTTGATCCTTCGGTCTTATTTTCAGTTGTCTGGAATGACTCATTGGGATCGTTCGAGAAGCAGTTGAGGTTCAGACAGTCATTCCAGTCAGCACGGCCGATCAATGGCAATCCATGAGGACCTAGATTGTGCACTACATGATCGAATGAAACAGTAAGGTGATCGAATAATGAACGAGCTACACTCATGTCGTTATCGAAAGGTACCATTTCATCAAGAATGCCGAAATCGCCCGATTCCTTAATATAACTGATTGTTCCGAGGATCAGCCACATAGGGTCGTCGTTGAAGCCGCCGCCGATATCATTGTTGCCGCGTTTGGTCAGCGGCTGGTATTGATGATAACAGCCGCCATCCTGAAATTGTGTTGAAGCAATGTCGATGATGCGTTCGCGTGCCCGTTCCGGTATTTGATGGACGAAGCCAATCAGATCCTGATTCGAATCGCGGAAACCCATACCCCGGCCTATCCCACTCTCGAAAAATGATGCCGAACGGGAGAAGCAGAAAGTGATCATACACTGGTACTGGTTCCATATGTTCACCATACGGTCGAGGTTATTATCGTCAGAGCTTACATTATAAATACTGAGCAGGTTGTCCCAGTAGAGGCGTAGTTCATCAAATGCAGTATCAACTTTTTCAGCAGTATCGAATTTAGCAATTGTAGCTTTTGCTTTGTTTTTATTAATCACACCCTTCGACTCCCATTTTTCTTCCTCAGCATTTTCAACATATCCCAGTATAAACACAAAATCTTTCGATTCGCAGGGTTTCAATTCAACCTCGATGCAGTGCGAAGCAATGGGCGACCAGCCATGAGCAACGCTATTGGCCGGATTTCCTTTGATAACTACCTGCGGTTCATTAAACCCATTATAAAGTCCAAAGAAAGTTTCGCGATCGGTATCGAAACCCTTTACAGGAGTATTTACAGAATAATAAGCATAATGATCGCGGCGCTCCTTGTATTCGGTTTTATGGTAGATAACCGAACCTTCAATTTCCACTTCCCCGGTGGAGAAATTACGCTGGAAGTTTTCCATGTCAGAAGCTGCATTCCACAGACACCATTCGGTAAATGAAAATACTTTTAGGTTCCTGATTTCTGAAGAGTTGTTGGTAAGGGTAAGTTTTTGAACTTCAGCCCAGGTTTTCAGCGGAACAAAAAAGAGTACTTTTGCAGATATGCCATTTTTCACCCCTTCAATGGAGGTATAATTCATACCATGACGGCATTCGTATTTATCTAAAGGGGTTTTGCATGGTTTCCAGCCCGGCGACCATACTGTTGCTTCATCCCTGATATAAAAGTAGCGGCCGCCACTGTCCATAGGGACATTGTTGTAGCGATAGCGTGTCAGACGGCGGAATTTAGCATCCTTGTAAAAGGTGTATCCCCCTGCTGTGTTTGATATCAGTGAAAAGAAATCCTCGGTACCAAGGTAATTAATCCATGGCCACGGGGTTTGCGGGTTAGTAATTACGTATTCCCTGTTTTGATCGTCGAAATATCCGAATTTCATGGTTTTTACTGATTATTGTTATGATATCCTTTAATATGACATTGTAATTGCTGACGTTATGCAAGTTCTTTTGCTCTTCTGCTGTTTAATTCAATAGTAATAGCATCCATTTTCTTCTGATTTAATGGATAAAGGGTCATGACACCGGCAGCAATCAAAGCTACAATTGCAGGTATCCAGCTCATAAGCATGATGATACCCGGAACTGCCCCCTGGATGGAGAGTGTATCCTGTCCTTTATAATGAAATGCAGCCAGAACAAATCCAATAATTGCACCGGCAATGCCTCCTCCAAATTTGGTTGCGAAAGAACCTGCCGAATATACAAGCCCTGTGGCTCTGCGTCCGTTCTTAAATTCTGAATAATCGGCAGCATCACCAAGCATGGCAAAGAAAAGTGTTGGGAATATGGCAGCTCCAAACTCGGAGATGATACCAATTGTAAAAATAGCTATTGTATTTTCCGGTTTACAAAAAACAAACAGTGCATTTACAACACCTGAGAAAATAAGGGCAGCTATAAAAAGATTACGTTTACCGTATCGTTTTCCCAGGGGGGATGTTACCATTGCGCCAGCTATTGAAGCCAGCATTAATGCAACCATAAAGGAAGCAGCCAGCAGCTGGTTATGGAGATAATGGGAAAAGTATATTACTACAATACCCTGTTTTATAGAGTTGTAAACATTGAAAAGAAGTCCGATAAGCAGGAGTATTATCCATGGCCTGTTTCTGATGAGGTCCTTCAGATCTTTTCCCAGGTTTGTCTGCTGTTCTTTTGGCGGTTTAACACGTTCCTTAGTGGTTGCGAAAGTTAACATCAGAAAAACGGACAGGAAAACCGATAAAAGATAAATTGAATTGGTATAACCTCTCTTCTGGTCAATGATGGATATTTTTTCAGCCTCAAGGTTTTCTTCACCGGTTACGATAAAAGAGTATTTTTTATTGGCCTCCATTGAAAAACTTTTGCCTTTGGTAGGAGCATTAGTGATGTCGCTGCCTGCGGCTTCGGCCCAGTTAAAAAGTGCAATCCCATCCTTGGTTTTGATGTTGACATTTCTGATATCCTCATTGGTTGAAACTGTTACTTCGTATTTTTGGGATTCCAGTTTACTTACCTCAATAGACGGATTAATATTTCCAAAGTGAGCTACCAAAAACAACAAAGCTCCCTGAACCACCATGCCCCCTGTAAAGGCGCCAACCATTCGATATGAACCCAGACTTGTGCGTTCTTTGTCGTCGCCTGTCATTACAGCCATTAATGCGCCGTAGGGAATATTATTCGCAGTGTAAAGAATAAAAAATGTCAGATAAGTGACATAGGCATAAACTATTTTCCCTGTCGGACTTAAATCAGGGGCTGTAAAGAGCAATGATAATGCTATTCCCAAAGGAATGGCTGTCCATAAAATCCATGGGCGGAATTTGCCATATCTGGAATTTGTCCTATCGCAGATTATACCCATTATAACATCGACAATTCCATCGCCGAACCTGGCGATCAACATAAGAACTCCGACAGTGGCAGGATTTAATCCAAATACATCAGTATAAAAGATAAAAAGGAATGTCGACACACCCCTCCAGGCAATATTTGCAGCTCCGTCTCCAAGTGCATATCCGATTTTCTCAGATACCTTAAGTTTTTGAATTATTGAATTCATGACAATTAGATTAGGTTTTTCTCAGCGCTTTGATGATTTTGATATAAAAATAACTATTTTCCACTGTTCTGGAATAGTACACCTATTGACAACAGCAGAAAAATGGATTATATTTAAGAAGCTTTTCATCCAGACTTAAAGTCAGATTATGAACATTGAGACTCTGAGAGAATACTGTATTTCGAAAAAGAATGTTACCGAAAGTTTTCCTTTTGGCGATGATACACTTGTTTTCAAGAGGGAAGGAAGGATTTTTGTCCTGGCTAATCTAGATGGCGAACTAAGCGTAAATCTGAAATGTGACCCGGCTCTTGCTATTGAACTGAGAGAACGATATTCATCTGTAGTGCCAGGGTACCATATGAATAAAAAGCACTGGAACACAATTTATATTGACGGATCAATTCCCGATAAGGAAATATTTTCATTGATTGATCATTCTTATGAACTTGTTCTGAAAAAGAAGTAACCCGTTTTATAAATTACAACGGTACATTAGTAGAAATCTATCTGTGAGATAAATTTGAAAATTTGAAAATAACAATCAATTAAACAAAAATAAATATGAGGGATGATACGGAATATTGGTTATTGATTTGCAAGAATTCACCCTCATATCCCTTCGAAGATCAATTATTAACTGATGTCAGGGAATTAATAAAAATCTTGTCCAAAATTATAAGTATATCCCGGTCATAATCATTTCTTAATTAGTCATTTTCAAATTTTCAAATTATCACATTTTCAAATTAATTAATTTATGAAAATATTGATATTGTGTACCGGTAACAGTTGCCGTAGCCAGATGGCTCAGGGCTTTCTACAATCATTCGACAAAAGATTGCAGGTCTTCTCTGCAGGAACTGAACCAGCCGCACGAATAAATCCGACAGCTGTCAAGGTCATGAAAGAGGTGGGTATTGATATAAGTAACCATAAACCTAGAAATGTTGATCAATATCTGAACGAAGAATGGGACTATGTCATCACTGTTTGTGATGATGCCAATGAATCATGCCCAGTATTCCCTGGAAAAGTAAGGAATCGCCTGCATCTTGGATTTGAAGATCCTTCAAAAGTAAAAGGGTCATATATTGAAATCATGAATGCCTTTTACAATATCAGGAACGAAATAAGGGATGAATTTTACGGATTATTTGAATCGGAATTAAAGAAAAAATTATGAGGGCA
>Ga0208980_10002319_pt1 | contig 11550 bp, 8 predicted proteins | sample WetSurMetagenome_3_FD_187993 | JGI IMG/M metagenome (GOLD analysis project Ga0208980, IMG submission 187993) | Wetland microbial communities from Twitchell Island in the Sacramento Delta, sample from surface sediment Aug2011 Site A1 Bulk (version 2) | ecosystem: Environmental > Aquatic > Marine...
AGGGCTTGGTTACTATTTCCCCACATTCCCCACAAAATATATATACCCCCCCTATGTTTTTTGTAATGGATTAAGTTTTTGCTATAAGCCAATATCAGGGATTTTATGCATAGCGTCTTTTCTTACGCTGTCGATAATATCCGCGTAAACCTGCGTGGTTTTTACTTCGTTATGGCCCATCAATTTAGACACGGTGTAAATATCGACGCCATTACATAACAAACTGACTGCAAAGGTGTGTCTTCCGCTGTGAAAGGTCACGTGCTTGGTGATCCCGGCGGCCATTGCCCACCGCAACAGCTCCGTGTTCATATAAGCGGAATACTTCAGGGTTTGAAAAACGCGGCCCTGTCTGGCTGGTTCGCCCATCAATTGGTAGGCTTGCGGTGGAATATCCAGATATTGCAGGTTGCCGGTTTTCTTCTGGTTAAATGTGATCCGATGAACGCCGTCAAACTGGCTAATCTCAGACCAATCTAGTTTGTTAATGTCACTCCAGCGTAACCCGGTCAAACAGGAAAACAGGAAGGCATTTTTTAATACATCATAGCGGCACTCTGTTTTAACCAGTGCCCGGACTTCATCAATTGTTAAATAAACCCGCTCTGTCGATTCGGCTTTAATGCCTTTCACCTGCTGCAACGGGTTTTTGCTGATAATGCCTTTTGCATAGGCGTCATTAATAACGGCTCTGATCTTATTGAAATAAACGGATGCTGTCCCCTTGCTGATAGGGTTGCCGCTTTTGGTTTTGGCCTGGGTGTCTAAGTATTTTTTAACGCCATTAAGCCAATCAACAGTAACTTGCTCAAAAGTTAGGCTTTCGTCTGGGTGATAGCGTTTAAGGTGAACCAGGCAACCGGCCCACACTGAGTAGTTAGTGCTGCTGTCATTGGTTTTTTTAGTCTCCATGATCCGGTTAAAAAAACTGTAAAAGTTGGTGCTGTTTTTGGTGGTATCAGTGAAGCCATGTTGACCACTTGCAGCCTCAGCAATGCGTTTTGATTTTATGGCCTCAACCAGTTGCAGTGTTTCTTTGTTGTGCTGCTTTTCGGGTTTGGTTTTTGGGTTGGTGTAGAGATACAAGTCTAAAGGCTCTCGTTTTCTATCATGTTCCACCTTTCCGGCTTCGTTTCTTCGGCTGCCATACCAATAAATAAGGCGAATATTTTGTTTATCGCCTGCCTTGTTGATTCGCTTCTCAATTGTTATTTTCATTATGCTGTTACCCCGTGTTACCCAAGAAAAGGCTAGGTAGTAATTGTACGGGGTAACAAAAGACTAAGTAAAGGAAAACATGAGCAAACAAAAAAGGGCTTGTATCTCTACAAACCCTTATTTTATTGACTTTGTTTATTTGTTGTTTTCCCTTGTTTTACTACTTTACTTTCCAATACAAAAACTGGAAAATATTTTTCCAAGCAAATCATCTGAAGAAACTGTCCCGGTAATTTCGGCAAGGCTCATTTGTGCTTGTCTTAAATCTTCAGCGACCAATTCGCCAGCCTGGCTGACTTGTAACTGGTTTAACGCACTTTCTACATAGTCATAGCCTTTTCTTAAAGCTTCTATGTGTCGTCTTCTGGCAATAAAAACGTTATCTGTGGCTTCATTAAAACCGACACTTTGTTTGAGATGTTGTTTTAATAAATCCATGCCCTCCCCTGTTTTAATGGACAGATAACAACTGTATCCATCTTCTGTGTGTTTTATTTCAGGTGCTATGCCTGGCAAGTCAATTTTGTTATAAACTTTGGTGATATCTATGTTGGCGGGCAGGGTTTTTAATAAATCATCTGTTTCAGGTTCCCTGACATCAATAAGTAATAATATTTTGTCGGCTTTCCGGATTTCTTCATGCGCTCTACGCATGCCTTCTTTTTCTATCGAATTGTCGCTTTCCCGCAATCCGGCTGTATCAATAATATGCAAAGGCATGCCATCCAGCTGAATACGTTCTCTCAATACGTCTCGGGTAGTGCCGGCTATATCGGTGACTATCGCAGCTTCATGTCCGGCGAGTGCATTAAGCAGACTGGATTTTCCGGCGTTAGGTTTACCTGCCAAAACTACGGTCATGCCATCCCGCAACAATCGGCCTTGTTGGGCTGTTTTTTGTATTTGCCGGATGCTTTGCAATAATCTGATTATGCGATTTTCGACGACACCATCGGTTAAAAAATCGATTTCTTCATCCACAAAATCGATAGCAGCTTCCACGTAGATACGAAGTTCAGTCAATTCAGAAACCAGTTCATTGACTTGGGCTGAGAAAACACCTTGCATGGATTTTTGTGCAGAACGGGCAGATTGTTCAGTGCTGCTTTCAATTAAATCAGCAACAGCTTCAGCTTGTGCCAGGTCGAGTTTGTTATTCAGGAAAGCGCGTTCGGTAAATTCACCTGGATTGGCTAATCTGGCGCCTAACGATATGACACGCCGTAACAGCATATCCAATACGACTGAACCACCATGGCCTTGCAGTTCAAGTATGTCTTCACCCGTATAAGAAGCCGGCGCGGGAAAATAGAGAATAATGCCGGAATCAATCACGGAACCGTCATCATCTATAAATGATGAAAACAGCGCGTGTCTGGGGACTAATGATTTATTGAGGAGTTTTTTAGAGATTTCAGTAACCTGGGCTCCTGAAATGCGAATTATACCAACACCGCCATTCCCTGGCGGTGTTGCAATAGCTGCAATGGTATCCTGGTTTACAGACAAGTTATCCCGCTTTTTCTATCTGCTTGGTAATGTAGGTCTGTTGAATGATAGACAGTGTGTTATTAATAACCCAGTATAAAACCAGACCAGCCGGAAAAAACAGGAAGAAGACGGTAAAGACAATCGGAAACATCTTCATCACTTTAGCTTGAATAGGATCAATCGGTGCAGGGTTCAGACTTTGCTGAATTTTCATCGTAACCCCCATTATCAATGGCAAGATGAAGAAAGGATCCTGTATTGATAAATCTTGTATCCATAACATAAAGGGCGCTTGACGAAACTCAACCGTTTCACTTAATACCCAATAAAGCGCCATAAATACCGGAATCTGAATCAGGATGGGCAAACAGCCACCCAGCGGATTTACCTTTTCTTTTTTGTACAAAGACATCATTTCGGTATTGAAACGGGGTCTGTCATCAGCAAAGCGCTCTTGCAGTTCTTTAAGGCGCGGCTGAATCTTACGCATTTTAGCCATTGATTTGAAACTGGCTTGTGACAATGGAAAGAACAATAGCTTAATACAGAGTGTTACACCTATAATGGCAACGCCCCAGTTACCTATCACACTGTGAATTTTATCCAGTAGCCAATAGATAGGTTTACCAATAAAAGTTAAAACGCTGTAATCAACCGTAAGTTCAAGACCTGGGGCTATTGCTTCCATCATCGGCTGAATTTTAGGTCCTGCAAATAATTGGGAAACAAATTGGGCTTCTGTATTCGCTTCAACTGTTACCGGCGGAGAATATGTACCAATAACATAACGTCCGTCTTTTAATTCTTTTGTATAAAAATGGTTTTCCTGTTCAGCGGGTGGAATCCAGGCAGAGGCAAAATAATGTTGAATCATTGCTGTCCAACCACCTTTGCTGGTGACATCAAGATTCTCTTCAGCCATATCATCAAAACTTATTTTTTGATATTTATTCTTTTCGGTATAAATGACACCACCATCATATGCTCTCATGCCGCCCGTCAGCATATTACCCTTACCTGTTGTATCCGGCACTTTTAATAACTGACTGTATTGTCTGCCGGACCAGGCTTTTCCAGAATTATTGCTGACTTTTTGGTCCAGTGTTATATCGTAACTTCCACGTTTAAAAGTGAATAATTTGGTAACAACAAGACCATTGTTATCGGTCCATGTTAGAGGTACTGTCAAACTGTCTTGACCGGGTTGCAATATGTAACTGTCTTGTTCATTCGAGAAAACCGTATAATGATTTGGCGCAGCAGCTAAACCGCTACCCGCTATCAGCCCACTTTGAGCAACAAATAGTTTTTCTTCATTATTATTAAACAAACGCACGGGCGCAGTGTTTGTTTCAGCTACGTCCATGCCAACCATTTTACGTAAACTGTTTACAAAGGTATTCGCTTTTTCTACAGGATAGTTTAACAAATCCAGATTGGTGATTGTGCCGCCTTGTAAATCAATTTCAAGCGCAATAACATCCGTTTTAACTTTTACTGTTTTAGCGGGAGATGCCGTAGCAGCAGAAAGTGACACTGGATTTTGTGCTGTAGTTTCTGGTTGTGAAGCTGCTCCTGCTGCTATTGGTAAATCTTCCTTTGCAGTAGCGACTTCTGGATTTACAATTGCAGCAACTTCGGGTTTCGGGCCATAGTCTTGTTGCCAGGCCTGCCACAACATAAACACAAGCATTGCAAACGTAACGACTAGTATAAATCTTATATTATCCATTCTTATTACCAAATTTTTCCGGAACGGGATCAATGCCCCCTTGATGAAAAGGGTGGCATTTTAATAATCTTTTGAGAGTGAGATAAGAGCCAATAATAGCACCGTGACGCTGAAGTGCTTCTAAGGAATAACTTGAACAGCTTGGATAAAAACGACAGTTAGAGCCAAGCAAAGGGCTAATAAAGTATTTATAAAACTTTATAATTGCTATGAGCATGAAGCGCATCGGGATACCAACTTAAGCCAATGCTTTTCCAATGACTTTCTTAATAATTCCTGTGGAGCATCTCCTGCTTCCCTGCGAGCTAAAACAACAATGTCTAAATTTCCCAAGTTTTCTTGTTGTATTCTAAAATTTTCCCGCACAGCTCGTTTAATCACGTTTCTGTGTACTGCCTTTTTTATATTTTTTTTCGCAATTGCCAAGCCTAACCTCGGATGATCGAAATCATTCTTTATGGCTAAAAGGGTAAAATACGTATCACTCGACTTTACAGGCTTAGCAAAAACTTTTTTATATTCAGCCGGTTTTTTTAACCGTAACTGCGGAGGAAAATTAAAATTGTGCTCTGTCACCCAATATCAACTAAACAGTTAGCTTGGCGCGGCCTTTTGCTCTGCGGGCATTTAAAACTTTACGGCCACCTACAGTTGACATTCTTGAACGAAAACCGTGAGTTCTAGCACGTTTAATTTTACTAGGTTGGTATGTTCTTTTCATATTACTAAAGCCTATTCAGATGAGTGTTAACAAAAACAGATAAAAAAGACTACGGATGATAAAATAATCTGTATAGCCTGTCAATTCTGTAGTGCAATGTTTTATTGCTGTATAGTGACTAAAAGCAAACTTCTCCCCACTCAACACATATCAATACCTTACCTATTCAATGAGCTCAATTTGGGATAACTGCCTTACTAAACTTGAAAATGAAATTCCCGGTTCTGATTTTAGTACCTGGATACGGCCTTTACAGGCCATAGAAAGCAATGGACAACTAAAATTACTGGCACCTAACCGCTTTGTTTTGGACTGGGTCAAGCAACATTATTTTGCAAAAATTGAAGAATCCATTCATGAATTTTCTAACGGAAAATTAGACTTGAATCTTGAGATTGGTTCAAAAAAGTCGACAACTCCCGCCGCAATAAATAGCGTAAAGCCGGTAGAAATAAAAAAAACCAGTCCTAACTTTCTTAACAAAGCTTTTACTTTTGAAAATTTTGTTGAGGGCAAATCCAATCAATTGGCAAGAGCTGCTTCAATTCAGGTTTCTGAAAATATAGGCAAAGCCTACAATCCTTTACTTATCTATGGCAGTTCCGGTTTGGGCAAAACTCATATTATGCACGCTATAGGTAATGCGGTTTTTCAAAAAAATCCCTCAGCAACGATTGTTTATCTGCACTCTGAAAAATTTGTTCAGGATATGGTCAGGGCATTGCAGCAAAATTCCATTAATTCATTTAAAGAATATTACCGTGGGATAGATGTGCTTTTAATTGATGATATTCAATTTTTTGCCGGGAAAGAGCGTTCCCAGGAAGAGTTCTTTCATACCTTCAATACGCTATTGGAAAAAAAACACCAAATTGTTTTAACCTGTGACAAATATCCCAAAGAAATTATTGGTCTTGAAGACCGGCTAAAATCAAGATTTGGTTGTGGGCTTCCTGTTTCAATTGAACCACCCGATATGGAAACCAGGGCAGCTATTTTAATGAAAAAAGCAGCTCAGGTTAATGTGGAGCTTTCTCAGGAAGTCGCATTTTTTATTGCCAAAAAAATTCCTTTTAATGTGCGTGATCTTGAAGGCGCTTTAAGACGTGTGATAGCCAACGCACAATTTACCGGACGAGAAATCACCATTGAATTTACAAAAGAAGCGTTGCATGATCTGATCTCCTTAAAAGATAAGCTCGTCAATATAGACAATATCCAAAAAACAGTTGCTGAGTATTTTAAAATTCGAGTTGCAGATTTATCATCAAAAAATAGAAAGCAAACGGTTACCCGTCCACGACAAATGGCTATGTGTTTGGCCAGAGAACTAACATCACACAGCTTTCCTGAAATTGGTGATGCATTTGGTGGACGCGATCACACGACCGTCATGAATGCCTGTAAAAAAATTAATGAATTAAAAGAAGCGGATCACAAGGTTGCAGAAGATTACTCCAATTTGTTAAGAACACTGTCACATTAAATGTGGTATGCATCAAATTGTTCTAATTGTTAAGAAAGTGTGTGGATAAATCGGTGTATAAATCCATTATTACTGAGGATAATACTGTGTATAAATTTTGATATTTTTATTGTCCATTATTTAAACAGGATTTATGCACAACCTGATAACAGCACAAAAAACTAGCCAATTTATTGATTAAATTAAATAAAATATGATTATCAACAGATTTTTTTAAGCTAGTAGTAATAAGGTAAGATTTAAGTATTATTTATTATTACATTGTAAGATTTACGTCTTTACAGCAAATAATCAGTGCGTGTAAAAAAAACAATTCCTGCAAGGATTTCCGGTGTTCGTTCTGTTTAAACAATCCGCAAAACCTTTATGCAGACCACATCTTGAAATGTATGTGGACAACACTGTGGATAACTCTGTTATTTCTGTGCCCAATTCTGTGTATAAAATTTAACATTATTTTGCCTTTTTATTTAAACAGGCCTTATACACAACCTGATAACAGTTTCATAACATCAATAAGAACCTGATTATTATAATTAATATATGGTTATCCACAGATTTTTAACAAGTTAACAGTAGTAATAATATAAAACATATGAAATTTATTATTAACCGAGAAGAAATCTTAACGCCTTTGCAGCAAATTGTCAGTGTCATAGAAAAAAGACAAACCATGCCAATTCTTTCGAATGTGTTGATTGTTATTGACGATGATCAATTAATTTTAACGGGCACGGATCTGGAAATTCAGATTATCGCTAAAATTAACATTACATCAGCAACGCCTGGTTCAATTACTGTTCCTGCCAGAAAATTTTTAGATATCTGCAGGCTTTTACCTAATGGAGCTGAAATAAAATTTGAACAACTGGATGATAAAGTAAAAATATTATCTAATCGTAGCCGATTTTCTTTAAGTTGTTTGCCTGCGGATAATTATCCTGAATTCTCTGAATCTGAATTAGAGAACCAATTTTTTATTAATGCCGGTAAATTTAAAAAAGCACTTGATAAGACTGTATTTTGCATGGCTAATCAGGATGTCCGCTATTATCTGAATGGTTTATTGCTTAATATCTCCAATAGCAAAATAAAACTGGTTGCCTCTGATGGTCATCGTTTGTCTATTTATGAAGATACTTTAGATGAGGGTACAGGTTATGAAGCCAGGATTATCCTTCCTAGAAAAGGTGTTTTGGAACTCGGTCGATTACTTGATGATCCGGATGCTGAACTAAAAATTGAGTTTTCTAACAACAACATTAGAATTTTTATAAAGAATCTGATTTTTTCAGCGAAATTAGTAGATTCAAAATATCCTGATTTTGGCAAAGTTTTTCAACAAGAGTTTTTTAATCCAATTCATATTCAAAAACAAATATTAAAAGATGCGTTAACCCGTGTTGCTATTTTATCTAATGAAAAATTTAAAGGCATTACCCTGGATATAACGCCTGATAGTTTAAGAATCAGTACACATAACCCTGAACATGATGAAGCTGAAGAAGAACTGGTTATCGAGTATGAGGGAGAGCCGCTATCTATTGCCTTCAATGCCCAATATTTACAAGATGCTGTTTCAAATCTCGATTCTGAGATTGCTGTATTAACGATTGCAAGTAACGCCAGCAGTTGTTTTATAGATGAACCTAACGTTTGTGTTTACAAATTTATTGTGATGCCCATGAGGATATAAGATTCACTTTTATGACGTTATTGAAACTGGATATTTATGCAGTTAGAAATATCCAAAAAGAAACTATCATCCCAGCGCCGAAACTCAATTTTATAGTTGGAGAAAATGCCAGTGGCAAAAGTGCTGTCATTGAAGCCATTTTTATTTTAGGCCGCGCTAAATCTTTCCGTTCTGCAACTATTAAGCCTGTTATCAATTTTACGCAAAATCATTTAATTGTTTCCGCACAAACATTGCAATCGAATGGCAGTTCTATCCATTTAGGTATACAGCTTGATAGTAAAAGTTTTTGTTGTCGTATTAATCAGCAATCAACACAAAAAAGATCAGATCTCGCTTATGCTTTGCCGTTGCAAATTATTCATCCCAAAAGTTACGAGCTGCTTGATGCGGGTCCACAATTCAGAAGAGAATTTTTAGATTGGGGTGTTTTCAATGATGATGAAAATTTTTTGCCTGCATGGCGAAATTTCAAAAAAGCGTTATCACAACGAAATTCACTACTAAAAGCAAAGCGACCTGAGCATATCAATGTTTGGGATAAAGAACTGGTTTATTACGGTACAATAGTCAATAGTTACCGGCAACTCTATTTGCAAAAGCTTGAGCCGGTATTCACGGATATTATCGATAGATTTCTTCAGATTGATGATATTAATATAAAGCTTATATCAGGCTGGGATACATCCCTGGATTTTCAACAGGTTTTAGCTCAAGATCTGGAAAAAGACCTGCGTTATGGATTTACTCATAGTGGTCCACACCGTGGTGACTTTCAGCTATTGGTTAGTAACAGGTTGGCCAAAGATTTTGTTTCTCGCGGCCAACTAAAGTTAATAGTAATGAGCTTAAAACTCGCACAGGTACAGTTATTTACTAATGAACACAGTAATATGGGCTGTTTTCTAATTGATGATTTTGCAGCAGAACTTGATGTAATGAATCGTTCGAAATTATTGCACTATTTATCTGAAATAGACTGTCAGGTGTTTATAACAGCTAATGAAATGTCTGACTTTGGCGATTTGAGTTATTTAAAAAACTATAAAATGTTCCACGTGGAACATGGCAATATAAAGCAAGTGTAATGTTCCACGTGGAACATTCACAACAAACAGGAAAAGCAGGAGAGTCATGAGTAGCAATAACGATCAATACGATAGTACTAATATTCAAGTTTTAAAAGGTCTGGATGCTGTAAGAAAACGGCCGGGGATGTATATTGGAGATACTGATGACGGTTCCGGATTGCATCACATGGTTTTTGAAGTTGTTGATAACTCCATTGATGAGGCGTTGGCCGGTTACTGTAATGAAGTTAAGGTAGTTATTCACAGCAATGGATCAGTAACGGTTTCTGATGATGGTCGAGGCATTCCAGTTGATATTCATAAGGAGGAGGGAAGGTCTGCGGCAGAAGTTATTATGACTGTTCTTCATGCAGGTGGTAAGTTTGATGATAATGCTTACAAAGTATCGGGCGGTTTGCACGGTGTAGGGGTATCGGTAGTTAATGCCTTATCCGAAGAGTTAAATCTGGAAGTGCGCAAGAATGGCCAGCTTTATAAGCAAAAATATCGCATGGGGAACCCTGTATCTCCATTGGAAGCGGTTGGACCTGCTGAAGGCTCGGGCACTCTGATTAATTTTAAACCTAGCTCCGAAACGTTTACAGACGTTGAATTTCATTACGATATATTGGCGAAAAGACTAAGAGAATTATCTTTTTTGAATTCAGGGGTACGCATCAGTCTTCAAGATGAACGTAGTGATAGACAAGATGTGTTTGAGTTTGAAGGAGGTATAGGTGCTTTTGTTGTGCATCTTAACAAAAATAAAACACCACTATTTCCTGATGTATTCCATTTCATAGCCGAAAAAGAAGGCGTCACTGTAGAAGTGGCTATGCAGTGGAACGATTCCTATCAGGAAAATGTATTCTGCTATACCAACAATATTCCACAACGTGATGGCGGAAGTCATTTGGCCGGTTTCAGGGGCGCACTGACACGGACTATTAATCAATACATCGAATCCAGCGGTTTGGCGAAAAAAGAAAAAGTACAAACTACCGGTGATGATGCAAGAGAAGGCTTAACGGCAGTACTTTCTGTTAAAGTGCCTGACCCCAAGTTCTCATCACAAACGAAAGATAAGCTGGTGTCTTCAGAAGTTAAACCATTGGTCGAATCGACGATGAATGAAAAGCTACAGGAATTTCTGCTGGAAAAACCGCAGATAGCCAAAGCCATCGTTGGAAAAATTATAGATGCTGCCCGCGCCAGAGAGGCAGCTCGTAAAGCTCGTGAAATGACACGTCGTAAAACGACGCTGGATATTGCAGGATTACCAGGGAAACTCGCTGATTGTCAGGAAAAAGATCCGGCGTTATCTGAACTGTTCCTGGTGGAAGGAGATTCTGCGGGCGGATCTGCAAAACAGGGCAGGGATCGTCGTACACAAGCTATTCTTCCTTTAAAAGGCAAGATTCTAAATGTCGAGAAAGCCCGCTTCGATAAAATGATCTCTTCAGAAGAAGTGGGAACCTTAATTACTGCATTAGGCTGTGGTATAGGCAAGGACGAATATAATCTGGCCAAATTGCGTTATCACCGAATTATTATCATGACCGATGCTGATGTCGATGGATCACATATCAGGACGTTATTGTTGACGTTTTTTTACCGGCAATTGCCCGAGATAGTTGAAAAAGGCTACATCTATATCGCCCAACCACCGTTATACAAAGTTAAAAAGGGTAAACAAGAACACTACGTTAAAGACGATGCCCAATTGAATGAGTATCTGATTCAGCTCGCGTTGGATAAAGCCCAGCTTTTTACCGATGAAACGGCGCCTCCCATTCAAGGGCAAGGACTGGAAAAACTCGCTAAAGAATTTACCGGCGTAGTGAGTATCGTTAATCGTTTATCGAGACGTTACGATGACGTTTTCCTGGAGCAGCTGACCTCTGTGGAAGTCATTAATGACGAAATTAAACAAGATCAACAAAAACTCACTGCCTGGTTTACAAAATTAGAACAAAATTTGAATGATTGTGATAGTAAAGCATCGTTCACCATAGAAGTTGATTACAAGACGAACAGTGAGTTTTCTGCCGTGGTTAATAAGAAATTGCACGGAATCACCAAAACTTTTGTATTACCATCAGGTTTCTTTAACGGAAAGGATTACCAACAAATTGC
>Ga0208980_10002320_pt1 | contig 11550 bp, 7 predicted proteins | sample WetSurMetagenome_3_FD_187993 | JGI IMG/M metagenome (GOLD analysis project Ga0208980, IMG submission 187993) | Wetland microbial communities from Twitchell Island in the Sacramento Delta, sample from surface sediment Aug2011 Site A1 Bulk (version 2) | ecosystem: Environmental > Aquatic > Marine...
TATGGAATTTCTAGCCAGTATTTTGAGGTGATCAATCCAATTTCAGAAAGAATCACTTTATTATCCTTTATTTCACCAAAAAAGGAATGTCTGTCTTTACAGCAAATTGTAGTAAAATAAACACCTTCAAAACTATAATCCCAGCTAGAAAGTCTGATATTTTTTCTTTCATTATTCATTCCACAAAGCAGGAGTATTTTATTTTGCTCCAAAACCTTTATTAGCACATAATACTAAGATAAAAAATTAATCTGAATGGATACATCACTCAAGATCAATTTTTTAATTAATGATATTATTAATTTGAATATTAAGAGAATACACATTTTAGGGTCATGTCATGCCATGGCATAACCCTACAGATTTAGATGTATTTCACTAATGGATTTAATAGCCCTGTCGGAAAAAAAATCAGAGGCTGGGAAAGTACGGAAAAGCCCACCGTCTTCTCCTGGTTCAGATTTGATCAGAAGGAATTCCTGCTGGTCATTGCGGTTGAAAAGCTCAGAATATGAGACGGCACATCGGTAACCATCTATTCCGGCAAAACAGAATATTCCTGACCTGAGATTCTTCCTTGAAACAGGATAAAACTGCAGAAGAAGGTCTTTCAGCAATACTCCGCTGAACGGTGAAGTGCTGTGAATGCCTTTTCCCCTGCCATAAAATATTGTATTAAATGTCTCTTTATTAAGATTCGCAGGAAAATTATTAATACTACCAATCTGGCCAGATGAATTGAACAGGTAAATCTGCTGAGAATACAAAGGCGATAAATCCCTGTTTACTGTCAATGATATAGGATATGACTTTACTGTGATCTTCACAGGTGAAGAGATATTTCTTTCAGTTATAAGATCACTTGCTGCCACAATCTTGCATTCAACAGGAAGCGGCCATAACTCCTTTGTTTTGGAAGGTACTATCCTCGACACACTAGTGGCGATAATGATTTTATGAAGATTTACGGGATAGTATAGTTCGCCCCAGCTGAAAACCACCTTTTCACCACTTTCATTTTCTATTTCAACATAAAGATCAATTATCGGATTAAACTCATTGCTGTTCGACTTTTTAAGAATCCTTTTGTCAAGTATATCAAATAGTGAATAACCATCGTAACGGTAAGCGCCTACAAAACGGTCTCCTCCTGAATTGTCAAGAAGGGTTTCCTTAACAATAACCGAGTGCAGGGGAAGATCAGAAAAATCAACCTTTCCCGGGTTTGCTATCTCACCTTCAACAATCATTTCCTTTGTAGGAAGAGGAAGAGTTTCCGTATTGTCATAAAAATTATTGGTCATATCCAATGAGTCAATCAATTGTTTTCCAGGGTTGGTAACCCTACCTGAATCTTTCCCGGGTGGTGTATTACATGAAACCAAACTTAGTGAAAATAGAATGAACAGAGGCAATGCTTTCATATTAATTAAGGTTAATTTAAGACCAATCCAATTTACTATCTGCGATTTTGTTATGATAATCCTTTAAGCCAATATACCGTTGCACCGTTACGCCTTTAAGCCTTTTAGCCTTTTAGCCAATATACAATCAATATGCAGGATTATTCATATCGCCAACAAAAATAGTTCAATCATAAAATTTATTAATGATAATAATCAGTGTTAAGGAGATCTTGAAAGGATTTACTTATTCTACGATTACAACAATGATATCCATAACATTTGTCATTGTCGGACCGGTTTTGATATGTCCGCCAGCCCGCTTAAAGAAATGGTAAGAATCGAACTCCTTCAGGAATTTTACAGGATCAATATTTTCTGACAAAGCATCATGAAAAGTATCTGAATCAACAACAGCTCCGGCGGCATCTGTAGGACCATCATTACCATCAGTTCCTGCAGAAAGCACAGTTATCCCCGGATTGTTTTGAAGAAGTTCGGCTGTGTGCAAAGCAAGATGCTGGTTTCTGCCGCCCATACCTTTGCCTGTCATCCTTACAGTCGGCTCCCCACCGAATAACAGGCAGACAGGTTTTATTTCCTCAGTATCATTTCTAAATCTTAGTGCAGTATCAACAATATACTCAGCAACAGTGTAAATGTCGCCCTGAAGCCGATCTTCAACAATAACTGCATTCAGATTATACTCCAACGCTTTCAGTTTTGATGCCTCCAGAGCCAGTCTGTTGGTCCCAACAAGGAGGTTTGAGGTCTTTTTAAATACAGGATCGGATTGCTTAGGTGTCTCAGGCCTGTTTCCTTTAATTCCTTCCTCAAGATATTTTTTAATCCCTTCAGGAATATGTGTTACCAGATTATATCTCTCCAAAACTTCCATAGCCTGTTTAAAGGTTGTTGGATCGGGAGTTGTTGGTCCTGATGCAATTACATCCAGAGGATCTCCAGGGACATCAGACAGAATAAGACTTACGAGCTTTGCGGGATAAACAGTTCTGGCAAGCTGACCACCCTTGACAACTGAAAGATGTTTCCGCACTGCATTTATCTCTTTAATAGAAGCCCCGCTTTTAACAAGAAGATCATTAAGCAACATCATCTCTTCAGGAGAAGATCCTTCGGGAAAGTCAGTCAGTAGTGCTGACCCCCCACCTGATAACAGACAAATAACAAGATCTTTACTTTCTGCCTTTACAGCGATATTCAGGATTTCTTCTGTTGCCATGAATCCATTTGAATCAGGTACAGGATGACCTGCTTCGGTTATATTAATATATTCAAGACTGCAGGAGTGGCCATACTTAACAATAATATGTCCGCCGGTAATCCTTTTTCCTAAAACCTTTTCAACCTCAGCAGCCATCATACCACTTGCTTTCCCGGCACCTATTACATATATATTTTCAATTGCTTTTAAGTTGAAAGTGATGTCCTTAATTACCAGATAATTATCTTGTAACGACATAGCCTTGTTTATCAACATCGTGGGAAGAACACGATTAACTCCCGCCAGAAATATCTTTTCTGCAATTATTCGGCTGTCCATATGCTCTTTTTCTTATTCATGAAACACTATTTGATAAAATATCTGTTTTTCACAAAATAAATAATGATGTGATCCATATGCAGCCAAATACTACAAGTCCCATAATCAGGGTAGATGATGAATAGACTTTTAAAGTAGCATCCGGATCGATTTCTGAAAAGTTGGCAACAACCCAGAAGTATGAATCGTTGGCATGTGAAATTACCATTGAACCTGCACCCATCGAAAGCATAGCAAAAATCCTACCCCACTCTGAATCGAGTCCAAGCATTGATAACATTGGTGCAACAAGTGATGCGGTTGTTATAATTGCTACCGTTGATGAGCCCTGTGCAGTTTTCATTACAGCTGCTATAAGAAATGGCACAAGTATTCCTATACTGGTACCTGCCAGTAGTTTTCCCATCGATTCTCCTGTACCTGTAGCCTGGATAACCATTCCAAACATTCCTCCTGCTGCAGTAACAATAAGTATCGGACCAGCCTTTACTATCGCTTCGGAAAAAATTGAATTCATCGATGCAATTGATTTATTTTTAGTAAGAAGCATAGCCAGAACAACACCAACAGACAATGCAAATATCGGTTCACCGGGAATAACAAACAGTCGTGAAATTAGACTTTGTCCACCTTTGTCTATCATGAGAATCAATGATTTTAATGCGATCAGCAAAAGTGGCACGACGATAGGCAGGAATGACAGAAAAGCAGATGGAAGATTCTCCTCACTTATCCTGGTTTCCGCCTCAATATCCTTGCTTGGAGGATATTCCTTACCTTTTGTTATCCATTTACTCCAGAAATATGCTGCTATTGATCCCGGGATTGCGAAAAGAGTCCCAATGACTATCAGGTATCCGATATTTACTTTAATCAATCCGGAAGCAGCCAATACTCCGGGATGTGGTGGTATTAGACAATGCACAGAATAAAGAGAACATCCAAGGACTGTTGCCATGAAGGGCATTGCAAGTTTTGATTTTGAGCTCAGCGATTTTGACAGTCCGCTTAAAATGATAAATCCTGCATTGCAAAATATTGGCAGTCCGGTAATAAACCCTGTTATACCCAGAGCCTGAGCACTCCTGCTTTCACCGGTTTTTGAAAGAATAAACCGGGCTATGCTGAGTGTTCCGCCTGTCCTGTCAAGTGCAATACCTATAATTGCTCCAAGGATGATTAGGAATCCGATTGATGCCATTGTGTTGCCAAAACCCTGCTGGATTGTATTCACAATTGTCTTTGGGGGAAGAATTGCAAAAGCCAGAAAAACAGATACGAGGAAAAGAGAAATAAATGCCTCGAGTTTAAACTTAGAAGTCAGAATGATTATTGCAATAATACTTATTCCGACCAGAATTGAAGTTAGGAGAATGCTCATAAAATAAGATTAAGTAAAAAACAGGTATGCGATAAAAATTGCCGTAGTAAATCCGGCAAGATCTGCCAGCAGTCCGCATCCGATCGCGTGCCGGGTATTTTTGATCCCAACCGATCCGAAATATACTGCTACAATATAGAATGTCGTATCTGTTGTTCCCTGCATGGTACATGCCAGCCGTCCAATGAATGAATCTGCCCCGTGCGTGGTCATTGCATCTATCATCAGACCACGTGCACCGCTGCCGGAAAGTGGCTTCATGAATGCAACAGGCAAGGCAGCAGTGAACTGTGTATCAATTCCAAGCCAGGCGAAAAATTTAGCTATTGCCGCAATAATAAAATCCATTGCACCTGATGCTCTGAAAACTCCAATTGCAACAAGGATGGCAACAAGAAATGGAATAATTTTGATAGCTATATTGAATCCCTCCTTAGCACCTTCAACAAACGCGTCATATACATTTATTTTTTTGATCAGGGCCAGAACGATAAATGATACGATTATTGACATCAGTATGAAGTTTGCGGCGAAAGTCGATATAGAAGAAATCTGTTCTCTGGGAAGTCCGCTGAAATAATATATTATACCGACGACAATTGCCGTTAGTCCACCAAGATATGCCAAAACTACCTTATCGAACAGATTTATTTTCTGTATAATTGCTACACTGATCATTCCAGTAAGTGATGCTGCAAAAGTGGAAATAAGGATCGGAATAAAAATATCAGCCGGATTTACCGCTCCCAGCTGGGTCCTGTAAACAATTATGCTTACAGGAATAATTGTAAGTCCGGCAGCATTAAGTACCATGAACATGATCTGTGCATTGGAGGCAGTCTCTTTATCAGGATTAACCTCCTGCATCTCTTTCATAGCCTTTAGCCCCACTGGAGTAGCTGCATTGTCGAGTCCAAGCATGTTGGCAGAGATGTTAAGCATGATGGATCCGTAAGCAGGATGTCCTTTAGGCAAACCCGGAAACAGCTTCTGAAAAAGAGGACCTATGAGCTTTCCCAGAATAGCCACCACGCCTCCTTTCTCACCAACCTTCAGCAATCCCATCCAAAGCGTGAGGGCACCCGTTAAACCAAGTGATATTTCAAAACCTGTTTTTGCATTCTGAAAGACAGAATTAACCAGTTCATTGAATATCTGGGTATTACCAGCAAATATTAATTGAAAGAGAGCAACAATGAATCCAATCAGAAAGAAGGCGATCCAGATGTAGTTAAGTACCATTCTCAAAGTTTGAGTTGCTAAGATAAATATAATAGAAGATAAAAGGCAAAGGGCAAAAGATAAAAGTTTATGGATTACTGGTTCTGGTTGCTGGTTGCTGGGTACTGGGTGCTGGGTAGCTACCCAGAACCAAGAACCCAGAACCAAGTATCCGGAAAAACTAAAAGAGTAAAACTTTTATTTATTTTAGATATATTTGTAGAAACAAGAAACATTATGGCACGATTTACAAGAATTGAAGTTATCCTGAAGATGCGGGAAGCCGGTATTGTCCCCGTGTTTTATCATAAGGACGAAGAGATATGCAAGAGTGTGATCAAAGCATGTTTTGAGGGAGGAATTAAAGTTTTTGAATTCACCAACCGGGGGGATTTTGCACACGAATTATTCAGTGAATTAAATAAATGGGCTGAAAAAGAGGTTCCTTCCCTGGTTATGGGTGCAGGATCTATAATAGATGCGGGAACAACTTCCCTGTACATTCAGCTTGGGGCTAACTTTATTGTCTCACCTGTGCTGAATCCTGAAATGGCAAAAGTCTGTAACCGCAGGAAGATCATGTGGTCACCGGGATGCGGATCACTTTCCGAGATAAGCTACGCCGAAGAACTGGGCGCTGAAATAGTTAAAATATTCCCTGGTTCATCTGTCGGTGGACCTGATTTCGTTAAAGCCATAAAAGGACCTTGTCCCTGGACAAGTATTATGCCAACAGGAGGTGTTGAACCGACGCTTGAGAACCTGAGAGAGTGGTTCAATGCCGGTGTTACCTGCGTTGGGATAGGTTCTAACCTTATAACGAAAGAGTTCATTCAGAAAAAAGACTGGGCCGGACTAACCAAGAAAATTACTGCTGCTGTTAAAATAGCCAGAATGTTCCAGCTTCCCTGATCATTCTGTTCATATTGAAAAGTAAAAAATCCTTTGAGCACCTTAGTGTGAACTTAGTGTACCTTCGTGGTAAAAATGAAATCCTTAAACCACAAAGGTCCTCAAAGGATAGCCCAAAGTAACACTAAGGAAAGAATCAAATATAATAGCTATACTTTAAGCAGTATCTTTAAATGAACAGCAGGTTCTTTATCAAGTAAATCAAATCCTTTTTGTGCATCTTCAAGATTTAATATCCCTGTTATCATCTTATCCGGGTTAAGGATCCCTTTATCGAGAGCTTCGATTGCCTTTGAGAATTCACCATGACTAACGCGTGATGCCACTATTTTAGCTTCTTTCCAGATGAGTTCCTTCATCAGAATTTCTGAAGGATGGTCGGATAGACCAAGAACACAAACTTTCCCTCCTCCTTTTATGGAATTAATACACGTCCTGACCGGATTATACCTTCCCTCAACATTGACTTCATGTCCAACGGCCTCAAAAGCAATATCAACACCTTTCCCTCCTGTAATATCCTTAACATAAACAACCGGATCAATGTTCCGGATATTTATGGTATGTATGTCAGGAAAGGCTGATGATGCTAAAGAGAGTCTTTTGTCCAGGATATCTGCCAGAAAAATTTTGCCTGAAGTAATTGTCCTGGCTGCATGAAGGATTGACTGACCCACCTTACCTGATCCGACAATAAGGATATCATCGCCATCCTTTAACCCGGCCCTTCCGGATGCATGAAAGCCGATAGATAGTATTTCCACAAGTGCAGCATGTTCATCGGATATGTGCGCCGGTACTTTGTAAATCATTTTCGATGGAACTGAAACATATTCAGCAAATCCTCCATCCATATCAATACCAACAAGTTTAAGTGTAGTACAGGCAGGGAAATGTCCCTCCCTGCAGGCAGCACAGGTCCCGCACCAGATTATAGGATCAACAGTAACCTTTTCACCTGCAGACAAATTTTTAACATCCTTTCCAACCTCTTCAATAACACCCGCAAATTCGTGTCCCGGTATGAGAGGCAACTTTGTGCGTGGATGAAACTCCCCTTTGAAAATATGCTGATCGGAGCCGCAGATACTGGCATATTTTACCCTGACAAGAACATTATTTTCTGTCAAATCAGGTTTTTTCACCTCCTCACTTACAATCTTTCCGTATTCTCTGATAACTGCTGCTTTCATACTTAATTCTTAATTCAACATTCGATTGTTCTTCATTCGTTTGTCCATAGTCTCTCAATATACAAATAGCCTTCAGTTCTTCCCCCACGAACTCACCCCCATCCCCTCTCTGCTTTGCAAAGAGGGGTGCCTAAATGACACATTTCTCCCAGTCTCCCGGTCTCCCCCTCTCCCTTCTTATTCCCCCGGTGCCCTGTATAATTCTATGTTCGAAATAACCGGGCAAGCCTTTGATTTACTGACAGTAATTTTGACCTTTGAAGTTTTGACAAGCGGAAATTTTCTAATGACCTTATGTCCAATTGTAGTACCCTCTATTAACGGTTTCCATTCTCCTTTATTAAATGCTGACACTTTGAATTCCTGCACACGCTGCCCGAGTTTAATATATTCCTGGAGAATAATCCTGTTCACTTCAGTTTCAGCTCCCAGATTAATTACTATATCCCCTGATGTCTCGGTATCCTTTGTAGCCCAGTAAGTTTCCGGATTTCCATCATTAACTTTTGAAGCTTCAAATCCTTTTCCTCTGACGGATGTAGCATCTGCTTTCTTCCCTTTTGCAATATCGGTTTCAAATTCTTTTTTCAGCATTTCTCTGAAAGCCAGGAGAGATTTAACATCATTTTCATGAAGCAGGCCTCTTCTGTCAGGAGGAACATTGAGCAAAAGGTTGCTGTTTCGTCCTACTGAAGAATAATAAAGTTCCATCAGGTTTTCCGGCGACCTGACAAGCGAGTCCTGATTCTTGTGATAAAACCACCCACGACGGATCGAAACATCCACTTCGGCCGGTACCCAGTAATTACCATCTTCATGGCCTGCTCCGAGTATTTTTGCAAAATTGCCGCCCGGGTACATCTCATCTTTTTTCAGCAAACACCAGTTCGTCAGGCTGCCCATACCGCTTTCGTTGCCTACCCATCGGATATCAGGTCCTGCATCGCTGAACATTACAGCTGATGGTTGCAACTTCCTGACAATGGAGTGTGTATTTGGCCAGTCATAATAAGTTTTATTATCAATTTTTCTTGTCTCACGGGCACCACCGTAATATCCGTCACCGCCATTTGCCCCGTCGAACCACACTTCAAAAATATCACCGTATTTAGTGAGGAGTTCATTCAGCTGATTGCGGTAATAGACCAGATAAGCAGGAGTTCCATAAACCGCGCTGTTTCGATCCCACGGAGAAAGGTAAACGCCCATTTTAAGACCATACTCATCACAAGCTTTTCGAAGTTCCATGAGAACATCTCCTTTGCCATCCTTCCAGACAGAGTTTTTAACTGAATGTTCTGTAAATTGTGATGGCCAAAGGCAAAACCCATCGTGATGCTTTGCAGTTATGATGATACCTTTCATTCCAGCATCCTTTGCGACTTTTGCCCATTGGCGGCAATCCAGTGAGGTTGGATTAAATACAGATTCCTTCTCATCACCGTAGCCCCATTCTTTATCTGTAAAAGTATTAACAGTAAAGTGAACAAACATATAATACTCCATCTCGTGCCATACAAGCTGGCGGGCAGAAGGTACAGGGCCAAAAGGTTCTGGAGGTTTTACCTGTGCGCTAACAGATAAGGAAAGTAATGAAATAAGGATAGTTAAAATTCTTTTCATAAGTGAAAGCTTATTTAGACAAATCTTTTATTCTAATGTTCCTAAATTTAAGCTCTGACCCATGTCCGAGAAATCCGATATGTCCGGTCGTATTCTTCAGGCCCGGGTGATCATTGTGGTCCAATGTTCCGTTATCCCTCGGACCGGCAATATCGCCATCTACGATAACAGTACCGTTCAGGGTGATAGTTATCCGGGTACCCTGGACTTTAACTTCCTCATAGTTCCATTCACCAACAGGCTTTAGAAATCCTCGCCTGGCAGGAATTACTCCATATATCGATCCATGATACTGGTAAGGCTGAAGATTTGCATAAACAGGTGCTGTATCATCAAGAATCTGGAGTTCCATTCCTACATAAGCAGCATCACCAGTAAGAGGAGCTCTGATACCCAGTCCGTTATTGGCAGCAGGTGTAAGTTGAAATTCAAATCTGAAAATAAAATCGGCATATTCCTTTTCGGTATAGAGGTTTCCACCTGAACCGTCGCTGGGTTTAACCACAATCATTCCATCTTCTGCAATATAAGACTCCTTGTTACCTACCCAGTTATTGAGATTTCTTCCGTTAAAAAGTGCAGCAAATCCTTCAGATTTCTCTTCCGGAGTCAGATTAAATTCCTTTTCGCTAATCTCTCTTACATAGATATCCCTGAAAGCCAGGTTTGTACCATGAGCCTGCAGTTCTATAGCTCCTTTGGGGAAAATAGGGATGTTACGGTCCCAGTAATTCTCCATTGTTACATTGTCAACAACAAGTTCACCATTAAGCCACACTGATACTTTCTCCCCTATCATTACGATCCTGAATGTATTCCATTCCCCAACAGGATTATCGGCCACTTTCAGAGGTTTCGACGGATTTTTCTGATTGTTATAAAGTCCGCCTGAACCCACCTGGGCCCCGACATCAACCCTTGAAGTATCCCATATCTGTACCTGTGGTGATCCTCTGAGGTAAATCCCACTGTCACCGGCTTTTGATATCTTCCAGTCGACGAGCATCTCAAAATCGCTATACTCTTTAATAGAACAAAGATTATTTCCGTTGCCATTGAACCAGATACAACCATCTTTAACACTCCAGTTGGCCGACACCATCACATTTGCTTCTGCCTGCTTTCTTTCAAGGTCAACCTTCTTCATTTTTGCCCTGGCAACAGGATTTTCAACAAGTCCCTGCCAACCGGTAAGATCCTTTCCGTTAAACATTGGTTTAAATCCCTCATCAGCCGGCATGGCTGCCAGGTATTTATTTACCATTTCTTTATCGTACTCACTTTCCTGACCAGCCAGCTTTCCCGTTACCTTGACAAGTATTTCCTTTACAAGATCACCATACATTCCTGCCTTTGAAGTCACTGACGGAAGAGCAATATACATTGCAGCTTTTGCTGCTGCAGCAGATGTTTCCGTATCATCAAGATAATTTGCAACAAAAAACAATGTCTGATAAGTCTTTAATTTACCAAGTTCAGTAAGAATCACATTTTTTCTGGCAGCAGTCAGGGCATAAGGCATAATTTTCCTGAAGAGAAGAAGTTTCTGTTCATCGGTAAGGTCAGTTGACCTTATCTGCCTGACATATCCGTTGAAGGCCGGACCTTCAAAAGTCTTATCACCTGAAGCACATATCTCGTATAATGCAGATGAAGCCGAATAATCAAGCCATCCGGTTAGAGTCTTGAAGCAGACGTCGCGGACGGCGGCATTGCCATTTTCAAATTCCTTAAGAACCACAGCCAGTGCTTCACGGCCCCCTGTTTTCGAAAGAACAGGAATTATCTTAATTTTAAAATCGTTAATTTTTGATGCCTCACGATTCTGGTTATCTGAAAGCGATTTTATCAATAATTCTGATCTCTTTTCCGGATCTGCAATCTTAGCTGATGCAGCAGCAAGAGCATCCTGGATATCAGAAATATATTCTGGTTTGTCTGTCTCAGAAAGGAGTTTTATAAGTTCAGTCTGATCAGCAGGACCGGCCAGACTTGCCAGCGATGCCATAGCGGCGGCTTTAACCTGTTCATCCTGTGAGGAAACAAAAGGCAGCACCGTTGAAAAGTATTTATTATCCTTATTCCATGCCAGCAGCTCAATTGCAGTTTTCCTGGCAGCAACAGAACCGTCCCTGAGAACCGGTATCAAAAACCTCATATTATCGCTCCCGAGAACAGTCATAAGAGCTGATTTTGCAGCCTCCTGATCAGGAGCACTGCTGAATACCAGCATATAATTGATAAGTGAATTGA
>Ga0208980_10002322_pt1 | contig 11548 bp, 9 predicted proteins | sample WetSurMetagenome_3_FD_187993 | JGI IMG/M metagenome (GOLD analysis project Ga0208980, IMG submission 187993) | Wetland microbial communities from Twitchell Island in the Sacramento Delta, sample from surface sediment Aug2011 Site A1 Bulk (version 2) | ecosystem: Environmental > Aquatic > Marine...
CAATCCGCATCATTGACCGGAAACTATGGGCGGCGCAGAAGAATGCCGGCTGCGCCAACGCCTCCATCGTTGAGGGGGCGGAGGCATACGCCACGACTGAGCGCATTTCTTGACTATTGTGTGGTATGCCAGTATTTTTAGAGAACGGCTTGAGATTATTGGCGGGTGCCTAATCAAGATTAGCCGGGAAGGAGATTGCATGCTTACGTTGACTCCGATCGCGATCGAAAAGGTCAAGGCAATTCTTACTGAGCGAGGGGAAGATGCCGGCCTCAGAGTTGCAGTAATTGGCGGAGGGTGTTCCGGTTTTCAATATCAAATGTCTCTTGATCAAAACCCGAATGCCGACGACAAGGTCATTGAACAGAATGGACTCAAGTTGTTCGTGGATGCTAATTCGTATCTTTATCTTGCCGGAACGCAGATTGATTATGTGGATGATGTAACGGGATCGGGTTTCAAGTTTGACAATCCCAACGCCAGGGCAACATGCGGATGCGGGGAGTCATTCGACGCCTGAGCGTAGCCCCCGAAAGACGGGCCCAGACTGGGATCAGGCTTCGTTTAATTATTTCAACCAGGTGAATTTTGGTGCGGTGAAGAGCGCACAATGCATTTTGCGGACGATGAACTGAATCCAATGCTTAACAACGACAAAGTATTGCTTTCGGGAATACGAATTAGGCCTCACCTCGGCGTTGATGCATCGGAGAGAAACATTCCGCAGGATTGCGAAGCGGATGTCGCCATATGGGGAGACTGCGAAGCAGGGGCTTCCACGGATGATTTGAGCAAGGCGCTTGATTACACGCAAATATTGGCGAAGGTACTCGAAATAGCGGATTGCAGGGAATATGTCCTTCTGGAGACTTTAGCGTACTCAATAACAAAGGGAGTCCTTCAGGCATTTCCGGTGGCTAAAGTGTTAGTCAAGGTTCGCAAACGCCCAGCCTCTCTGGCGGGCAAGTTGGATTTTATCCAGGTGGAAATAGAAGAATCCCAATAGCGACCCTCTTGTGCGAAAATGGGCTTGCAGCCGATGTTTATCCGCGCCTATGCGATCGAGGGGCCTGTCCATGCAAAAAGCTATGATGGAAGGAGCGCACGATGCAGGAAAAATCAGGTGAAGGTCCCGGCTTTTTCACGTCGAAACTTGAGCATGTAATAGGATGGGCTCGAAGCTATTCGAATTTTCTGTACCCTTTCATAACCGCGTGCTGCGGCATGGAATATATGTCGGTCGCATCAGGACATTATGATATCGACCGTTTTGGTTGGGGGCTGACACGCTTCTCCCCACGACAGGCGGATGTGCTCTTAGTTGTAGGAACCATCAATCATAAAATAGCTCCCATACTTCGCCAAGTGTACGACCAGATGTGCGAGCCCAAGTGGGTCGTTGCCTTTGGTGTCTGCACCTGTACGGGTGGGTTTTACGACAACTACGCCACCGTGCAGGGAATAGACACGATTGTTCCAGTCGACATTTATATACCCGGATGCCCTCCGCGGCCGGAAGCCGTTTTGGATGGGCTGATGAAGCTCCAGGCCAAGATCGAAAACCAGAGGCAAGCCCTGTAGAGGATCCTATGAGTATTGAAGACTCTGGAAGAGAAACCAGAAGCATGCTTCTAAACATAGGCCCGTCGCACCCTTCCATGCATGGTGTCATCCGTCTTATCACGGAGCTGGAAGGGGAGAAGGTGATAAAGGTTGAAGCCGAAATCGGCTACCTTCACCGTGCCTTTGAGAAAAGCTGCGAAAATTCGACCTGGACTCAGGCAATTCCCTATACCGATCGATTGAATTATGTTTCGCCTTTGATAAACAACTTCGGATATTGCGAGGCAGTGGAGAAGCTGCTCGGCATCGAGGCGACTGAACGATGCAAATATATTCGAGTACTGATGAGCGAAATATCGCGCATCACAGACCACCTCACCTGCATTGCCGCCTCGGCCATGGAGATGGGGGCGTTGACCGCGTTCCTGTATTTGATGAAAGCAAGGGAGTTTTTGTATGAAATAATTGAGGAAGTTACAGGTGCACGCCTCACTATTTCATACGGGCGAATTGGCGGTGCCAAAGGGGATATCTCCAAAGAAACGCTTGATAAACTCGACAAGGCCCTCATCAAGGTGGAAAAGGAAATGAGTGAGGTCGATAAGCTCCTTACGCGAAACAGAATTTTCTACGACCGGACTCGAGATGTGGGCTCTTTGACTCAGGAAGACGCCCTGAGTTATGGGATAACAGGGCCCGTGGCTCGCGCATCGGGAATTAATTATGATGTGCGTAAAGCCTTCCCATATGAAGTATACGATCGCATGGATTTTGAAGTTCCGCTCGGAGAACGAGGCGATTGCTATGACAGATACCTGGTTCGCATGGAAGAAATGCGCCAGAGCCTCAGGATCATACGGCAGGCGAGAACGGAAATGCCCGGTGGTCCGATCAATGTGGACGCTGATGGCAAGGCAATACCTTCCTTTGACATGGTGGATCAGGCTAAGCTTGGGCGCACAGCTGATCTCTTAGGCGCTATCAGCAAACTTGAACCGACTTTGGAAGGAATGGAAAGGCCGTATCAAGACCGGATTATGCCAAAAGACCGGACGGTGGTTCTTCCCAACAAGGCGGACACCTATGGAAACATCGAAGGTTTGATGAACCACTTCAAGCTGATTATGGATTACCACGGCATTCGGCCCCCTGCGGGTGATGTTTATCATGCGGTCGAAGGGGCAAACGGAGAGTTGGGCTTCTATGTGGTTAGTAACGGAAGTGATCGTCCGTACCGGGTGAGAGTCCGGCCCCCATGTTTTTTCGCCATGGCAGGCCTTCACAAGATGCTGGAAGGCTATATGGTCGCTGATATTGTGCCCAGCTTTGGATCAATTAACATGATTGCCGGCGAATTGGATCGTTAATCTGTCATCAGGCGGCTGTGAGACACGATCAAGCCGCGGCAAGCGCTTCAGAAAAGTCCAAAGGGGATTCCCGTTGATCACTCTAAAATCCAAGCGCGAATTGTGTATCATGCGCGATGCAAACAGGATTGTAGGGGAAATCCTGCAGGAATTGAAACCACTGTGCAAGCCGGGCGTTGCAACTGAGGAACTGGATAGATTTGCCGAAGAAAAAACCGTCCGGTCGGGCGCGATGCCTGCCTTTAAGGGGTACCGCGGGTATCCCAAATCCCTGTGCGCCTCCATAAACCAGGAAGTTGTCCACGGAATACCCGGCAATCGAATCCTCGTGGAGGGAGATATCGTCAGCCTTGATTTTGGCGTTGTATATCAAGGCTATTGCGGGGATTCGGCAATCACCGTCCCCATCGGAGGGGTTTCCCCTATAATCGAAAAACTTCTCCTTGTCACCGAAGAGAGCTTATATCTGGGCATCGAACAAATGGTCCCGGATAATCACCTTTCCGACATTTCCCGTGCTATTCAAACGCATGCTGAATCTCATGGATTTTCAATTGTGAAAGAATATGGCGGCCACGGTATCGGCAAAAAACTGCACGAAGAGCCCATGTTGCTGAATTATGTGGTCAACGGCCGGGGCGTAAAATTGAAACCCGGCCTTGTGCTTGCGGTTGAGCCCATGGTGAATTTGGGAACGGACAAGGTTCGGATACTGTCAGACGGCTGGACAGTAGTTACCGCCGATGGCCAGCCATCGGCACACTTTGAACACACGGTTGCGATCACCGACAACGGATCGGAAATCCTGAGCAAAATAACCTAGCCGTCTTATGCCCGAATTAAGCTTGAATCCCGGGCGGGCGGGGGAGGCATTTGCCATGCGTGAGAAAAAATTTAAGGAAGAGACCGAGCTGTTCTTTACCTACTTGCGCCAGAACAGTCTGAAGAAAACCAATCAGAAAGAAGTGATCCTGGAGACATTTCTCAACACTGAGGGCCACCTAAGCGTTGAGGACTTATACGCCCTTGTGAAGAAGAATGACAAAAAGATCGGCATTGTAACGGTCTTCCGGACTCTCAAATCCCTGACAGCTTGCGGGATTGCCCGGGAAATCTCCTTGGGGGACGGTTTAACGCGTTTTGAGCACAGCTATCGTCATCCCCACCATCATCACATCGTCTGCGCTGAGTGCCACAAAGCAATTGAATTTCTATCGCCGGAACTCGAGAGAGTGCAGGAGGAAATTGTAAAGAAGTATCATTTCCATCCCGTTCAACACCGTCTGCAGATCTATGGCATTTGCGCCGATTGCCAAGAACACCGGCCTGTGCCCGAAACGCGCGGATATGACAGTGAGAAAATTTTTGCGCGTGATGCCTTGAAAATGGCTATGTATATGAAAATCCGCGGGATTGAGTTCTATCGATCGGTTGCGGCACAGAATCAGGATGTTGCCGGACGCACCGTTCTTGAAAGCATAGTCAAAGCACAGGAGAAGCATTTGGCGGATTTGCGGGCCGATCTGGATGATTTGGTGGGGAAGAGTAAAGGTCTGGATAGTGCCCCGATGTTCCTTCATTTCGATCCGTGCGAATTGGAAAAATTGATTCCAGACCTGAGTCTTCTGGAAACCAGCCAGGGGCTGAAACTGGGTCCCAAGGCAGCACTGGAACTTGCGCAAAACCTGGCCCAGAAGGCTTCGGAATATTTCAAGAGCTTTGCGGGAAAATTCCATGAGACCCTGGGGCGGAGAGTCTTTATTCGGTTCTCTGAAGAGGAACTGGAACAGTATCAGAAAATCAGAGGTCGCATCGATGAACTGCAAACAGCAGTTCACTCAAATTGATCAGCCATCTACATAGTGAGAAGCTTGGGTTTCGAGTGGGCGCTTTTTAAATCATGCGCCTTGAAGGCGGCGGTACTTTTGGCTATTATCGGAATTCTATGAAACAACGGCCCCTTGGGCTTCTTGAAAAGCTCTATGTAACGGAAGTGGCTCGCGGTTTGCTCTTGACCGCGAAGCACTTTTTCTGCAACTTTCCACGGCACGTGGCCCGCGGCCTCGGCTTCAAGGTGGGCAAAGGGGGAACGGTAACCTACGAATATCCCGAAGAGCGGCGTCCGTTTGCCAGGCGGCTGAGAACCAGGCATCGTCTTGCAAAGCGCGAGGATGGGTCGCTTCGTTGCGTGGCCTGCATGATGTGCGAAACCGTTTGTCCGGCGCGCTGCATCCACATCGTGGCCGTCGAAAATCCGGATCCCAACATCGAGAAGATGCCCAAGATCTTTGACATAGATCTTGGCGTTTGCGTCTTTTGCGGTTTCTGCGTTGAAGCCTGCCCTGAAGACGCTATCCGGATGGACACAGGAATCGTTGAAATGGCTTCCTATACCCGCGAAGGGATGGTCTTCCACATAGATCAACTTTTGCAGTAATCTTCAACACACCGGCAGTCTTTGCCTCCGGCTGTTATCAAGCAGTGCTTGTATCGGCTTGCTTAACTCCGTTTCTTTTCAATGCTGGCCAGGAGCTGATCGAAAGCTTTCGCAAATTTGACGATACCTTCTTCCAGGACTTGCTGCGTCACTGCCTCCATGCTGATACCGACGCTTTCCAGGTCGCGCAGAATGCGGCGCTCGCCATCCAGATCATCTTCGATCCTGATTTTGGGTTTGCCGTGATCTCGGAACGCGTCGACGGTTTCGGGCGGCAGCGTATTGACTGTGTCGGGCGCGATGAACGGATCAACATATAGCGTATCCGGATAGTTGGGATTTTTGGTGCTGGTGCTTGCCCAAAGCGGACGCTGCACGCGTGCGCCTTTCGCTTTAAGTGCAACGAAGCGCGGGTCAGCGAAAAGTTTCTTGAAAAGCTGGTACGCCAATTTTGCGTTGGCGATCGCGGCTTTGCCTCGGAGGGCTTCGATCTTCGCTTTGAGCGCAGGATTGGCCTCGGTTTTCGCTTTTCCCGTCAGCAACTCATCTGCCAGCGTATCAATGCGGCTGACAAAAAAGCTTGCGACGGATGCGATGCGATCGATTGGCTTGCCTTCCGCCGCGCGGCGTTCGAGTGCTCTGATATATGCCCATGCGACGGCTTCGTACGCCTCGATGGAAAACAGCAGCGTAATATTAATGTTCAACCCTGCATACAGGCACTCTTCAATTGCCGGGACGCCTTCCGGTGTCCCGGGTATCTTAATCATTACATTCGGACAATTGACAGCTTTGAAGAGACGTTTGGCATCCGCGATCGTCTCGGTGGTTTTGCGCGCAAGACTGGGCGCCACCTCGATGCTGACAAAGCCATCAGCACCCGCGGTCCGGTCATAAATCGGCCGGAATACTTCACATGCCATGCGGACATCTTCAATCGAGAGCGCGTCATAGATATCGAAAGCGCTTTTGCCGGCGATAACCAGCTTCTGCATTTCAGCAGCATAATCCGCAGAGTTGCCGGCAATCGCTTTTTCAAAAATTGCGGGATTGGAGGTCTCGCCGCTGATGCCATCCTCATCGATCAATTTTTTCAATTCGCCGGACAAAATGTGTCCGCGACGGATGTTATCAAGCCAAATGGATTGGCCTAGTTGTTTAAGTTCAAGCAGTGGATTGTTGGTCATTGTCTCCTCATTTCCAGTTTTGCTCAACAGCTTCTTGGCGTGATCGACAACATGGTTCACAGTGAATCCCAATTTCTCAAAAACTACCGGGCAGGGTGCGGAGGCGCCGAAACGGTCCAGGGCCATTATGCCGCCGTTGTCGCCGACATATTTATGCCAACCCTGCGGGACACCCGCTTCAATGGCAAGGCGTGCTCCTATCGACGGAGGCAGCACCTGATCGCGGTATTCCTGCGGTTGAGCTTCGAACAATTCCCATGAAGGCATCGAAACGACGCGAGCCGCAATGCCCTGTTCCTGCAGCTTCTTTTGCGTGTCCACAGCCAGTTGAACCTCGGATCCTGTCGCTATTAGAATTAGGTCAGGCCTGGCATTTCCTGCATCCGAGAGGATGTACGCTCCGCGCCGCAGTCCCTCGGCCGGGCCGTAAAGACCGCGGTCAAGTACGGGCATGTTCTGGCGCGTGAAAACCAAAGCAACCGGGCCGTTCGATTCAACCGCAACGCGCCATGCGATCGCAGTCTCGTTGGCGTCACAGGGACGGATCACCGTCAAGTGGGGAATTGCGCGCAAAGCAGCCAAATGTTCGATCGGTTCGTGCGTCGGTCCGTCCTCGCCCACAGCAATGCTGTCGTGCGTGAATACATATATTACGTGCAAGCCCATAAGGGACGCCAGGCGTATAGAGGGGCGCATGTAGTCGGAAAACATGAAAAAAGTTGCGGTAAAGGGAAGTATCCCGCCGTGTGCAGCCAGCCCATTCGCAATTGCTCCCATCGCGTGTTCGCGCACTCCGAACGCTATGTTGCGCCCGCCATATCCGGTGACGCCGCCCACCAGTCCCTGCGTTTTGCTTGCATCGAAATCAGGCGGTTCGAAGTCGCCCAGTCCCTTCAGGGCAGTGTTGGTGGAAGGATTCAAATCCGCCGAGCCACCGATCAGTGTTGGAATTTTCGGTGCGATTGCGTTCAGGAGCTTGCCCGATGCGGCGCGGGTCGCAATTCCTTTTGCGTCAGCGGGGAAGGATTGAATATCCGCATCCCAACCTGCAGGGAGTTCTCCTCGCATCGCCGTCTGAAATTCATGAGCCAGATCCGGGAATGCTTTTTCGTAGGCGGCAAAGCGCGCTTTCCATTCCGCTTCCGCGCGCTTGCCGTTGTCAAGCGCCTGGCGAAAAATTTCGAGGGCTTCGCCGGGAATGCGGAAAGGCGAATCGACTGGCCAGCCAAGACTCTCCTTCGCTGCCTTCACTTCGTCAGGTCCGAGAGGCGAGCCGTGAGCCTCAATTGTGTTTTGTTTGCGCGGCGAACCGTAGCCTATAATCGTGCGCGTTATTATGATTGACGGCCGGCCGGTTTCGGCTCGCGCAGTTCTCAGCGCTTGATCGATGGCGGCGAGGTCATTGCCGTCAGCCACTGATTGCACGTGCCAGCCGTAAGCCTCGAAACGTTTGGCGCGATCTTCGGTGTATGAAAGGTCCGTCGTACCGGCAAGCGAAATGAAATTATTGTCATAGAGGTAAATCAGCTTGCCGAGTTTGAGGTGGCCTGCGAGCGACGCAGCTTCAGCGGCGATGCCTTCCATCAGGTCGCCGTCGCTGACGACGGCGTACGTGCAATGATTGACGATCTCGTGTCCCGGTCGATTGTAGCGTGCGGCAAGAAATCTTTCTGCGATGGCCATGCCAACTCCGTTGGCAAAACCCTGGCCGAGCGGCCCTGTGGTTACCTCTACGCCTGGCGTGAGACCCCGTTCGGGATGTCCGGGAGTCTTGCTTTCCCACTGCCGGAATTGTTTTATCTCCTCGAGCGACAGATCATAACCGGTCAAATGCAGCAGAGAGTAAAGCAGCATCGAGCCGTGCCCGGCAGAAAGCACAAACCGGTCGCGGTCTTCCCAACCCGGATTTGCTGGGTTGTGCTTGAGGTGGCGTGTCCAGAGAACATAGCCCATCGGGGCGGCCCCCATAGGCAGGCCGGGATGTCCGCTGTTTGCTTTCTGAATGGCGTCCACAGAAAGGAATCGAATTGTGTTGATGCAAAGTTGATCGAGATCAGATTGACTGGTCACTGTGGGCTCTCCCTAATAAGGCTTGTAATTGCATTTACCCTTTAAAAAACCGCATGATTATATTCAGGTCACATAGGTTTCGCCACCCCATTATGCAAATTATTCTATGATGTGCTTCAGGGAAACACTTCGAAGCTTTGAAATGCAGTCTCCGCCGCTCTTCGCTCCCCAATCGCCGCCAAGCGGCAGCATGATTGTCTGCGCTGGTACATACACCGCGGTCGCTCTCTTCATGGCGGCATGGAGTTTCAACCGCCGCGATCAATAAGAGGGCAATTTCCCCTTTCAAATGCATAGGGTCTGCGGCAAAATCCCGCTTCCTCGCCCTGGCGAGAAAATGAGAGAATATGATTGAATGCAAGCAAATATGTAATATAATCGATCGAGTTTAAACAATGTGCTTGGTTATATGAAGAACCTTAGATTAAGAGAACTTGCTCCAAAACGCCTCGAACATCTGCGACAAATCCTGCGCATGGATCATGTCGTAAGCGTCGAAAACCTCTCGCAGCAACTCGGAGTTTCCGCGGCCACGGTGCGGAGGGATCTGGAGCAACTCGCCGATCTCGGCGAAGTACGGCGGGTTCACGGGGGTGCCGTCGGATTCGAAAGCCGCTTGGAAGAGCCGCTATTCGATGATAAGACTTCAATCTCTGCCAAGGAAAAGCAGCGCATCGCTCAAGCGGCCCTCAAGTTCATCAAGCCGAACGATACGATTTTTCTGGATGGCGGGAGCACAGTCCTGGAGCTGGCGCGACTTTTGCGGGAGAGGACCAGCCTCACTGTGGTCACAAATTCGCTGCGCGCGGCTATTGAACTCGCGGCTCAGGGGCCAAATCTGATTCTGATTGGCGGCGAGTTCCGCCGACTCAGCCAGACGTTGGTTGGCGCGCTTACCCGACTGACTCTTAAAGAAGTGCATGTCGACAAGGCTTTCATAGGAACGATGGGGCTGACCGTAGAGGAAGGGCTGACGACCACAGACCCGAACGAAGCGTACACCAAGGGACTCGTCATGGAGCATGCACGTCAAGTGTTTCTTCTGGCTGATCATGACAAAGTGGGGAAAGTGGCGTTTGCCTGTGCTGGACGGCTGGAGAAAGTCCAGGTTTTGATTACCGACAAACAAATCGACCGCAAGTTTGCGGGCCAATTGCACAAGATGGGCATTGAGCTTGTGAGAACCTAGAAAAAAAGAAAAATGGAGAGAATGAAAATGAGTGTGTCATACATGAGCGATTTAAGACCCGATTTCAAACCATTCGAAATAGATTGCGGCAAGATCCGCGCGTACCGGTACGATGGAAATCTGCGGACGGAACTCATTACGTCGAGCCTGAATCAACAGACGGCAGTCGACCTCTATGAAGACATGTTGATGGTTCGCGAAATGGAGGAGATGATCGTAAAGGTTCGATCCGGCGCGTATGAACCCATCAAGGGTTTTGATTATCGCGGGCCGACCCACGTCTCGATTGGCCAGGAAGCGGCTTCTGTTGGGGCATGCAGCGCCCTGCTTCTGAAAGACTATATTACAAGCACGCATCGCGGCCATGGCGACAGTCTTGCAAGAGGTTGCATTGCCATTCGATGTATGGATGAAACGCAGCTGCGCAAGCGCGTTCCGGACTCGAAAGCCGCATCGCGGCAGGAATTGCTCGAGGAGGTTCTGGAAGACCACGTCTACCGGACTCTTGCCGAACTGTTCGGAAAGGATGACGGTTACTGCAAGGGAAGAGGTGGCGGTATGCACATTGCCGACTTCACCGTTGGTCACCTGGGTGCCAATGCGATCGTCGGCGGCGGCGTGCCAATTGCGACCGGCGCTGCGGTCGGTAGCCGTTACCTGCGCAATGGCACCGTTGTCTGCTGCTTTGCGGGCGATGGATCATACGCGAATGGAGTTGTGCTTGAATCGCTGAATTTTGCGGCGCAGCATCAATTCACCAATGAACTTGCCGGCGATTATCGTTTTGGCGTGCCCATTATTTTCCTCATCCTTAATAACCATTATGGGATGACTGGACGCGCAGACAATGAAGTTGCGGGTGTTTCGAATTTGGCTCGGCGTGCTGCAGGCTTCGCCGACAACAACATGTATGCCGAAGTCGTGAATGGCATGAATGTTCTGGCGGTGCGAGACGCTACGCTGCGCGCTGCGGAAATCTGCCGCAGCGGAAAGGGCCCGGTTCTCCTGGATGTGAACACCTATCGCTATTATGGCCATTCCCTCAGCGATCCGCGCAACGAATACCGGACGAAGGAAGAAGAATCTGCCTGGAAGGCTATTGATCCAACGGTAACCTTTGCCAAGGAACTAATCGACTGCGGCCTTCTTGATGAAGCAGGTGTGGCCGGCGTGGAGGCAAGGGTCCGGGATCGCAATGCACGCGCGGCCATTCGCGCGGCCGCCGCCGCCGATCCTGATCCGAAGGACGTCATAAAATTCATGTATACGGATACACGTGCGGACCAAGTGCCGCCCCAGCACAGCAAAGTAAAGATTTATGACGAGCTCCCCGCTATCAAACGAACCAATGGAGAAATTACCTATCGCGACGCCATTAAGGAAGCACTGATCGAGGAAATGAAAAGGGACGCGCGCGTTATTTTTTACGGCGAAGATATCGCCGAATACGGCGGGGCTTTCAAACTCAGCAAAGGAATGCTGGACATGTTCGGTCGTGAGCGTGTTTTCAATGCCCCGATTTCCGAAGCGGCAATCTGCGGAACAGCGGTCGGCGCGGCGATGATCGGATTGCGACCGGTTGTCGAGCTCATGTACATGGACTTTCTGCTGATGGCGGGAGATCAGGTTTGCAACCAGGCAGCAAAGTGGCACTACATGTCCGGTGCGCAAGTGGAGGTCCCTCTGGTAGTGCGGGCTTCCATTGGAGGAGGAAAGGGATATGGAGGACAGCACT